>JGI994J12354_10003592_pt1 | contig 14382 bp, 11 predicted proteins | sample IntmicLarv3ML3BL_FD_12354 | JGI IMG/M metagenome (IMG submission 12354)
AACGGGCACACCCGGCATGCACTAACTAACGCTCGCACACGCAACTCAAAAGACCATGTTCGGCAAACTCGCACCCGCCTCTTTTCACCAACCGAGGCTCTCTGTAGGGGTAAATATCTGCTTACTCTTCCCATCAACGTTTTTGTGGGGTATTCAATTTATTGTCCCTAATTATAGCGGAATAAAAATATATGTCAATAGAAAACTACAAAATTTTATTTATTCTTCTATAAAGTTTGTAAGTACACCCTCACTGTCAAGTTCAATGCTCCAGTATTCCACACCTGTTGAGCAATTACCAAGCCAAATAGAAACCGTTTCGTTTCTGAACTGAAAGTAGTGTGTTTGGTCATAAGGCGTATCTACCGAAATAAACTTGTGGAACGGTGCTGTAATAACCACCCTGTTTTGCGTTACTGTAGTTTGGGGCTCTACCAATTCGCTACTTTCTATTCCGCTTTCATCTACTGTGCTTGCACCTGTACCTACACCTACGCTTGTAAACTCAACTGTAATGTACCCATCGTCTGAAAAAGATATTATGCGTGCTTGCACATCGCCGTCTTCATTTGTAAAAACAGTGCTTGTTAAAAAGGCAATGGTGTCTTCCTCAAGGTAAAAAAGGTCTGTTTCAGGCTGAAATTTAGTTGCACCTAAAACCCACGCACCGTCTTGCAGGTAATAGTGTATAAGCACTTCGCCCTCTACCTTGCCAAATGCATTGCCGAAATAGTCATACCTTGTCATCGCAAAGGTTGCAACGGGGCGGTAATTATTTTTGTCTAAGTGAAGGGTTTCGCTTATTACTTCAAATGCATCAAGCGTGTAAGCGCACTGCATTTCATCACTTGGTGTAAGCTTGTTTGCAAGGGCAGAATAATAAGCGTAGAAGTCTTGCTCAATTACCTTTTCGGGTATGTAAGGGAAGGTTTCCTCTGGTCCTTCTGTGCAGGCAGGCAGTAATAAAAGGAATATTAAAAGCAAAAATACTGAAAGTTTTTTCATAAAAAACCTCTTGCTAAGTTTAATGTTTTATTTAAGCACCGGCGTAAATGTATAGCGGTACGCCTGGCTGAAAGGACTCAATTATCTCAAGTATAGCTTCGGCTTCTGTTTTGGGTGTTGTTGTTTCAGCTATATTCAGTATTTGCTGAAGGAAAGAATACTCTCTTAAATCTGGTGCATAGTATATAGATTCTAATTCTGTGCAGAAGGCTATAAACATTGTATCGTGCTCTGTAATTTCATCTATCATGCCAAGCTCAAGCGCTTGGTTAGATGTATAAATGCGTCCATCGCCTATGGTACGCACGAATTCTTCATCCATACCTCTTCCAACGCAAATAATATCAACAAATTGGTCATAGCTTTCATCAACAATACCTTGGTAAATGGCAAGCTGTTCTTCGCTAAGGGTGTTACCGTCAGCCCCCATTGCCTTGTTTGTGCCGCTTGTTATATAGCTAATATTAATGCCAAGCATTTCATATAGGCCCGCATAACTTACATGAGACATAATAACGCCTATAGAGCCTGTCATGCTATTTCGGTTTGCGCCAATACGGTCAGCCGCCATTGAAATATAGTACCCGCCTGAATAAGAGTAAGAGTGTATAAATGCATAAATGGGGCGCCCTGTTTCTTCTTTGTATTTCATAAGGGCAAGGTACAATGCATCGGTCTCATACACGCCACCGCCGGGGGTGTTAAGCTCAAGAAAAATACCAGTATTGTTTTCATCAGCAATAAGTGAATTTATGTATGCAATGGTTGCATTGTGGTTATAGCTTTGAGGATAGGCAGACATAGGGTCGCTTGCTGTGTTTTGAATGGGCCCGCTTACAAAAACAACCGCAACGTAGTTTTGGTTTGGTGGTGTAATAACAGCGCGGGTAGGTGAAAGAGCAGATTTAACCGAATGCCCAAGCCAAAGACCTGAAGCCCAAATTGCCATAAAAACGGCAAGTGTTGCCGCAATAGTTTTTATTGCATTTTTCATAGTATAAATACTTCCTTAGCTTTTATTGTGTTTATGTATTGAATTATACAAAACAAAAAGGCAAAAGGCAAACAGTACTGCTTAAAAAACTTGCATTTTATATTTTAATAATACTATAATAAACTTAACATATTACTTTATAGTACATTTAGGGGGATTATTTTGAAAACTAATAGAACACAAGCGTATCTAAGCATAGCATTTTCAGTAATTTTACTTATTGCAGGTATAATTGCCTACAACACAGGCTATGTAATAACATGGTTTGGTATTCGGCTATCTGGCCCGATATTTTTTATTCTTGCGGGGCTAATGCTTGCATCCAATGTTTATGCATTACTAAATGCAAAGAAAGCTGATGAGCAAGCCACTGAAAAAATGTTTAGTGGCGTACCGCAATCGCAAGGCAATTCAGTTGCTATGCCCACAGGTGTTGAAGCACCGCCTGAAAACTACGAAATAATACCAGTGCCATGCACTATTTCCATCACCCGCCAAAAAGCTATGGTTGGTGGAATGTACAAGGTGAAAGTTTATATAAACCGCCATGAAATAGGGGAAATTAAAAACGGAGAAAACTTGCAGTTTACAACAAACGTTTTACAAAATATTATTGCTGTAAGCTATGGCCCAACAGGCACTTATGCAAATATAAACATTGTTGCTGTACCGGGCGGGCAAATTAACCTAAGCACGGTTGTAAACAAAAGGGCACAGGTAGAACTTAGCCTTTTACCATAGCAGTACACAATAAGTTTTTACAAGTACATTATGGCACTAATACAAATATAAAAAAACAGGGATTGTTGATAAAACAATTCCTGTTTTTATAATAATTTATATGTTTTGCCTTAAGCGAAAAGCAAAGCACTTTGTACAATAATTAAACATAAAATTTTTCTTTGAAATTTTCATAAACACTGTCAAATTCACTGTTTTCGTGCCTTATTGCATTAAGGTACTGATGGGTATCAAAAGTATCGTTTGCTACAATTATTACAGCTACGGCAATGTTTGAGCAATGGTCAGAGATGCGTTCGTAGTTATTAAGGAATTCAGAAAGCAAAAAGCCCATTTCTATTGTACACGCACCTGTTTGAAGTCTCTCAATGTGTCTTGTTCGTATAGTGGCTATTAAATCTTCTATGGCAAGTTCCAAAGGCTCTACTTCGGTTGCAAGCTGAATATCATCGTTTTGGTAAGCGGACATTGTTATATCTAAGGTGTATTTTATTGCATCCGCCAAAACATCAAGCTCTCTGGTTGCTTCATCAGAAAAAGACAAGCCTTTACTATAAAGCTCTTTCGCTGTATTTGCTATATTTAATGCGTGGTCTCCAAGCCTTTCAAAATCTCCTATTGCGTGCAATATTTTTGAAGACTTTTTCGTATCAGCAGAGGAGAGAACTTTTGTAGATATTTTTACTAGGTATGTTCCTATTTGGTCCTCGTATTTGTCAATAAGGTCTTCGCTTTCTATAATATGGTGCATCAGTTTATCGTTATATTGCCCGGCTATTTCAATTGAAGACAGCAGTGTTTCTTTTGCAAGTATAGCCATATTAACTGAAACATTAAAGCATTCAGAAATTGCAACTGACGGCATAGTAAGTAAGCGCATATCTAAAAATTGTTCTGTTTCCTTGTCATCTGCTTTATCATCTTTCAGAACAAACTGTGCTATTTTTTCAAGAACGCTTGAAAACGGCAGAAGCATTAATGTTGTAGCTATGTTGAAAATGCTGTGCACAAGGGCAATGCCAACCGCATTAATAGGAAGATTTGTAAATGGAAAATGTACGATGGCGTCAATTCCATAAAACAGAATTATAAATATAATAGTCCCTATCATGTTAAAAGATATATGAATAACAGCAACTTTTTTTGCGTTTTTGTTAACGCCTATACTGGAAATAATGGCAGTTACGCACGTACCAATATTTTGGCCCATAATAATTGGAATTGCCATTCCGTAGGTAATACTTCCCGTTAGGGCAAGTGCTTGCAAAATACCTATAGATGCAGCTGAGCTTTGGATAATTCCGGTAAAGAAAGTACCTACAGCAACACCAATAATAGGGTTTTTAAAAGCCGTTAACAGGGTTGAAAATTCGGGCATATTTGCCAATGGGCTAACCGCATCACTCATAAGCTTCATGCCGAACATTAAAATGGCAAACCCTATAAAAATTGACCCAGTATCTTTCTTTTTGTCTTGCTTGGCAAGCATTAATAACATAATGCCGACAAACGCGAATATTAAAGAAAAATTCTCTGGCTTAAGCAAGTTCATCCAAACATTATCTGACTCTATTCCAACGAGTGATAATATCCATGCTGTTAATGTTGTGCCGATATTAGAGCCCATGATGATGCCAATTGTCTGGCCAATTTGCATTATTCCGGAATTTACAAGCCCCACAAGCATAACTGTTACCGCAGAAGATGACTGAATGGCTACAGTAATGCCGATGCCCAAAATAATACTCTTGAGCTTACTTGAGGTCATCTGCTTTATTAGCAGTTCAAGCTTGCCACCTGCCATTCTTTCAAGCCCGGTAGACATTACGTGCATTCCGTATAGAAAAAATGCAAGGCCACCAATTAGTTTAATAAACGAAAATACGTCCATAACGACTCCCTTGAGTTAATAAAATTAATTAGTGCAAGTAAATATTACGTGTAAATTTTGTGCAAAAACAATGTAAAAATTTACACTATAAATAATATCAATAAATTACTAAAAATGCAAAGAAATTCGGTGTAAAAAAATACTACACCGAATTTTTTGCAAAAAATTTTATGTTTTACCTAATTTAAAAAAGATATTGTTTTTATAAGGGCGTTGTTTATACCCCTGCTAAACTGTAAGCGTATATGTCATAAGCTCTTCAAGCACGGCTTCGCCTGCCGTTAATAATACAAAGCTGTTAATAAGCCCGCTTTCATCTGCACATTCTACAAGGGCTTCCATTGTAAACTCTTTTATCAGCTCTCCACTTTCATTTTCAAACAATGCAAGAACTACAGTTATTTTTACCTGCTGTTCTTCTATAGGCTCAAGCTCATAGTTTAGTATTTCGGTATGGTAAACTGTGCCCACAAGCGGTGTACCGTTAGTTGCCATAAAAAGCCAAATGCTTTGCCTACCATTACTTGTGCAATAGGGGTCAATTTTTTCAAAAAGGGCTTCATCCCATCTTTGCGGTTCAGGCATTTCTTTGCCGCCCGCCATAAGGTTTTCTATGTACAAAACACCTTGTTGCAACTCGCCGTTCGGAAATTCAAACACAACCGGTACAATTACCTCAGCATTTTGCAAAAGCAATTCTTGCGGTGTGGGTGGCGGCGGTGTTTTATCACATGCAGAAAACATTAAAGCAACAAAGGTTATTGCAATAACTTTGTAGAAAAGGTTATTTTTCATTAATGCTTAACCTGCAATTATTGGTACAGGTACATAGCCGGAATCTAAAAGCGCCTCTACACCTTCTGGGCTGATAATCCAGTCTCTAAGCATTCTTGCGGGGCTACCTTCTGGCTCATCAGCACGTATTACAACATAATATTCGTTTGTAAGCGGGTATGTGCCGTCTCCAAGGGTTTCAGGGGTGGGGTCTATACCGTCAACCGCAAGTATTTTAAGGTAGGGGTTTTGGTTCATTTCGGTTACATAGTAATATACTGAATAACCTATAGCAGAGGCTGAACCGTCAAAAGATGCTACTTCTTCAATAAGGCCACCCATACCAGCAAGTACAAGCTCTGTTGGGGCGTCCATCGGGGCTATACCCTTCATTAAAAGCTTCAAGAACATTGTTTGGCTGCCACTACCCGCTACACGCTGGAAAGGCATAATATCAACATCACTTCCGCCAACTTCACTCCAGTTTGTAACTTCGCCTGTGTAAATGGAAACAAGCTCTTCTTGGGTTAAGTTATCAATGGGGTTTTCGGTGTTAACAACAAAAACAAGCCCATCTACCCCTATTGGTATAATTTCAAGGTCATCATAATTGTCTTGTAGGCGTGCAATAGTTTCTTCGCTTGCCTCATACACAATTAAAATGTCAGCGTTGTTGTTTACTAGGTTGTCCCACGCTTGCTGTGTTGTGGTAACGCCTACAAGCTTTTCTGCCTCTTCAAGTGGTATACCTGTTGTACGTGATAAAACAAGTGCCATGTATGGCAGGTTAGCTGTTGAGCCGTCTACTCTTGGGTATTCGCTTAGTTGGATGTAAGCATCCTCTGGTGATGAAAGGCCGTTGTTTCTGCTATTTTCTGAAGTGCTTGGGGTGGGGTTACATGCTGTAAGCATTAATAAAGATAATGCTAATGCCGTTGCAAGGGCTGTAATTTTTTTCATTTTCATTTTTTCTCTCCTTTTTATTTATTATTAATAATATCCAGTTTCGTCTTCAACATTATTGAAGATAGAAGCTTTGTAAAGCCATGTACCGTCAAGCCTCATAATGCCAACATAAAAACCGCTTTCAACATATAAATACTCTCCACCTTCATATCTCACACTTTTTAGGTTTTCAACTAAAAGGTTGCCTTGCGCATCTAGCACATCAAATAAAATACTATTATATGTGTTAGCAACATCGTTACTTTTAATAGCTGTAATATAGGTTTCTCCATCTGAGGTTGTAAAGCTCTCCATATACATGTAATCAGCAGTGCCTATATCAAGTACGTTCAAGTTTTCATCTATAAGTACCATTCGTGATACCTGTTGTCCATTGCTTGCTTCGTATTGTGCTTGCGTATAAAAAAGGTTTTCACTAAGCATCTCAATACCATAGCCTGTTGAATTTGGAAGCTGTACTCTTGCAATTTCGTTACCACTTGCATCAATTGCATATATTATATCACCTACTTGGTAATAAAACCTGTTTATAATACCGTTTTGTGTTGGGCGGTAACCAAGATCCCAAATGTTCACCGAGGCAATAATACTATTATCTGCGACTTTTCTAATATATGCACCAAATTGTGTATAATATGCATACACTTCGCCGTTATAATAAAATATTGAATATGGCACATCAGGTATTATAATTTCATCTGCTATGGGGTCGTAAATTTCTACACTGCCATCATAAGAATCTTTGCAGATGAAGTAGCCGCCTATATATTCAATATCATAGCCATATACACGTGTGAGTTGGTTGAACTGAGAGTCCCATGCAATAGTATTTAAATTACCATCAACGTAGTATTCAGTAATGTAATAATCCCCGTACTTTTCAATGGAAGAAAAATGTAAATCTGTAGGATAATTTTGCGGTACATTTCCTTCAAAGTCAGTTAAGTATGTAAAATAATCATAACTATGAAGAGCCACTATGTTTGAATATATATCTATATATGAAATATTTTCAATTACATCCCCTGTGAAGGGGTTGGTAAGATATTGACTATTTTCCCACTCTTCAATTAAATAAGAAGGGACAGAATACAAAAGGTAATTTCCGTACCCAGCACGATAATGACCTTCCACATCTGTAAGTAAAACAGTACCTCGACCATCGTAAACCGTGCTGTAAGTGTTAAAAAGCGGGTAACCATATTCGTTACTGTACCCTACAAGCTCGTGATGCTCTTTAGCAATAAAATAATGCGCCACTACGCCATTTTCGCCCATGTTGGTTATCAATGAAATAAATTGCCCACGCATTACCTCTTCGCCGTTTTCATTTACAATAATGGTTTCGTTGCCATTGTTAACTGTAAACAGCATTGGCGGTGCAGGGCGCAGTTCCGTGTTCGTTTGCCCGCTGTTGTTATTGCCATAGCATGCAGTAAGCGAAAAAGCAAGTACAAAACATAACATAATGGTTATTAACCGGTGGTGCATTTTGTTTTTCACATTAACCCCTAAAGTAAATAATAGTGCATTTAACACTAATAATAATATCCGCCTGTTTCTTCTTCTAAACTATTAAATATTGAAGCTTTGTATAGCCAAGTTCCGTCTAAACGCATAATGCCTACATAAAAACCGCTTTCAACATATAAATACTCTCCGCCTTCATAACGTGTCCACTCCAGGTTTTCAAGTATAAGGTTGCCTTGTGCATCAAGCACATCATATAAGGTTGAATATTCTTCTGATAAAATTACATGCGGCTTTATTGCTATTATATATTCTTCGCCACTCGGTGTTGTAAAAAGCTCCATATAACTATAATTAGTAGTGCCTGTATCAATTATATTCAAGTTTCCATCTACAAGTATGGCTTTATTCGTCCTTTGTCCGTTATCTGCCTGGTACCAAGTTCTTACGCTAAGCAGGTTTTCGCTAAGCACTTGAACGGCATATTCTGTTATATTTGGAAATTGTGCGCTTGCAAATTCATTTCCGCTTGCATCTATGCCATATATCATATCTCCGTCTTGGTAGTAAAAGCTGTTTGGCACATGGCCTTGCGTTGTGCGGTAACTAATGCTATACGGATTCACTCGTGCAATAATACTGTCATCTGCCACTCTTCTAATATACGCATTGTCCTGTGTTCTATATATGTATATCTCATCGTTATAGTAAAATATTGGGGATGATACAACTGGCCTTATTACCTCCCCGGTTTTTGGGTTGTATATTTCAGCACTGCCGTTGTAAGTATCTCTGCAGATGAAATACTCGCCTACGTAGTCAATATCATAATCGTACACTCTTGTAAGCTGGTTGAACTCAGCGTCCCATAAAATGGTATTGTAACTGCCATCTTCATACATTTCAGTAACATAATAGTCTCCGTGTTGTTCAATGTAAGAAAACCTTAAGTGTGCAGGGTAATTTTCAGGTATATTTCCTTCAAAGTCTGTAACATATGCAACACTATCTTCATTATGGTAAACAATTATACTTTCAAGTACTTCTGCATAGTCAACGCCTTCAAATTTTTCACCTGTGAAAGGGTTAATAATATATCGACCGGTGTTTCCAACAGCGTCTGTGTGGTAATTATAAGGGTAATGAGAGATATAATCTTCGTACCCATAACCATAATAACCATTTTCTTCTGCAAGCAAAATGTTTCCGTTACTATCATAAACTGTGCTGTAAATATCTTCAATAGGGTATCCGTACTCATCATGGTACCCTGCAAGTTCGCGGCGTTGCCGTATAATAAAATACTGGCTTACTATACCGCCTTCACCCGTGTTTGTTATTAGAAAAAGATTTTGCCCACGCATTACCTCTTCGCCATTTTCACCTACAATAATGGTTTCGTTGCCACTGTAAACCGCAAACATCATGGGTGGTGCGGTGTTTGTTTCGGTGCCTACTTGCCCACCATTGTTATTATTATTGCAAGCTGTAAGCGAAAAAGCAAGAACAAAGCATAGCATAATGTGTATTAACTTGTTGTGCATTTTGTTTTTCATGTTGCCCCCATTTTAGCATAAGCATTTGTATTTATTGTGTGTAAAAATATACTTCGCCACTTTCTTCTTCAATACCTGTAAACATTGAAGTTTTGTAAACCCAAGTGCCGTCTACCCGCATAATGCCTACATAAAAACCGCTTTCTACATACATGCAATCTCCGCCTAAATAGTATGCCCACTTCAGGTTTTCAAGTATACGGTTACCGTTTTCGTCAAGCACATCACACAAAGAGCTTTGGTAGTACCCTGGGGAAAGGCTATTTTCTTTTTGGGCAATAATATATTTTTCCCCGCTTGGTGTTTCAAAGCCATACATATAATAATAACTTGCGGGGCCAGTATCTATAAAACACAAGTTTTCATCTGTAAGTACCATGCTATCATCTTGGTATTCGCCGTAAGCACTATTAGATGTTCTTATGTAAACAAAATCGTCACTGAAGACTGAAATACCATAATCTGCTACGCCGGAAAGCCCGATACTTGCAAGTTCATTTCCGCTTGCATCTAAAGCGTACACAACGTCCCCATCAGCATAATAGAACCTATCTACAATGCGGTTTTCGGGTAAATAGTAAGCAAAAGTTTCGCTTGAGCGTACAATGATACTGTCGTCAGACACTCTGCGCATAATGTTATCTCTATAAGCGTAGGTTATAAATATTTCACCGTTGTAATACGTAATATTATCATTGGTATTGGGTATAATAGTTTCGCCTGTTGAAGGGTCAAATATTTCAACACCGCTATTGTATGCATCAATGCAAATAAAATACCCACCGCTGTAAGATATATCATAATTATATACACGTGTAAGCTGGTTGAACTGAGAGTCCCATAGAATGGCGTTGTAGTTACCGCTTGAAGATTCATAACTTTCGGTAATGTAGTATCCTTCATATGGTGAAAGGCGCGTAAAATGCATATCGGCAGGGAAAGTATCAAGCACATTACCTTCAAAGTCTGAAATATATGCAATACCGCTATACTCATGTAAAACTACCATATCTCTGTAAACAGATACACTGTGGATATTCTCAATTCTGTCTCCCGTAAAGGGGTTAACAAGGTGGGTGCCGGTATTTTCAGTGTAATAATAGTAATAATAATCATTGGGGTAGCGTACAAGGTAATCTCCGTAGCCGGTTTCATAAAAACATTCATCATACGGAATTAAAAGGTTGCCATCAGAATCATAAAGAGCGGTGTAAGTAGTTTCATTGGGGTAGCCGTATTCATCATACCCTTCAACTTCGTACTGCATTGCAACAATAAAGTACTGCGCAACTGTACCGTTTTCACCAAGGTTTGTTAGTACCTGTAAGCTTTGGCCACGCATAACTTCTTGCCCTTTTTCGTTAATAATAATGGTTTCGTTTCCGTTTGAAAAAGCAAACACCATTGGCAGTGCACTGCCTGGGGCTGGGTTGTTTGTGCCACCTTCATTTGTGCAAGATGCAAGAGTTAGCATAAATGCAAAAAGCAAGGTAATGCAAAGCACTTTTTTTAGTAGGTTGTTTTTCATAGGGGCCTCCTTGTTTAGTGTAATAATATATGTTGTTTTAGTTTATTCTTAGGTATTTTCTTGTTCGGGAACTGGGTAAACCCAGGTACCATCTAAGCGCATAATGCCACTAATACCGTCAACTTTTACATACAAGTAATCGCTATAGCCAGAATATGATACATAATCTAAATTTTCAAGTATAATGTTACCTTCGGCATCTAATATATCGCAATTATAAGGGTAGGCGATGTGCGCTATGATGTAAACACTGCCTTGTACATTAAAGCTTTCTGCCCTTTGGTAGTGCCTATCTTCTGTGTCTATCATATTTAAGTTTCCATCAAAAAATATTTTATTAATTCCGGTGGTAACAGTAATAAGTTTATTGAAAGATATAGAAACTGCATCATTATTTGCCATATTTGAAACTTGCACACTGCTAATTTCTGTTCCGCTTGTATCTATTACATACAGCATATCATCAACACGGCACAAAAACCCGGTTACTTCGCCGTTTCTTTTTGTAATACTGTGCATAATATAATTTGATGAAAGTATAATACTGTTATCTTCAACACGGTGCATAGTACAGCTACCAACGTTCGGGGCTTGAGAGATGTATATTTCCCCGTTGTAATATGTTATCCAATTCTGTGTATGCAGTGTTGTAAATTCGCCCGTAAATGTATCGTAAATGTCTACGTCCTCATTCCGAGAATCACTACATATAAAATAACCGTCAGTGTATGTTATATTATTGTTATACGGGCGGGAAATTTGGTTAAACTGGGCGTTCCATAGAGTAACTGAATAGCCATTGCTACCATACGCTTTTCGTGTAACATAGTAGTCGCCGTACTTCTCTACTGATGTAAAGTGTGTATCTTCTTCAAATGTTTTTATTATGTTAGCCTCAAAGTCCATTATGTATGCAACTTCGCCTTCGCTATAGCAAACAACAATATCGTTACCATAGTCTACACTGTTAATGCCTTCAAGTTCAAATTCTTCACCTGTAACAGTGTTCAACAAAAACACTTTATTGTAATTAAAAGAGAAAGGAATTAAATAATCTCCGTATACAATGTAGTCGCCAAAACCATATTGGTAGCTACGTACAGCACGTGGAGCAATAAGGTTGCCTTCTATATCGTAAGCGGTGCTATAAATAGCATTTTCGCGGTAGCCGTACTCATTGTAACTGTCAAGCATTTCTTCTTCATATACAACAATATACGCATATGGCGTATCATAGGTTGAGCCATAATTAATATAATTATACATCAAGTGTAAGGTTTCTGCCTGCATTACCACTTGCCCGTGCTCATTAACAACAACATCATCTTCGCCATCTTCACCGTAAATTAAAAATATAGGCGGGCGCTCTATAATTGGTTCTTCTTCATCATCAACAATAGTTTTTTCGCAAGCAGTAAGCGCAAAGCAAAGTGCAATGCAAATTGTAATGGTGAATATTTTTTTGAATAAGTTGTTTTTCATGTGGAGGCTCCTGTTTTAGTAGTATTTTATTAGTATATGTAGCCCGTTTCGTCTTCAATATTGGTAAAGATAGAAGTTTTGTAAAGCCAGGTGCCGTCTAAATGCATAATGCCGGCATAAAACCCACTTTCAACACGCATATAGCCACCGCCTAAATAGTACACATAACTTAAGTTGCTTATTATTATGTTACCATCCAGGTCAATTATATCTTGCAAAGAATTGTAGTAAATGCCAGGCGAAAGCGGATTCTCTCTTGATGTAACAAGGTAATTTTCGTTTCGCAAGCTAAGAATATTAATAAAAGAATAGCCTGATGTTTCGGTTTCAATAATGTTCAGGTTTTCATCCAGTAATAATGATTGGGATGGCAAGTAACCTGAATAATCATGAACAGTTGCTACACGGCGGTTACCGGTAAGTATACCAAGCCCATAGCCTTGTATACCCGGTGCACTTAAAGCTCCAACTTCTTCGCCATTGCGGTTTATTGCATATACCATACCTTCTGTTTCATCAATATAATAAAATAAACTTGGCAGGGCATTGCTTGTAAATGTATCATACTCAAAATGGCTGTTTGTTTGTGCAAGTATAGTGCCGCCCTCCACCTTGCATAGGTAGTCAGTGTAATCAACGCGGTATATATACAGCTCTCCATCAAAGTAAGTTAAAGTACCACCTTCACTGTGGGTAAAAATAATTTCTTTAAGTACGGGGTCAAATACATCTGTTGCACCCTGCGGGGTGTTTCGGCACATAAAGTAACCGTTACTGTACATAACACTGTTACTGTATGCAAGGGAAATTTGGTTAAACTGTGAGTCCCATATAATATAATTACGGTTTTCGTTCGAATCACCGAAGTAATATTCTGTAACAAAGTAATCATCGTACTGCATAACACCACAAAGCTGCATATCTGCACTTACGGGGAAACTTTCAATAATATTGCCGTTAAAGTCTGTAGTAAATGCAAATTCATAATCTGCATTGTATATTACAGCAATAGAGTTGTGCACAAAAACTACAGTTGCATTTTCAATTATTTCACCTGAAAAGGGGTTAACCATGTAAGGGTCCCCACCAGAATAGTACCAACTGAAATGGCCAAGGTAATTGCCATAGCCTTCGCTGTAATAACCTTCCTCAAACGGAAGCAAAAGGTTACCGTTAATATCATAAATAGCGCTGTAAACAATTTCACTTGGGTAGCCATATTCATCATATCCATTTAGTAAATACTGCCGGTCTTCAATAAAACATTGTGCTATTGTACCGTTTTCGCCAGGGTTTTGTATAACATGTAAATTAGGCCCGCGCATTACTTCATCGCCGTTTTCATCAACAACAATAACATCATCGCCTGCATAAACAACAAATATGGGTGGGGCTGCGTCATTGGCGGCAATAACAATGCCACCGCCGTTATTTGTACCTGCATTTGTACAGGCTGCAAAATTTAGCACGAATGCAAAAAACAGTGCAATACATAGTACTTTTTTAAGCAGGTTATTTTTCACTTGAAAGCCCCCTATTAAAGCAATATTTGTGCGGTTTATATACTTGATTTTTACACACAATGAATAGCATTGTCAAATAAAATACTGTTTTGCAATAATTTATGGAAAAAGCGATAAAAACACACTTGCTTTTTTAGAAAAAACAGCGGAAAAGCTATGTGCCTTTCCGCTGTTTTGTAATGTAATTTGTTTTAATAGAATAACATATGCCAGTATGCAGGCCTGGCACCAAAAGTACCTTCTGTTTTATATACCCAGTTGCCGTTACTGTCAACAATGCCAAAATAGCCGTATTGTTCTGCAAAAACGTAACCGTCGTAAGTAGGCCACAGTTTGTCGCATTTTTCAAGTAAAACAGTTCCATCTATACTAAATAAATAATACATATCTACGCCGTCTTCAGTGGCTGTACCATAGAAAGTGTCTTCTGTTCCATTTACAGGGAAAACTGA
>JGI994J12354_10003594_pt1 | contig 14381 bp, 11 predicted proteins | sample IntmicLarv3ML3BL_FD_12354 | JGI IMG/M metagenome (IMG submission 12354)
ATCCGCCATACCACGCGCAACTTCCCCAGCCGTGAGGGCGCAAAGCCCGGCGCGGGGCAGAGCGCGGGCGTTGCCTTGATGGACGCGCGTTCCATCGCCGCTACGGCGGCCAACGGCGGCATCCTGACCGCCGCAACGGAGATGGCAAGCAAATACGAAAGCTATCCCTACCATTATGACGATTCCTACTACCGCAGCCGCGTCTATCAAGGCTTCGGCAAGCCGGACGATTCCCAAGAGCTGCGCTTCGGCCCCAATATCAAGGATTGGCCAAGCTTCTGCGCGCTGACGGAGAATCTGATTCTGAAGGTAGCGAGTGTTATCGATGACCCTGTCACCACCACGGATGAACTGATTCCTTCGGGCGAAACCTCCTCCTATCGTTCCAATCCGGAGAAGCTGGCGGGCTTTGCCCTTTCGCGCAAGGACCCCGGCTATGTTGCCCGCTCCCGCAAGGTGCGCGCGCTGGAGCTGCAGCGCGAGGAGGGCAAGCTGACCGCCGCCGCGCTGGAGATGATGTACCCTGTGAAGGGTATCACCGCGCAGAACACCGGCATCGGCAGCGTCATCTTCGCCAAAAAGCCGGGTGACGGCTCCGCGCGAGAGCAGGCCGCGTCCTGCCAAAAGGTGCTGGGCGGCTGGGCGAATATCGCCAACGAATATGCCACCAAGCGCTACCGAAGCAACCTCATCAACTGGGGCATGCTGCCCCTGCTGACAGAGCTTGCCCCGGAGGATTTCGAGGTGGGCGATTATCTCTACATCCCCGGCATTCGGGCGCTCGTGGCCGCCGGTGCGCAGGAAATTCCCACGCAGCTGTTCCACGGCGATGTGCCGCGCGGCATCACGTTGACCATGGCTCCCCTGACTGCAGATGAACGCGAAATCATTCTCGCGGGCTGTTTGATGAACCATTACAAAGAAGAGGCATAATCCGAAAATGAGGAGGACGTATCCATGAAAAAAGCAGGCACACTGCTTTTGGCGCTTGTGCTGGTTTTGACACTTGCGCTGCCCGCCGCAGCGGCGGAAACCGCTGAACTGCGGCTGAAAGGTACCCGCAGCTATACCCTGTCCGCCGAGGTGCTAAGCATCGTGAATGAGGAACGTGCAAAGCTCGGGCTGCCCGCCCTGCAGATGGATAAAGACTTGCAGGAGGCTGCCATGCTGCGCGCGGCGGAGGTGAACCTGAACTTTTCGCATACACGCCCTACGGGGCAGGACTGTTTTACGGCATCCGTCAAAGCGTCCGGTGAAAACATTGCGGCAGGCAGCGCGGCGGCGGCCGGAGTTATGGGGCAGTGGATGAACTCCCAAGGCCACAGGGAAAATATTTTGCGTGAGCGTTGGGCAAGCATCGGCATCGGCTGTTTTTATCAGGCGGACGGCTATTATTATTGGGTGCAGCTGTTCAGCAATTCTCAGGCGGAAGCCGCTGCCCAGCCGCAGGATTGTGAACTCATACAGGCTGTGCAATATCTGCCGGGCGAATATGTTTTCGCGCTTTCCGAACAGACCGGGAAACTGTTTCCCGGTGATACGCTGACCCCGAAAGTTTATGTGCAGAATCCCGGTTGGGTATATTCGCGTGCGCAGGTGCAAGCCGATTCTTTCAGCTGGACATCTGCCGACAGCGGGACGGCTGAGGTGAATGCGCTGGGGCAAGTGACCGCAAAAGCGCCCGGTACTGCTGTGCTGACAACAAGAACAAGTGCGGGGGAAACGGCGAATACCCTGCTTACGGTTTCCCCAAGGATATACACCGTGACTTTTCGGGACGGCGCAAATGTGCTTTCTGCCCAGCAGGTGGAATCCGGCAAAGCGGCACCAGCGCCCGCCAGCCCCGCCAAAACAGGTCATACCTTTGCGGGCTGGGATAAGGCGTTCAGCGAAATCACCGGTGACCTTACCGTGAATGCGCAATGGACAGTGAACCAATACACCGTCACGTTCCAAGACGGTGCGTCCCTGCTTTCCACGCAAACGGTGGACTACGGCAAGGCGGCGCAGGCGCCTGCCAATCCAACAAAAACAGGCCATACCTTTGCGGGCTGGGACAAAGCGTTCAGCAGCATCACAGGCGACCTCACCGTAAGCGCAGAATGGACGGCCAAAAAGTACACCGTCACCTTCCAAAACGGTGCCACAGTGCTTTCCGCGCAGACGGTGGATTACGGCAAGGCAGCAAAAGCGCCCGCCAATCCCACGAAAACAGGCCATACCTTTGCGGGCTGGGATAAATCGTTCAGCAAGATTACGGGCAATCTCACCGTGACGGCGAAATGGACGGCCAAAAAGTACACCGTCACTTTCCAGAACGGCACCACAGTGCTTTCCACGCAAACAGTGGCATACGGCAAGGCGGCAAAGGCACCCGCCAATCCCGCGAAAACAGGCCATACCTTTGCGGGCTGGGACAAATCGTTCAGCAAGATTACGGGCAATCTCACCGTGACGGCGAAATGGACGGCCAAAAAATATACCGTCACTTTCAAGAACGGTGCCACGGTGCTCAAGAGTGTGAAGGTGGATTACGGCAAGAAGGCGGCTTCCTATAAACCGGTCAAATCCGGTTATACGTTCATCGGTTGGTATACGGCAACGAATTACAAAACAAAGGTCGATTTCAGCAAGGCTGTTAAGGCCAACACCGCTGTTTATGCCTATTTTGTCAAAAATCCGAGCGCACCGGCGGGTGTGAAGCTCAGCCGCGTGAAAGCGGGGCAGATCAAGCTGGGCTGGACGGCGCAGAGCGGGTATACCTGTGAGCTGCAGATGTCCGACAAGCCCTCCTCCGGCTTTGCTGCCGTCAAGAGCAGCACTGCCGCGTCCTACACCAAAACAGGGCTTGTAAAAAACAAAACCTATTACTTCCGCCTGCGGTGCTATAAAACCGTACAGGGGGTCAAGGTTTACAGCGGCTATACGGCAGTGAAGCAAATCAAAGCATAAAAATTTCAGAACAGGAGACGAGCAACATGACACAGGAACAAATCCAAAACGCAGTGAAGGCCTTTGAGGCGCTGCTGCTGGAGCAGGATGCCCGCGCAGCGCAAATCAAGGAGCAGGGCGATTTTGTGGACTACGCCGCGCTGGAGACGCTCATCATTGGCGTGTGCGGCGGCGACGGCATCGGCCCCATGATAACCAATGAAGCCGCCCGCGTGCTGGAAACGATTCTTGCGGACGAAACTGCCGCAGGCAAAATCCAATTCAAGCACATCGATGGCCTGACCCTAGAAAACCGCGCCGCCGTTGGACAAACCATCCCGGATTCCGTTCTCGCGGAACTGAAAAGCTGTCACGTCATCCTCAAAGGCCCCACCACCACGCCCCAGGCAGGGGACGGCTGGCCGAGCATGGAGAGCGCGAACGTCGCCATGCGCAAGGAATTGGATTTGTTTGCCAACGTGCGCCCCGTGAAGGTGCCGGAGCAGGGCATTGACTGGATGTTCTTCCGCGAGAACACCGAGGGCGCGTATGCCGTGGGTTCCAAGGGCATCCACGCTACGGACGATTTGGCGATGGATTTTGTCGTCACCACCACCGAGGGCACCCAGCGCATTGCGCGCTTGGCGTATGACTTCGCCCGCCGCAACGGCAAGGAGCGCGTTTCCATCATCACCAAGGCCAACGTCATCAAAACCACGGACGGCAAATTCCTGAACCTCGCCACGGAAATCGGCAAGGAATACCCCGAAATCATCACGGATGAATGGTATATTGATATCCTCACCGCCAAGCTCATTGATGAAAAACGCCGCCGCGACTTTCGTGTGTTTGTGCTGCCCAACCTCTACGGCGACATCGTCACGGACGAGGCGGCGGAGTTCCAGGGCGGTGTCGGCACGGCGGGCAGCGCCAACATCGGCAAAAAATACGCCATGTTCGAGGCCATCCACGGCTCCGCGCCGCGCATGGTCAAGGAGGGGCGCGATATCTACGCCAATCCCTGCTCCATGCTGCGTGCCGCCGTCATGCTGCTCTCCCATATCGGCAAGCAAGCCCAGGCCGACCGTCTGGAGCGCGCGCTGGATATCTGCATGTATGCCGAAAAGAAAATGGCAGCCACCGGCCGCGATACCGGCTGCACCTGCAAGGAATTCGGCGATTATGTGATGGAAACCCTGTCAACACTTGCATAAGTACCATTTCAAATAAAAATCGGGAGGAAACAACAACACATGGATATCATTACACTCACCCGTCAGCTCGGCGCAGCCTTACAGGAGGACGAGCGCTACCTCGCATTCCAAAAGGCCACCGCAGCCAATGAGGCGGACGAGCCGCTGAACGAGCTGATGCACCGCATCCAGCTCGTGCATATGTCCTACCAGCACGAAGCAAGCCTAGAGGAGAAAAACGAGCAAAAGCTGGATGCCTACGACCGCGAGTTCAACGAGCTGTATGCCAAGGTCATGGAAAATCCCAACATGCAAAACTATGAGGCGGCGCGGCAGGAAGTGGATGACCTCATGCGCTATATCACCGAAATCCTGACGCTCTGCATTCGCGGCGAAGACCCCGAGACCTGCGAGCCCAAGCCCCACGACTGCCACGATGGCTGCGGCCACGATGGCTGCGGCCACGATGGCTGCGGCCACGATGGCTGCGGCCACGATGGCTGCGACAGTTGTGAAGGCTGCCACTAATCCTATTATAATGAAGAGCGGTGTGTGCCTGTGGCGGAATTGACACCCATGATGAAGCAATACTTTGAGGTGAAGCAACAGTATCCCGATACGATACTGCTGTTTCGCCTTGGCGATTTTTACGAAATGTTTTTTGAGGATGCCAAAACCGTGTCCGCCGAGCTGGAGCTGGTGCTCACCGGGCGGGACTGCGGTCAGGCGGAGCGTGCTCCGATGTGCGGCGTGCCCTTCCACAGCGCGGAGGGATACATCGCGCGCTTGGTCTCGCGCGGCTATAAGGTGGCGGTCTGCGAGCAAACGGAGGACCCCGCCCTCGCCAAGGGCTTGGTCAAGCGCGAGGTCACGCGCGTTTTAACCCCCGGCACCGTCATCGAAAGCGCCATGCTGGACGAGGGCAGAAACAACTTCCTCGCCTGTGTTTTCGCGGGCAAAGATGCCTTCGGGCTTTGCGTTGCGGACGTTTCCACCGGCTGCATGCATCTCACACAGCTCTCGGCAAAGCAAAAAAACGCAGAGCAGGCGCTGACCAACGAGCTGGGGCGCTTCATGCCCAGCGAGCTGCTGTTCAACGGCACGCTTTCGGATTATCCCAAGGTCTGCGCCTTCATTGCAGGGCGTATGTCCGTGGTCGCGCAGGAGCTGCCGGACGAAAGCTTCGCCCCCGCCGCCTGTGAAAAACTCATGCGCGATCAGTTTGACGAGCAGACGCTGGAGCCGCTCGACCGCGCAGGTGCAAGTGAAGCCGTGTGCGCACTGGGCGCGGCGCTGGACTATTTGCGCGGCGTGCAAAAAAACGAGCTGCCCAACATTCGGGAGCTGGATTTTTACAGCGATGCAAACTTCATGAAGCTGGACGTTGCCACCCTGCGGAATCTGGAAATTGTGGAAACCCTGCGCAGCCGTGAAAAACGCGGGACGCTCCTCTGGGTACTGGATAAAACCCGCACCGCCATGGGCAAGCGCATGCTGCGCACGCGGCTTGAGCAGCCGCTGCTGAATCTCACGCAAATCATCAAGCGCCACAACGCCGTGGCGGAGCTGGTCAGCAAGACCGCCCTGCGGGAGGATTTGGGGCTGTTGCTGGGCAATGTGCAGGATTTGGAGCGTCTGGCAACGCGCATCTCCTTCGGCACGGCCAACGCGCGGGAGCTGAAGAGCCTTTCGCAGGCCGTGAGCTTTCTGCCGCAGATTCACGCCCTGCTCAGCGAAAGCGAAAGCGCCCTGCTGCAAAGCACAAGGCAGTCCATGGATACGCTGGAGGACATCCGCCGCCGCGTGGACGAAATCATCTGCGAGGAGCCGCCGTTCTCTGTGCGCGAGGGCGGTATGATTCGCGCGGGCTTCCACGCAGAGCTGGACGAGCTGCGGGACATCGTGCAAAACTGCAAGGGCTACATCGCCCAGGTGCAGCAGCGCGAGCAGGAGAAAACAGGCATCAAAAAGCTGAAAATCGGCTACAACCGCGTGTTCGGCTACTACATAGAAATCAGCAACGGCTATAAGGAGCTGGTGCCGGAGGATTACATCCGCAAGCAGACCCTGGCCAACTGCGAGCGTTACATCACGCAGGAGCTGAAGGAGCTGGAAAGCAAGGTTCTGGGCGCGCAGGAGCGCATCGCCAAGCTCGAATATGAGCTGTTTGAAGCCCTGCGCGGCGAAATCGGCGCGCAGGTGCACCGCATTCAGCGCACGGCCGCCGCCGTGGCGGAAACGGACGTGCAATGCGCCCTCGCACAGGTTGCGGCGGAGAACCGCTACGTCTGCCCCGATATGCGCGGCGATGCCGTCATTCGCATCCGTGACGGCCGTCACCCCGTGGTGGAAAAAACGCTCGGCAACGCTCCCTTTGTGCCCAACGACACGGTTTTGGACGACGGCGAGAACAGCTGCGCCATCATCACGGGCCCCAACATGGCGGGCAAATCCACCTATATGCGTCAGGTGGCGCTGATTGTCCTCATGGCGCAGGCGGGCAGCTTTGTGCCCGCGAGCGATGCGCAAATCGGTTTGGTGGACAGCATTTTCACCCGCATCGGCGCGTCGGACGACTTAGCGGCAGGGCAATCCACCTTCATGGTGGAGATGAGCGAGGTCGCAGCCATTCTCGCGAACGCCACGCAAAAAAGCTTGATAGTCTTTGACGAAATCGGGCGCGGCACCTCCACCTTTGACGGCATGAGCATCGCAAGAGCCGTGCTGGAATACGCCGCCGACCGCCGCCGCTTGGGCGCGAAAACCCTCTTCGCCACGCATTATCACGAGATGACCGAGCTGGAGGGGCATCTTGCGGGCGTAAAAAATTACAACATTTCCGTGAAAAAACGCGGGGACGATATCACCTTCCTGCGCCGCATCGTGCGCGGCGGCGCGGACGGCAGCTACGGCATCGAGGTCGCCAAAATCGCGGGCATCCCGGACGCGGTCGTTGCCCGCGCAAAGGTCGTCCTCAAGGAGCTGGAGGACAGCGAGATGGACCGCCAAAATCTGCCGCAGGGCAAAGCCGCCGCTCCTGCGCAAAGTGCCGCGCCCCAGCTCTCCTTCGGCAGCACTGCCGGAGAAAAGCTGCTGGACGAAATGCGTTGCCTGGATGTGAACACCCTAACCCCCATAGAAGCCATGAGCAAGCTGCACGAGCTCTGCGAGCAGGCGAAAGATGTGGGGTGAACCATCATGAAAAGCGTCACCAAAAGCAGTCTGGACGACAATACCATCCAGATGCTGGTCAAAAGGAATTTTGAAGCGGTGCAATCGGTTTCAGAAATCCGCATCGAGCTTTACCACGTCTACGGCTCCCTGCTTTTCGGCGCGGAGGTCTACCGCTATCCCAAAATATTCGGCTTTTTCCAATTGCAGCTGAGCAAGTTCTATCTGCGCAGAAATTTGCGGACGTTGAAGCGCTTGGCGCGGATGTGAAATTGATTGAAAGATGAACCAATGGGCAATATCGTAAAAAACGCCTCCGCGCTGCTTGCCGTCATTGCGGACTTGATCCGCAATCTCAGCAGCCTGCCGCTTTTCCATTACGAAAAGGGCGGTCGCTGTATTTACATGATTCGTGCGGAACGTTTCTCTATGGTTTACCATCATACAGCTGAGATTGCGGATCAAGTCCGCAATGACAGCGGCCATTGAAGGGCACGCAAGCAACAATGACAATTCCAGGAGGTGAACCCATGCCCAAAATCCAAATACTCTCCAAAGCCGTCGCGGAGCTAATCGCGGCGGGCGAGGTGGTGGAGCGCCCTGCGAGCGTGGTCAAGGAATTGGCGGAAAACGCCATGGACGCGGGCGCGAAGAACATCACCATCGAAATTCAAAACGGCGGCGCGCGGATGCTTCGCCTCACGGACGACGGCTGCGGCATTGCGCGTGAGGATGTGCAAAACGCCTTTTTGAGCCACGCCACCAGCAAGGTTTTTTCGGCGGAGGATTTGAACGAAATCCGTTCCCTGGGCTTTCGCGGCGAGGCACTGCCCTCCGTTGCCGCCGTTTCGCGCGTGGAAATCCTCACCCGCAGCCGCGAGGAGGAAGTCGGCACGCGCTTTGAAATCGCGGGCGGCGAAGCGAGCGAAACGGACGACGCAGGCTGCCCCGTGGGCACCACCATCGTGGTGCGTGACCTCTTTTTTAATACCCCCGCGCGCATGAAATTCCTCAAAAAGGATGTCAGTGAGGCCAACGCCGTCGCCGCCGTGGTGGATCGATTGGCGCTCTCGAATCCTCATATTTCCTTCCGTCTGATTCGCGAGGGCAAGCAGACCCTCTTCACTCCCGGTTTCGGCGATTTGCTCGAAACCGCCCGTGCCGTGTTCGGCAAGGAGTTCGCCCAAGGGCTGATGCCCGTCTCCTACGAGATGGATGGTGTAAAAGTGGAGGGCTTTACTTCGAGGCCCGCCGCCGCACGTCCCAACCGCAATATGCAGTTTTTCTTCGTCAACGGGCGGCTGATTAAAACTGCCACCGGCTCCGCCGCGCTGAGCGAGGGCTACAAGAACGCCATCATGGCCGGCAAATTCCCCTCCTGCATTCTTTCCCTTACCCTGCACCCCTCGCAGGTGGATGTCAATGTGCATCCCGCCAAAATCGAGGTGCGCTTTGCGCAGGAGCGCAGCGTGTTCAGCGCCATCTATTTCGCCGTCAAAAGTGCCTTGAGCGAGGGGGATTCGCCCGCGCAATTCCGCGCCAAGCCCCCGGCGGCGAACGTGGTGCCCGCCGCGGACACCGCGTCCGCGGCGATGGCAAAGCAAATGTATTTCCCGGAGAAAAAGCCGGACTTCTGGAAAAATGTTTCCGTCACGGAGTTCCTTGGCGAGCCGAAAACGGCGGAACCCCCGGTGCCGGCGCCGGTGCCGTCTGAGCCGCTGCGCTTCTGCTCCTCGGAGCCGGAGCTTCCGGCGGGCGCGGAGCCTTCTCCGCTGCCGCCGCCCAAAACAGAAGTCCCTACCGAAGCGGATTTCCCCGCCGAAGCGGAACCCATTGCAGAAGCAGAACCTGCTGCCGAAGTCCCCATCGTGCAGGAGGAGCCGCCCGCGCCGGAGCCGCTGCTTTTGGGCGAGGCCTTCCGCAGCTATCTCATCGTCCAGCAGGGCGAGGAGCTGGTGTTCATCGACAAGCACGCCGCCCACGAGCGGATGCTTTACGAGCAGCTCAAAGAAAGCGCCGGGGAGCGCAGCGCCCAACAGTTGCTGCAGCCTGTTATCGTCTCCTTGAGCAAGGAGGAATACGCCGCCCTTTTGGAGCATACGCAGCTGCTGGAGCAGGCGGGCTTTGCCGTGGCGGATTTCGGCCCCGGCAGCATCGCCGTGTATTCCTGCCCCATGGAGTTGGCCGCGCACGAGTTGCCGCAGGTCATGGCGGAGCTGGCGGAGCAGCTGCTGCGCGGCAGCCGTGAGCTGCAGCCCGAAAAGCTGGATTGGATTTACCATTCCGTTGCCTGCCGCGCCGCCGTCAAGGCGGGTGACTTTACGCCGCGCTGCGAGCAGGAGCACTTCGCCAAGAAGCTGCTGGCGTTGCCGGACATTCGCTATTGCCCCCACGGTCGCCCCGTCCTGTTCCGCATTACACGCAGAGAGTTGGAGAAAAGCTTTGGCAGAATCCAGTAAAATACCGCTCATCGCCGTGGCAGGACCCACCGCGAGCGGCAAAACGGCGCTGGCCGCCGCGCTTTGCGAGGCGCTGAAGGGCGAAGCAGTGTCCTGCGATTCCATGCAGGTCTACTGCGGCATGCCCATTGCCACAGCGCAGCCCACCGCCGCCGAAATGCGCGGCATCCCGCACCATCTCATCGGCTTTCTGCCGCTGGATACCCCCTTCTCCGTGGTGGATTACTGTGAAGCGGCGCGGCGCTGCATTGCGGATATTTACATGCGCGGCAAGCTGCCCGTTGTGGTCGGCGGCACGGGCCTGTACCTCAACGCCCTGCTGCAGAACACGCGCTTTTCGCCCAACGGAGCAAGCGAAGCTCTGCGCGAGACCCTGCGCGAGGAGGCGGCAAAGGAGGGCGGCGCGGAAGCCCTGCTGGAGCGTCTGCGCGCAATCGACCCCATTGCCGCCGAAAAGCTGCACCCTAACGACCTCGGGCGCATCATCCGTGCGCTGGAGATTTGGGAAACCACGGGCGAAACCCCCACGGCGCACCACGCCCGCTCCCTGCGCGAATCCCCTTACCGCAGTCTGGTGCTTGGCCTGACGGCAAAGGAGCGCGAAACGCTTTACATGCGTATCGACCGCCGCGTGGATGCCATGCTCGAAAGCGGTCTGCTCGAGGAGGCAAAGACCTTCTTCGCGCAGCCGAACGCCCCCACGGCGCGCCAGGCCATCGGCTATAAGGAGCTGAAGCCTTATCTCGACGGTGAAATCCCGCTGGAAAACGCCGTGGAAAAATTGAAGCAGGAAACGCGGCGCTACGCCAAACGTCAGATGACCTGGCTGCGCCGCGAGAAGGATATAACGTGGCTGTTTTTGGACAGTGAAACGGATTTTGCCGCCTTATCCGCCCGCGCCTGCGCACTGGCGAAGGAGTTTTTGGCGGACGACAAGAGAGGAGCGGAATGATGGAAGAGAAGAAAACACCAAAAAAGAAAAAAGTGCCGTTCATCACCAAATGGAAAACCTGGCTGCCGCTGTTGATTGCGGCGCTGTCCATTGCGCTGGTGGTTTACCGCGTTTATAGCTTGGCGGCCTACGGTGTCACCACCCAGACGGCGCTGCGCGCAGCGGAATACAAAACGGTGAAGACAACGCTTTTGGCGCTGCGCGAGGAAGTGCTTGTGCCGCGGCGCGCTGCGGGCGAGGTCGTGCCCGCCGTGCAGGATGCGCAGCGCGTGGGCAAGGGTGACGCGCTGGCCGTGGAGCTGTCCGCCGGGCAGCAGGCGGCGGATTATCTGGAAATTCAGCGGCTGAAAAAGGATTTGCTGCGCTATGAGGCGCTGCGCTCCGTGAGCGCGGACTCCTTGAATGTCGGCAAGCTGGACGAGCAGGCCGAAGCATTGTTCCTCACCATGCTCGGTGCGGCGGAAAACGGCAGACCGCAGGATGCGGCGGCACAGAAGGAAATACTGCTGAATACCCTGACGGCCCGCCAGGCCGCCGTCAGCGGCAAACCGACGGATAATGGTGCGGAAATTGCCATGCGCGCCCGGCTGCAGGAGCTGGAAGCGCGGCTGAAGGTCAAACAGACCTTTACCGCACCGCAGGCAGGCTATTTTGCAAAAGAGGCGGACGGCTGGGCGGCGGCGGCAAATACCGCCTTGGCGGTTTCCGGCAGCACCGCGGAAATCCAGCGGCTCTTGGGCGAAACGCATGCGCCTCCTGATGGACTTCTGGGCAAAATTATCCACACACACCGCTGGTATTTTGTTGCCGTGCTGGAGAGTGCGCAGGCTGCCCTGCTGAAGGAGGGCGAACCGGTTCGACTGCTCATTGACGGCTATCATGCGGGCTTTTTGGATGTGACGCTGGAGCGCGTGTGCGAACCCTTTGAGGGCCGGCAGGCGGTCGTCTTTTCCTGCATGGGTATGGACGCGGAGCTGGCCGCCATGCGTTTGGTGGAGGCGCGGGTGGTGCTGGAGGAATATGTGGGTCTTAAAATCGACCGTGATGCCGTGCGCACGCAGCGCCGGGAAGTGCCGGTTACCGAGGCGGGTATGGATCCCAAGGATGTGCCGGAGGATGCGCAGACCGAAACCGTCATCGAAAAAGGCGTTTATGTACGCTATGGCAATATTGTACACTTTCGGCGGATTGATGTGCTGTATGAAACGCCGGAATTTGTCATTGTGCGTGAGCTGCCGCAAAAAGAAAATGAGCGCGTTAACGCAGCGCTTTACGACGAAGTCATTGTGCAGGGGAGGGGATTGTATGACGGAAGAATTGTGGAATGAACAGCAGCGCAGGTTTGACCGCATCGCGCAGAATATTGTGCGCCTGCGCGAAAAAGCCGGGCAGGCGGCGCTGCAGTCCGGGCGCAGCGAGGACGCGGTGCGCATTATGGCGGTGACCAAGACCGTCGCACCCATATATATCAACCACGCCGTTTCCTGCGGCATGGATCTCATCGGCGAAAACAAGGTGCAGGAGCTGCTGAGCAAACAGGCGGAGCTTCTGCCCTGTGAGCGCCAGCTCATCGGGCACCTGCAAAGCAACAAGGTCAAAAGTGTTTTGGACGCGGTTTCGCTCATTCAGTCGGTGGATACGCCGTGTCTCGCTTCGGAAATCAGCCGCCGTGCCCTGCAAAACGGGCAGGTGATGCCGATTTTGGCGGAGGTGAACATTGCGGGAGAGCAAAGCAAGTTCGGCATCGACCCCGCGTATCTCACAGAAACCTTGCATGAAATTGCTGAAAATAAGGGCATTTTGCTGTGCGGCTTGATGTGCGTGCCGCCGCTGGACGCGGAAAAAGAAAAACTTTCTGCTTTTTTTCAAAAAATGCATCGCTTGTTCCTTGACATTGGCGCGAAAAAATTGGATAATATAGATATGTGTATTCTTTCCATGGGAATGTCTGACGATTTTGAAACGGCCATCCGCTGCGGCGCCAATCTGGTGCGCCTCGGCTCAGCAATTTTCGGTGACAGAGTTTATTGAAAAACAAAGGAAATTCTAAAAGGAGGACAAAACAATGGGATTGTTTGACAGAGTGAAGGACTTTATCAACAGCTCGGACGCGGATTATATGGATGAGGCAGAATTGCGGGAGGAATCCGCCTATGATCCCGGTGATGTGGAGTATGAAGAGGAAGCACCGGCGTTTTCCGCCGCAAAGCCGCCGCGCCCGGAGTACGCCGCGCGTGAGCCTGTGATGCGCGAGCCTGCGGCGCGCGAACCCGCCGCCAAGGTGGTGGATTTCGGTCACTCGTCCGCGTCCGCCCGTCCGCACGTGGTGTTCAAGAAGCTGGATCGCTTTGAGGATGTGGCAGAGGTTGCCGATGTGCTGAACGAAAGGCGCATTGTTATTCTGAACCTCGAAACCTGCCCGAATGATGTTTCCCGCCGCATCATTGATTTTCTTTACGGCGTTGCTTACGCCAACAACGGCGAAATCAAGAGCGTGGCAAGCAGAGCCTATATCATCACACCTTACAATGTCCCCATTTCCGGCGAAATGCTGGATGGGATGAACAGCGCAGGCGGCTTCAGCAAGCACTTTTTTGACTGAGCGGATAAGGGATAAGGGGAAAGAGATATGCTAAGACCGGAACAGATACGCATACACCGTTTCATGCCCACAAACAAAGGTACTTACCGGGCGGAGGATGTGGATGGCTATATGAACGAGGTGCTGACCTCCTACGAGCAGATGTTCCGTGAGAACGGGGAGCTTGTGCGCAAAATGAACTTGCTTGCCAATCGCCTGGAGGAATACCGCAGCGATGAAGACAACATCCGTGCCGCCCTCCTGACGGCACAGCGCATGGCGGACAAAATCCAAAAGGATGCCGCGGAGCAGACACAGCAGCAGCTGACGGAATCTGCGCAGACAGCGGAGCAAACGGTGACGCAGGCGCAGCAAAAAGCACAGGCAATGCTGAGTGAAACACAGCAAAAAACACAGGCACTGCTGGAGGATGCCCAGCAAAAGACGCAGACAATGCTCACGGAATCCAAAATCAAAGCGGAAGGTGCCGTGGTTGCCGCTAAGGCGGAGGCCGCGCGCATCATGAACGAGGTGGAGCAAACCGCGCAGATTCTGATTGTGGAGGCCGGCACCAAGGCGCGCGAAATCACAAAGGAGAGTGCAGCTGCCGTGGAGCGCGAGCAGTTGGTGCTGGAAAAGATGCGCAATGAAACAGCGGCCTTCCGCATGGAGCTGCTGGATGCTTACCGCCATCAGATCCGCCTGATTGAGGCGTTGCCTGAAATCGTCGCCTCCGAACAGCGTGAGGCGGCCGCGGCGGAAGAAGCTTTCGCCGATGCAGTATATACGCCCGCGCAGCCAGGGGCTGCGCTGCAGTCAGGGGCTGCGTTGCAGTCAGGGGCTGCGGCACCGCAGGAGAATGCTTACGATATTTATGTCACACAGGCCGACTCCGAAGCAGCATTCTGGCCGGAGCCAGCGGCGATATTCCAGTCGGAACCCAAAGCAACGCTCCAGCCGGAACCGGAAGCGGTATACCGGCCGGAACCGGAAGCGGCGCTCCGGCCGGAACCGGAAGCGGCGCTCCGGCCGGAACCGGAAGCGGCGCTCCGGCCGGAACCGGAAGCGGCGCTCCAGCCGGAACCGGAAGCGGC
>JGI994J12354_10003595_pt1 | contig 14379 bp, 11 predicted proteins | sample IntmicLarv3ML3BL_FD_12354 | JGI IMG/M metagenome (IMG submission 12354)
CAAGCCGCAAATATCGGGCATTGTTTCTGATTTGAAGAAAGAGGCGGGCGAGATGATAAAGGCCGGTGAAATAATAGCGACCATTCAGGTGATTCCCGAAATGGTGCAGTTGACCTCGGCCGAATCGCGTGTGAGGGTAGCTGAAATCAATCTGGGCGAAGCTAAGAAGCAGTTTGACAGGGTAAAACAGCTATACGATACCAAAGTAGCGTCGCGCGAAGAGTTTGAAACTGAGGATGCTAGATATAGAAGGGCCGTTGAAGAGCTCGACAATGCCAAAGACTCGCGCGATATTATCAAAAAAGGGATCAGTGAAAAATCGCGCCAAACAAGTACTACGCAAGTGCGCTCAACCATCGATGGCATGATACTCGACATTCCCGTAAAGGTCGGTAACTCGGTGATTCCGAGCAACAACTTTAACGACGGTACCACCATTGCCAGTGTGGCCAATATGAGCGATATGATATTCAAAGGAAATATTGATGAAACCGAAGTAGGGAAAATTCACATGGGTATGCCCGTGAAGCTGACCATCGGGGCGTTAGATAACTTCTCGTTCGATGCTACGCTTGAGTACATTGCCCCGAAAGGCGCGGAGGAGGGCGGTGCGACAATGTTCGAGATACGCGCGGCAGCGCACATTCCCGATACGGTTTTTGTGCGCGCGGGCTACAGTGCCAATGCCGAGATTATTCTGAAACGTGCCGCCGATGTGCTGGTGGTGCCTGAAAGTACGATTGAGTTCAGCGGCGATTCAACCTTTGTGCAAGTGTTTGTAAAGGAAGAGAAAAATGTGCAGCTGTTTGAGCGCCGTCCAGTTGCCATAGGTCTTTCTGACGGCATCAATATTGAGGTGAAAGAGGGCTTGTTAATTGATGAGCAGATACGTGGTTCGGAGAAAACGAAATAAATAAAAAACGACTGACAACTATGAAACAATACCGATATATTTCGTTACTGTCGCTCTTTTTGTGCGCGGCTTCGCCTGGCGCGGTGGCGCAAGAAAAGCTGTGGACGCTGGAAGAGTGCATAGATTATGCCATTGAGCATAACATTGAAATAAAGGCTTACGAGCTCGATACCCAAGTTAAGGAGCACGCCCTAAACACATCGAGATGGAGTCGCTTGCCCGACCTGAATGCCTCGCTTGGGCAGGGATTCGATTTTGGGCGGTCACCTTCAGTTGAGGGCGTTTATCTGGAAAGGAACTCTGCCAACAGTACACTGTCGGTCAGCAGCAGTATGCCGATATTTACGGGCGGCAGAATAACCAACGAAGTGGCGGCCGGAAAATTGGATCTACGAGCTTCGTTCGAGTCGCTGAACAAGGCGAAAGAGTCGCTCTCGCTACAGGTGGCGTCGAACTACCTCAATGTGCTTTTTAGTAAAGAGCTGGAGCAGGTTCGAGGCGTTCAGTCCGACCTCTCTGCTGAGCAGGTTGCCAGAACCGAATTACTGGTGCAGGCCGGAAAAGTACCCGAAGGGCAACTGTTCGATATAAAAGCGGTGCAGGCAAAAGACCTGACCAATTTGGTGGAGGCGCAAAATCAAACCAAGTTGAGTCTGTTGGCACTGGCGCAGAATCTGGAGATTGGCAATCAAATAGAGGTGTTTAATGTGGCCGGTCCGGTGTTGTCAGACCCTGCGCAGGTGCTGCTTGGAAGCCTGCAAACTCCCGACGAAATATATTCGGAGGCGGTAACCGTGCGACCCTCTATAAAGGAGCAGGAGTTGTTGCTCGAAAGCAGCCGGAAGCAGCTTGGCGTAGCGAAAGCGGGTTATTATCCCACGCTGAATTTACAGGCCTACTACGGTAATGGCTACTATCATTACTATAATCAGGATAATCTTACTTTAGGCGACCAGTTTGATATTAATCAGCGTATCAACGTGGGCTTGTCGCTGAACATACCCATTTTTAACCGCTTCAGAGTGCGTAACCAAGTGCGCAGCTCGCGTGTAAACATTCTGAACCGCGAACTGAACCTTGACAACAGTAAAAAAATGTTGTTCGAGGAAATCCAAAAGGCTTACTACAGTGCTGTTGCCGCGCAACGCAAATACGAGGCAAGCAAAGAGTCGGTTGAGGCTGCAGCCAAATCGTTCGAGTACGCGCAAGAGAAGTATAGTGTAGGCCGCGCTTCGGTTTTTGAGCTCAACGAGGCAAAAACAAAGATGGCGCAGTCGCTTGCCGAGCAGGTGCAGAGCAAGTACGAATTTATTTTCCGGGTTAAGATACTCGACTTTTATCGGGGCGAAAAGATTACGCTTTAAAACTATAACGACATGAAAACAAAAGGTTTATTTCTTGCACTCGCACTGCTGACAGCAATGGGCGTTGCAGCAAGAGAGAAGGAGGTTAAAGGCAACGGCAAATTGGTGACAAAAGAGGTTGAGGTGGCCCCTTTCGAGTCGATACGGATTGACCTTGAAGGGCGTAAGAAACATAAATGGCAATTTTTTGGTAAAGAAGAAGATGTAAGAAAGGATGAGAAAGGCTGTTTTCTCTACTCGCAAACGGTCGGCGATGCCGCGCTGAGTGTTACGATTGACGAAAATTTGTTTCAGTTTTTAGAGATAACCTCTTCCGGCGGCGTTTTGACTGTTAGTGCGAATGCGAAAATAAAACCCGGTAAACTGGAAATAGCGGCCTCTTCTGCCAGTTTGAAAGAGGTCAGGGTGTCCGGTTCTGCCAATTTTGGAGTTGCAACCCCACTCTCTGTCAACAATCTTTCTATAACTGTTAGTGGTAGCGGTAATGTTGTTATGCCTCATCCCGTGCGGGTAGGTGCGTATACTATTTCGGTTAGCGGTTCAGGTAATTTGAATGCCGGCAATTTGGTTTGCTCTAAAATATCCGGCTCCATTTCGGGGTCAGGTAACTTTAATCTGGCAGGAGAGGCTGACGAGGCTAAGTTTTCCATTTCAGGTTCGGGAAATATTAATGCTCTCGATTTTGAAGTGAAAAAAATGGACGTTTCTGTGTCGGGCTCTGGAAATATAAACACTTATGTTTCCGAAGCGTTGAAAGTGAGAGTGTCGGGTTCGGGTGATGTCAAATATAAAGGAAATCCCACTTCTCTGCATATAGATTCTTCCGGCTCGGGCTCGGTGAAGACGGTTGATTGAGTGTAATGAAAATCTGTTTATAGGTGCGTTAGAGCGCTGTTTTAACTAGTTAATTTAGAGATGGTTTTTTTTCTTTGCGGAAAGTAGGAAATCGAAAAACGGGTTTGCCCTGCGCAAACCCGTTTTGATTATCGGTCTTTTATTTGTATTTTTACCGCGCGGATGTAAATTTGGATTTGAGGAGTAAGTATTTTCAATTTAAATTTTATGAGAGAAGAATTTGAATATAATATTTCTTTGGATGTTGAAGATTATGCCGACTATAATCTCACTTTCTATAATAAATTGGCACGAGCTGCCGATGTGGCTCTGTTTTGGTGGCTTCCTTTTATGCTCTTGGTTATTGCCGCCGGAATGCTTATTGACCCGAAGGTAGAAAATAAATGGTCTGTTATTGTTGTGCTCGTTTTTCTTGGACTGTCGTTTCTGGTATCTAAGCTACTTGTTTTTCTTAATCGGAAAGTGCGTGGATGGAATACTCGTTTCTGGTCTAAAAGAAGATACAAGAATGGGAATGAAAACCGGTTTTTGAAAATTAATAAGAGTGGAATAGAGTCGAAAGGAGAGCTAACCACTTTCTTTTGCGTTTGGAAACAGATTGTGAAATTGATGGAGAATGAGAACGCATTGTATGTGTTTATCGAAAAAAACAATGCCTTTGTTATTCCTAAGCGGGTATTCGGCTCTATTGATGAGCTTGCCGAGGTGACAGATTTTATTGCCCAACAAAGCGGAAAGCAATTCCGCTTTGTTCATTTGAATAAAAACAAACCAAATTAAATATCTATGAAAACTAAAAATCCCGGGAAATTTTCCCTTTTAATTGCCTGTGTGGCAATGGTGTCGTTCCTTTTGTTGGGTACGGCGAATGCTAAAAATCCTGCCTCGGAAAAAGGTGGGGAGTTGTTCAACATCGCGATGGCGGGTTACACTTTCGTTCATTTCGATTTAGACAGCACGCTTGAAATGATGAAGCGCGTTGATGTACGTTACCTGTGCATCAAAGATTTTCATTTGCCCTTAAACAGTACCGATGAGCAAATTGCCGCCTTTAATGCAAAACTTGCCGGCGCGGGAGTGACGGGCTATGCCGTAGGGCCTATTTATATGAAGACGCAGCAGGAGGTTGACAACGCTTTTGCTTATGCCCAAAGGGTGGGAGTGAAGCTGATTGTCGGGGTGCCCAACCATGAGCTGTTGCCTTACATCGATAAAAAGGTGAAAGAGTACGACTTCAACTATGCCATCCACATTCATGGACCCGACATTGAGCTTTACCCCAATGCGAAGGATGTGATTGACCATGTAAAAGACCTTGACCCGCGCATTGGTATGTGTCTTGACATTGGCCACAATATGCGCGATGGCTTCGACCCGGCTAAAGACCTGCTGAAATACCACAAGCGAGTGTTCGATATTCATATTAAGGATGTTACAGCTGCCTGTAAAGAGGGGACAACCTGCGAAATGGGACGCGGTGTAATTGATATACCCGCGTTTGTAAAGGCGCTTCGCAAGGTGAAATATTCGGGCGCGTGCAGCCTCGAATTCGAAAAAGATATGCACGATCCGTTAGCCGGCATTGCCGAATCTATCGGCTACTTTAAAGGTGTTATAGACGCGGTGAAGTAGGAGGGCTATTTAAAAACTACGAGAACAAGGAGCTGTCAACCATGTGGAATGACGGCTCTTGTTATTTTAGAGTAGTGGGGGGGGAGCGATGGTTTGGCGTATCTCTCCCTTTTTATTCTCACTCCTTTATAAAAAACGATGAGGTGTTGGCGGCTTTTACAATATAGATTCCCGGAAGAAGTGGGGATATATTGATTGCTTCGCCTCCGGCGGCGATTCCGGTCAACAGTGTTTGCCCTACCTGATTGACGATTTCATATTTCCCGTTCTTTTGCAGTCCGGCTATTGCTATATACCCTTCGGCAGGGCTCGGATAAACGAACATTGTATTGGTGGCGTTCACGTTTTCGATGCCGATAATGGGGCTGTAGGTGGCTGTAATATCTACATTCCCCACGGGCATTGTGAATGTGGTGGTTTCTGACTGGACATTGTTGAGCAGGTCGGCATTGTTGCCCTCCCAACGGTAAAATGTTTCGCCGTCGGGTGCCGGGTTGGCAGTAATGGTTACCGTTACCCCCGGGCAGGCGATTGAAGGCATCGGTGTGCCATTTGTAATGGTGTTTACGGGTGCTAAGCCGAACTCTTCGTCCATCCAGTGCATCCGTTCCCAAAGAAACTCTTTTAGAAAATCAATTTGCCCCTCCCATGTTTTTATGTGGCTGAGAGCATTCGGAAATATGTCTTGTTGTAACGAGTTCCATGCGGTGTAGTTGCGAGCCTGAGCCTGATTTAACAATGTAGCCATTGAGTCTATCCGGTGGCTTATTGCCTCGTCCGAGTGGGTGGTAGAGCGGTATTGGCACCAGCGTTGGCGCAGTTCAGCAACAAACGACTGGTCTTCCATCATGCGCGAAAACCAAAAAGGTGCCGATGCGCTATGGTTTTGTGCTTGTATAATATCGTTTTGCTCGTAATAGAGCCACCCTTCGGTATCGGGGCGGTTATTTCTGTGCCCCGGTGTCCACAAGTAGTTGATGTTCCCTATTGACATGTTCAGGTCCCAAAGTGAGAATTTCAGGCGCGGGTCGTGGTTGTCGTTGTATTTGTAAATGGGGGTGCTGAGGCGGTAGCCGTCGGCGTTGGCAGTGTACTCTTGCGTCAGAATATAATCAATGGCCGACAACGCGTCTATGTAGTTGCGATAGCCGTATTCGGGAATGTCAAAATCGGAAGAGAGAAGCGATGCTTCCAAATTGTTGATAAACCCCTTGATGTAGTTGAGTTGTGTGGGTGTGTGGTCGACAAAATCGGGGTATGTGCATTGAAAATAGGTGTAATAATACCTGCCGGTGTTTGTCATTGGGTCACCGTTGCTTGTACGATTGGGGTTTTCCGAATAGAATCCTTCGCCGTCGGGACGGTCAATATTGAGCAGGTATCCACCGGTTAGGGCATTGCCTTCATTTCCCGGTTTGGGCAGATCAATACGGTTCTTGCCGCGCCGCGCGCGAGCGGTAACAACAAACACGCCTTGGTAAATGCCTTCAATTACTAATTCGCAGAATTTCACTCTCGGGCTGTATTCAGCGTAATCTCGTTGCAAATCGAACACCAACGCGTCGCGTATCAGACTCTTATCGGCAAAGGGGGCTATGAACACCCAGTCGTAATGGGCGCCCATATCTAATATGTTTGCGTCGCGCTTTTTAGCAGTGAGGGCATTGACCGGAGCACCAATAGCACCTTCGACGGTGCGTATATTGAATGGTTTTTTGTCCGACAGGTCAAACGAGGTGTTTCCTCTGAATTTAATGCCTATTTTTCCGTGGTAGTTGAAAATGTTTTTGTCGCTATAGTCAGGACTTCCGCTAATACTGCTCATCAGGTTTGGCTGCCCGTCTTTGCGATCCAGTATGGTTATGGTGGCGCTTGTGCGTTGGTCGTCGGCTTTTGGTTTCATTTTTTCGTCAAGCTTAATGACCACAATCGGCAGGTTTGACGAGGAGAAGCTAACATTTTTGTTATGTGGGTGATAGTCGTACGAAATCTCTTGCGCCGATGCCGGAGCTGAAAAAATTGAAAGCAGTGCGATAAGCAGTGTTGTTCGTGCCATGGATAAACTTAATATGGTATTATGTTTTGTAAAGTTACGCAAAAAGATTGAAAGAAAAAAACCGCAAAAAAAGCGAGCTTTTTGTACTTTTGTGTTGTATTTTGAACGATGAAAAAGAGACGATGACTGAACTTCCTCACTTATTTGATAAGGAATTAATAACGTGGTATATGCGGAGTAAACGCGACTTGCCATGGCGCGAAACGGACGATCCGTATAAGATCTGGATATCTGAGATTATTCTGCAACAGACCCGTGTAGCGCAGGGGATCGGTTATTATCTCCGTTTTGTAGAGCGTTTCCCAACTTTGCCCGATTTGGCGCGCGCGGCTGAAAACGAGGTGTTGCGCCTGTGGCAGGGGTTGGGCTATTATAGCCGTGCGCGCAATATGCATGCTGCTGCTAAAGAGGTGGCTGAGCGGTTCAGTGGGCTCTTTCCGTCAACATACAACGAGGTGCGCTCGCTCAAAGGCATCGGTGACTATACGGCGTCGGCCATTGCTTCGTTTTCGCGCAACGAACCGTGTGCCGTGGTCGACGGGAATGTATACCGCGTGCTGTCGCGCCTGTTCGGTATCGACACTCCCATTGATTCGGCCAAAGGAAAAAACTATTTTGCTCAGCTCGCCCGGCAACTGCTGCCCGAAGGCAACGCGGGTGTATACAATCAGGCATTAATGGAGTTTGGCGCGCTGCAATGCGTTCCCGGACAGCCCGATTGCGGCAGTTGCGTTTTAAGTGCCCGTTGCGAGGCGTTGGCACAAAACAGGGTGCGAGAACTGCCCGTGAAAGAGAAGAAAATCAAACGCCGTGATCGCTTTTTCTCCTATTTGCATATACACTTCGGCGACTCCGTCTATTTGCAGCAAAGGGTAGGAAGTGATATTTGGAAAGGGCTGTTTCAGTTTCCGCTCATCGAGTCGGAGAAGGCTCTTGAGCCGGACAACCTGTCACAGTCGCCCCTGTTCCGGCTGGCTGCTAAGGGAGGCTATAAAATCAATGGCTTTTCGACGGTGTTTAAGCACGTTCTGTCGCACCAAACACTTTATGCGCGCTTTATAGATATGGAGGTTTTCGAGCCCATTTTGCTACCGGGATGCATTGCCGTAAAACAAACCACTCTCGACAATTACGCCTTACCGCAACTTATGGTGCGCTATCTCTCTGAGAAAAACAAAAATTAAGAAGTGAAAATTAAGAATAATGCATATATTTGTAACTTAATAGTACTTCGCAATGAAACAAAAACTATCATCTTTTTACTCCCGGCTTCTCGCGAATTGTTTGGTGCTGTTAGGCTTCGGTGCTTGTATTACAGGATGCAGAACCGAGTATGGCACTCCTTCTGTGGAATACGGTGTCCCTTCCGCAAGATATAATGTACAAGGAAAAGTGGTGTCAGCCGAAGGCGAGAAGGCTCCGGTTAAAGATATTCGCGTTGTGATGATTGAAGATGTTAATGAAGCGGATAATCCGTATTTAAGAGGCGATACGACATATACCGACAGTGCCGGTGAATTTGAAATCAGAAAGCAAGATTTTCCTCACTACAGATTCAAGGTCAAGTTTCAGGATATTGATGGCGAAGAGAATGGTCTTTTCGATGACAAAGAGCAAATTATAGAATTTAAGAGCTCTGACTTTAAAGGCGGAGATGGGTGGTATAAAGGTGAAGCCCAAAAAGATATGTACAACGTAGAACTGAAACCGGAAAAAGAAGACAAGTAAATGAGTGTAACCGACCTGTCTTTCCGGAAAAAGCTTGCCCTTAAAGTATTCGAAAAGTATAAGGCGAACGAAGCGAACCGTCACCAGCTCAACTACCTGATGTGGGAGTGTACCTTGCGTTGCAACCTGATGTGTAAACATTGCGGAAGCGATTGCCGGAAGGGTATGCAGCAAAAGGATATGCCCTTGGCCGACTTTCTGCGAGTAGTAGATAGCGTTACGCCTCACGTAAATCCGCATAAAACCATGATTGTAATAACCGGCGGCGAACCTTTGATGCGCCCCGATTTGGAAACGTGCGGACTGGAGCTCCATAAACGGGAATACCCTTGGGGGATTGTATCTAACGGGTTGGCTATGACCGAAAAACGTTTGGATAGGCTCATTGCCACCGGACTGCGTTCGGTAACCATCAGCCTCGACGGCTTAGAGGCATCTCATAACGCTATGCGTGGGCATCCCGACAGTTTTAAGCGAGCTTTCGAAGCAATCAAAATGTTGGTCGACAGGCAGGACGATCTTATTTTTGATGTGGTTACCTGTGCTTCGCCTCATACCTTTTTCCAACTGCCGGAGGTGAAAGAGATGCTCATTGAAATCGGTGTTAAGCAGTGGCGGATTTTTACCATCATCCCGATAGGGCGCGCCGCTCAATTTACCGAACTACAACTTCCGCCCAAAGATTTTAAGGCACTGTTCGACTTTATCAAAAGCACCCGCAAGGAGGGGCGCATTCAACTTAGCTATGGCTGTGAGGGCTTTTTGGGAGGATATGAGGCCGAAGTGCGCGACAGCTTTTTCTTTTGCCGGGCAGGTGTTAACGTTGGTTCGGTCTTGGTTGACGGCTCCATTTCGGCATGCCCTAACTTGCGCGCTAACTTTATACAGGGAAACATTTACAAGGACGATTTTATGGAGGTGTGGAACAAACGCTATCGGCAGTTCCGAAACCGGGAATGGACAAAAACAGGCGATTGTGCCGGCTGCAAATATTTCCGCTATTGCCAGGGAAGCGGTATGCACCTCCGCGACGAAAACGGCAATCTGCTGTTTTGTCACCTGAAACGCCTGCAAGAGGGAGAAGGGTAGTTGATTTTTTTTGAAAAATCATTACCTTTGTTTATAGTTCGCGCCCGATATGACCGATAAAGAGAAATACAAAAACTTGTGCCTGACGGAAGAGAGCATCCCCATCTATTCGCTTGACTGGTGGTTAGATACTGTTTGCGGTGAGAGCCTGTGGGAGGTGCTGTTGTACGAAAATGGCGGCATAATAGAGGCCGCGATGCCGGTTTATATCCCCACAAAAGGTGTAATAACCATGCCGCCCCATACCCAGACAATGGGCATATGGTTTAACCCGGCACGGGAGAGAGCTAAATACAACAAAGAACTGTCGCGTAAACAGCAGATATGCGCTTATTTTTTAGAGGGGAAGCTGTTGGAATATCGCTGCTTTCTGCAGAATTTCAGTCCGGCGTTTACCGATTGGCTGCCGTTTTACTGGAAAGGCTACAAGCAGACAACAAGATATACTTACATTCTTCCGCAAATAACAGACAGGGAATTGTTATGGGCTGATTTCAGAAAAGACCTGAAAAAGAATATCACCAAAGCGAAAGAGAAATACCACCTGACGGTTAGGCGGGGCGTGCCGGTTGCTGATTTGCTGGCTATCAGAAACAAAACCTATAAACGGCAAAATAAGAAGCCGAACGATCAAAAAATTTTGGATCGGGTAATTGTTGAGTGCTGCCAACGTGGACGGGGCGATATATGGGGTGCTTACGATGAACAGGGACGGTTGCACGTAGCCATATTTTTTGCATGGCATGGCAAGTATGCCTATTGTTTGGCAAGTGGCGGCGACCCGGCGTTGAGGAGCTCGGGCGCGCAAAGTCTGGTTATGTGGGAGGCTATGGCCGACCTTGCCTCGATAGCTGAAGCATTGGACTTTGAGGGGTCGATGGTAGAGGACATAGGCTCGTTTAACCGAAGTTTTTGCGCCATTCAAGTGCCTTTTTTCAGTATCACCAAAGGCCGCCCCACACTTTTGGACCGCGCGCTGATAAAGTTGAAGCGAAAAAAAGGTTGAATAAAAAAAAGATTGTATCTTCGCACCTGAAATTAAAACTACTCTGATGTAAAAAAACGATTAACCTGTTAAATATCCGGAGGGAGCTATTCATGCTCTGCAAATTCTATTTTGTTTAATCAGATTCTTAATCGTTTATTTTATGAGTATCATCGTCAGCGATTTGGGGTATTGTTTCCCCGATCGAACACCCCTTTTCAATCATTTGAATTTTTCTGTTGCCCCTCACAACAAGGTTGCCCTTATTGGCAATAACGGGACAGGAAAATCGACACTGTTAAAAATCATTGCAGGCCATTTGCCTGCCGCCGGGGGGAGCGTATTATGCCCTTCACAGCCCTACTATGTGCCGCAACACATAGGGTTGCTCAACAAAACCGTTGCCGAAGCATTGGGTGTTTCGGGTAAATTGAATGCCCTCAAATCCATATTAAACGGCAGTGTGTTGCAAGCCGACTACGACACGTTGGCCGACGATTGGGAGGTTGAGGCACACATTGCCGAAGCCCTTTCCCATTGGGGGCTTACGGATGTTGGCCTCGACACGCCCATTGACAAGTTGAGCGGCGGCGAAAAAACGAAAGTTTTTCTGGCCGGCCTTCAAATTCATCAGCCCGAGGTTGTTTTGCTTGATGAGCCTACCAACCACCTCGACCTTTTGGCGCGCCGAAGGCTTTACAATTACATTGCGCAGAGCACTGCCGCTATGCTTATTGTAAGCCATGATATTACGCTGCTCAACCAACTGCCAACCACGTGCGAACTGTCGGAGAAGGGTATCCGCCTCTATGGTGGAAACTACTCGTTTTACAAAGAGCAAAAAGAGATAGAGGCTAACGCTCTGAGCGATGATATTCGCGAGGAGGAAAAAGCATTGCGCCTTGCCCGGAAAAAAGCGATAGAGGTGAGTCAGCGGCAGGAGCGGCGTTCGCGCAAGGGTGCCGAACGCAGGTCGGAGCTTCCGCGCATCATGCAGAAAAACACGATGAACAAGGCCGAAAACAGCTCGGCACGGCTAAAGGATAAGCACGAAGAGATTATTGAAAGCGGCAAAGAGCGGCTCGATGGGTTATTGCAGCAGAAAGAGCTGGGCAAGCAACTGAAAATTGATTTTAAGACTGCTAACCTCCATGTGGGTAAACTGCTGATTGAAGCGAAAGGCTTAAGCCACACCTATGGCGGTGATGTATTGTGGAACATGCCTGTCGATTTTGCTCTGTATAGCGGCGACCGGGTGCACATTACCGGCAACAACGGGTCGGGAAAAAGTACTCTTATCCGGTTATTGCTGAGCGAGCTGCAACCAACAGCGGGCAAGGTGGTTCGTGTGCCGTTCAGCTATGCTTACCTTGACCAAAACTATACCCAGATGGATGCCGGTTGCACCGTTGAGGATATGGCCGAACGCCACAATCACAACCATTTGCAAGAGCATGAAGTGAAATTGCGACTAAATCGCTTTCTGTTTCCGGCTGCTGCGTGGGGCAAGAGGTGTAGTGCGCTTAGCGGCGGCGAAAAAATGCGGCTCTACCTCTGCTGTCTGATGCTTGCCAACCAAACGCCCGAGCTTTTTGTGTTGGACGAGCCTACCAACAACCTTGACATTGCCAGCCTGCAAATTCTCACACAAACCATAAAGGAGTATCGCGGCAGCCTGTTGGTTATTTCGCACGATGGCTATTTTGTGAATGAGATTGGGGTTGATAGGGGAGTTACGCTTTCTTCTTACTTTTAGTTTTTGATAGCGGAAAACGGACGATTTTACCCTTTCTTCTGCTCCTTGCTCCATGAGTCTTTCAGCGACACGGTGCGGTTAAATACCAATTTCCCCGGTTCTGAGTCGGGATCGACGCTGAAATAGCCGATGCGTTGAAATTGGAAATGGTCGTTCTCTGTCGCTTTGGCAAGCTCCTCTTCTACACGGCAGTTGGTAAGTACGGTGAGCGAATCGGGGTTAAGCAGCTCAAGAAAATCGACATCCTTGCCTTCCGATGGGTTTTCAACGTTAAACAGGCGGTCGTACAGACGCACTTCGGCCGCGAGACTTCGGCTTGCCGATACCCAATGCAGCGTGCCCTTTACCTTACGGCCGGCTTCGGGCATACCGCTTTTTGTTTGTGGGTCGTATTCGGCATATATTTCGGTAATTTCGTCGTTTTCGTCTTTCTTAAAGCCCGTGCAACGTACAATGTAAGCGTTTTTCAGGCGCACCTCGTTATCGGGCGACAGGCGGAAGAACTTTTTCGGAGGGATCTCCATAAAGTCATCGCGCTCAATGTACAGCTCGCGAGTAAAAGCTATCTCGTGGCTGCCCATGTTCTCGTCTTCGGGGTTGTTGATGGCTTCCATCATCTCTACCTTGTCTTCGGGGTAGTTGGTGATGACCAGCTTTACGGGATTCAGCACTGCCGACACGCGGGGGGCACGTGCGTTCAAATCCTCGCGAATTGAGTGTTCAAGTAGCGACATGTCAATGATACCGTCGTATTTGGTATAGCCTATTTTGTCAACGAAGTTCCGTATCGACTCGGGTGTGTAGCCCCTGCGGCGCAGACCGCGAAGGGTGGGCATACGTGGGTCGTCCCAGCCATTTACATAGCCCTCTTTAACCAATTGTAGCAGTTTGCGCTTGCTCATAATGGTGTAGGTGAGGTTGAGACGGTTAAATTCGAACTGCTGGGGGCGGTAAACGTTCTCTTTATTGTCGACCAACTGGTCGATAAACCAGTCGTATAACGGACGGTGTACTACAAATTCGAGGGTGCAGATTGAGTGTGTTACTCCCTCAAAATAGTCGGACTCTCCGTGAGCGAAGTCGTACATCGGGTAGGCGTTCCATGTTGTGCCTGTGCGGTGGTGCGGATGCTTGATGATGCGGTAAATGATGGGGTCGCGGAAGTGCATATTGGCAGCCGACATATCTATTTTGGCGCGCAATACCATGCTGCCTTCTTCCAAATCGCCGCTGTTCATTTGGCGAAAAAGAGCGAGGCTCTCTTCAACCGGACGGTTGCGGAAGGGGCTGTCGGTTCCGGGTGTTGTGGGGGTGCCTTTTTGCCCGGCTATTTGCTCGGCACTTTGCTCGTCAATATAGGCTTTTCCGTTTGTAATCAGTTTTTCGGCAAAGTTCCACAGTTGTTGAAAATAGTCGGAAGCATAGTAAACGTTCGCCCATTTAAAGCCGAGCCATTTGATGTCGTCTTCAATGGCGTCAACGTATTCAACGTCTTCTTTTGTGGGGTTAGTATCGTCGAACCGAAGGTTGCAGATGCCGTTGTATTTTTCGGCAATACCGAAGTCGATGCAAATGGCCTTAGCGTGGCCAATGTGCAAATACCCGTTGGGTTCGGGCGGGAAACGAGTTTGTATTCTTCCGTCGTATTTACCATCCGAGAGGTCTTTCTCTACAATTTGTTCGATAAAGTTGAGCGGTTTTTTCGCTTCTGGGCTTACATTCGCTTCAGACATAAGTTTTTTGTGTTTTGTTTGAAGCCACAAAAATAGTGGTTTTTATCGGAATTAATGCCCTGTAACAGAAAGAAAACACAAAGAAAGTTTAAGGCGCAGGGGTATCAATGCAGGTAGCGTAAAAAATACAAAGGAGCTACCCTTGCCGAGCAGCTCCTTTGATGTTGTATCGGGAATCTGAATCTTATTCAAGGTTCAACGTAACGCGTTTGAAAGCGGTTACGGTGAGGTCTTTATTTGCTGATTGCAGATATTGTTCGATTGTTTT
>JGI994J12354_10003596_pt1 | contig 14378 bp, 13 predicted proteins | sample IntmicLarv3ML3BL_FD_12354 | JGI IMG/M metagenome (IMG submission 12354)
GCGCGAACCGCCGCAGAGGCGGTGCTTGGTGCGCTCGCGGAGAGAATCATTGGCATGTACGAGACGCAAGGCGATGCCGCAGTCGCAGCGGAGTTGAAATCTGAGGCATTCCTTGCCGAAATCGCGGAGCTGAAGGACACATTTGGCGACGAGCCGATGATTCACAAGACCACCGAGGTCTACGGTTGCGGGTTCTACAATGTGATCGGATTGTCGGTTTACATCGGGCAATATGCGGACTTGGAGCGCAGCGGTACAGGTGCGTTGATACACAACGCAGGACATTGCGTTTTTAATGGCGAATGGGCAAACGATGTCCCGAATGGCGTAGGCGTCGAGCGGTGGGTACACGATATGAGTGCGATTGAAAGACGCGAAGGCTCTACCTATGCCACCGAATCGACAACGCAGAGTACATATGTCAACGGCCTTGAGGACGGCGCAACGATCGTAAGATGGGCAATGGAGGGCGGACACACGCACAATTGGATGGTTACCTCCGAAAACGGCTACCGTGTAATAATCGGCTACAGCGAGTGGGACGGAAGCGGTTTCTTCGCAATCTGTGACGACTGTGGCGCATCGCTGGGCGGCGACTACAAATACGGTGTCTACGGCTTTGATAATTAGAAATTTCTATAGAAAAACAACATAGGAGCGCACATTATGTCAACAACCACATTACCAATTCTATCCGACCCGACATACCGCATAGAATCCGAGCTCGGCTCGGGCGGCGGCGGTGTAGTCTACAAGGCGTGGCACACGCGCCTGCAAAAACACGTCGTCATCAAGGAGCTCAAGCGCGGCACCGCGCACGACATCGAAACGCAGCGCAACGAGGTTGAAGCGTTGAAGAACGTAAAGAGTCCTTATCTGCCGCAGGTTTACGATTTCTTGACCGAGGGCGAGCGAATATTTACTGTTATGGAGTTTATCGACGGCGAAAGCCTCGATAAACTCCTTGAGCGTGGGCAGAAGTTTTCGCAGCCGCAGGTTGTCAAGTGGTACGGTCAGCTTGCGTCCGCGTTAGAGGCGATTCACAAGCAAAACGTCTGTCACCGCGACATTAAGCCTGCGAATGTGATGCTGATGCCGAACGGCGACCTGTGCCTCATAGATTTCAACGCCGCGTTAGTCAGCGGTAACGACGTGCGCCTTGTCAGTCGAAGCCTTGGCTACGCGTCCCCGGAGCAATTTGATATTTACGAGCAATTCAAGCGTTCGCGCGGTGCGCCCATTAACCTTGGTAGTTCAAGCGTCAGCGTGGCCTCCGACGAAGGCGCGACGACCGAGCTGCTGTCCGAGACGGAAAAGACGGAACTCGTAGATGGTAATACCGCGAGCACAGAGCTTGTTGACGATGCTGAAAAAACGGAATACGTTGCGCCGCCGGCGACGGGCAACATCGACTGGAAACGCTCCGATGTGTACAGTCTGGGCGCGACTATGTACCATTTATTGTCCGGCGTTCACCCGCCTATGCGTGCGTCCGAGGTTGTTGCCATTTCAAAGGTAGGTGGCTATAGCGAGGGCGTTGTTTTCGTAATTGAGCAGTCGATGAAGCTGTCTCCCACCGAGCGTTTTGCGTCTGCGGCGGCACTGCTCAGTGCCGTTGCGGATATCCACAAGCATGATACGCGATGGCGGGTCGCGCAAGCGAAAAAGCTCGCGGCGGCAATCGTCCTGCCTGTGCTGCTCGCCGGCTTTGCCGCGACTACGCTGCTTGGCGTGCGCACCATGGTGCGCGAAAAAGAGGAGTTGTATTACGCAACCGTTTATGAGATTGAGAACGGAGCGTCCTCCGAGCAGAGCTTTGCGGACGCGCTACTGCTGTTCCCAGAGAGAATCGACGCATATTATGCGCGCGCGAAAACGATTTCCGACAGCGGGGATTTTGAGGCGTGCCGCGAGTTTATCGAAAAGCATCTCGGCACGATTACGCTCACGGCAAGCGACGAGGGTCCGCAGGAGGACTACGGAAACATTCACTACCTGCTCGGCAACTGCTATTTTGAAGCCGAGGACTATCACAACGCAGTGCGCTTTATGGAAATCGCCGTTACATATGTTGCCGAAAACCCGACGTATTATCGCGATTATGCGATTGCGCTCACGCGAATCGGCGATACAGAGCAGGCAAAGCTGCTGCTTGAAAAAGCGCGTGCGCTGAACCTTGACGAGGATTCGCTGCATCTGCTTGAGGGCGAAATCGCTTACGCCGAGGGTCGATACGATGGGGCGTTTGTGAGCCTGTCCGCCGTTGTCGCAATGACGACTGACGATTACATACGCTACCGCGCATACCACACGATGGACGAAATTTGCGTCATCACGGGTGATGCCGAACAATCGGCGAGCTTACTTAATGACGCTTTACTGAAAATACCGCCGAACAGAGTGAATGAATTTAAGGAACGCCTTGCGGCGGCGTACATACGTCTGGAGGACTTTGCGAGTGCGGCGGAGCTACTGGAAGCACTCGTTGACGGCGGTGCGAGGACGTTCCGACAGGAGCAGAATCTTGTCGTTCTCTATCAAAACCTGCGCGAGCACGACAAGGCGGCCGCGTTGCTCGCCGACATGCGCGGCAGTTATCCTAATGATTACCGCGTTCCGATGCGGCAGGCATTCTTGGCGGCTGATATGCAAGCGGATATCGCGAACGAGCGGCGCGATTACACCGCCACAGAGCAATACTATGACGAAGCCGTGGCACTTTACGAGGCGAACGTCAAGCCGGGCGAGAGCGACCCCGAAATGCAAATGCTTGAGGACGTAATCGCTCAGTTGACGCAACAAGGCTGGCTGAAATAGCCAAGAGATGGAGGTAAATGAAATGACAACAGGACAAATGCTTTTTTACGGCGGTCTCGCGGGAATAGCGGTGGTTATCGTGGTCTCAATCATCGTGATTATTGTACTCGCTGGCAGCCGCAAGCGTCTGCGCAGAAAGCTAAACGAAGAATACGGAGGAAATTTGAAATGAAAAAGATGAAAACATTGGTTTCGTGCCTACTGTGCGCGCTAATGCTCCTCGCGGCCTGCGCCAAACCCGTCGCGCCACCAACGGCATCGGAGCTGCTCAACCTCGGCGAACGCTACCTGCTTGAGCTCGACTACGAGCAAGCGGTGGCGCAATTCCTCGCCGTAATCGAAATCGAACCGATGAACGCGCGCGCTTACATAGGAGCCGCTGAGGCGTACATCGCGCTCGGTCGCACCGACGACGCGATTGCGGTGTTGGAACGTGGGTACGCGGCGACGGGTGACGCGGAAATTGAGGAGATGTTGCAAAATTTGTCGTTGACCATTGGTGCTATATCCGGCGAATTGGATTATACTGATGAAAACGGCACCCGCATTGTGGCAAAGGGAGAAACAGACGGCAGTGGCAACAGAATTGGCTTTTGGACAGAAAATCATTTCGACTCCAACACCGGGGCACTGATATTTTTACGCGAGGGGAACTATATCGACGGAGAGCTAAGCGGCGACGATAAGTGCATTTGGATCGACGAAACGACTACCGCGAAATACGGAACAGGCTATGGATTTGGCGTTGGAAAATATGAAAATGACATGCGCAGCGGATTTCAGTTAATTGAGTGCTTTGTCGGGATTGAAATAAATGCCGCCGCGGATTCGGACTTTATACGTTTCGAGGACTGTGTCGGGTTAGATTTAGTTTACGTCTACAAAGGGAATATGGTAAATGAAGTCCTTGAGGATGCGAGCGGCACGGCCTATCAAATGTGGATGGATAACGGGAAAATCGAATACATAGGAGAGTTTCGCGACGATACGCGAAACGGCTTTGGTAAAATGTGGAGCGCGGATTGGGAGTTTAGCGGTCAATTTATTGACGGGGCACCGTCGGAGGAAAAAAATGGGAAAATATTTCAAGATTAATGAACACTTAGCGTTGCGTCGCGCAACAACGCTCTTGATCGGAGCGGTTCTACTTTTACTTGTATTAGCGTCCTGCGCAAAACCCGCGCCCACCACGCCACTGAACACATCCGAGCTACTCGACCTCGGTGAACGCTATTTGCTTGACCTCAACTACGAGCAGGCGGTGGCGCAATTCCTCGCGGTCATCGAAATCGAGCCCATGAACGCCCGCGCATACATTGGAGCCGCGGAGGCGTACCTAGCGCTTGGACGCACCGACGACGCGATTGCGGTGTTGGAGCGGGGGCTTAACGCAATGGGAGATAACTCTGCCATTAGTGCTATGCTGGAACAATTGCGTGGCCGTGACAGCTCGTCGGAAGACTGGAGCTACGAAGATTCATCAGCGGTAGAAAAAGACGGAATTGGCAATTTGCGACAATTTGGATATAGCGATTTCACATACGAATTCACATGGGGAGATGACACTATGAACGCAGGTTCGCTAGGAACTTGCTGGATTAGCCTAAAACTACCGGAAAGCGAATATGGAGCTTTGATATGGACTTGGAAAGAAGGCGGATTTTCAGAATATGATATTATTGAAGCAATCGACATTTCAATTCCTGTGTGGAGAGATGCGAATGTAGGTGCTGGCATAGGCAAATCCACAGGCGAGTTCCGCCAGGGGCATCCCGTGCGTGAAGGAGAGCTGGGCAAGGCAATTAATGTATTGCTAATTGTATTAGATGAAAATACAGAAGCAGTGGGGTATATCGTGCTGCCCACACAGACGCCGATGACCGAACAATGATTTATGGAGGTGTGAATAATGAGAGTCGATACAAAATGTTTTATTACGTTTGTGGTTATTCTCGCCCTCCTCGCAGCATGCGCCGCACCCACCCCCGCACCGCCGAGCGCGTCGGAGTTGCTTGACCTCGGTGAACGCTACTTGCTTGAGCTCAACTACGAGCAAGCGGTGGCGCAGTTCCTCGCGGTAATCGAAATCGAACCCATGAACGCACGAGCGTACATAGGAGCTGCTGAGGCGTATGTGGGGCTTGGGCGCGATGACGAGGCTGTCGCTATATTGAGGCAAGGATTGGAACGATTGCCCGAAAAAGCCATAATCCAAACGATACTTGACGATTTAACGGATTCTTCTACGGATGAACCTGCATCAACGCCAACACAGCCTGCCGCAGTGGCGTCTGACTCAGCGGCATATAGTCACTTTGAGACAATTATTGCGACAGGCAGTGCTGTTCGTGCGGACTTATCGGCTTTTGTCGGTCCGACGTATGTTGACGGCATCAAGTTTGCAGAATCAATAACCACGCCTTCTGGCGAAGTGGTTTTACATGCAAGGCTTATAGGCATAGAAACATTTGGCGCTGAGTGGCTCGAATATAGCGATAACATGCCACAATTAAAGGAAAGCGTTTACGAGCGCGAAATTTCATTTATCGGGAGATTAACATTTGATGAAACCCATACTGACGGAACTGTACCCCATCCCAACCCAACTGCTAACTTAGGCACTTATGTAAATGACCCGTGGGGACCCTATATATTTACTATTGCTTCGGTGGAAGTTTCGAATGAATTGATTGAGCCAGAGGTTACCGATGTGCGGGTTGATATTTTCCCGAGCATGAGCAAAACAGAGCACAAAGCATTGCATACATTCCTCAGCAATTTCGCCGAGGTGGGGATGCGCGAATTTGATGCGGACAATTACACTGATGATGAGTTAATCGAGTATGCAATTTGGCACACATACCGAAATAATTGGAACTTAATCAGCTATTCACCAAATCGTGAGTATAATTCGAGCGCGATTTCAGGCGACGTTATTGCAACAGCCATAACCCGTTATTTTGGAATAAGCGTTAAGCACATGAGTGCTGGGTATGTTGACAACTCTAACTACTGGAATTATGGGCAATATATGTATCCATACGAAGATGGGAATTACTATTTTTCGCCTGCTGATGGCGACCCGCTGGGCTGGGCTCAAGTAACCTCGCTGATTGATAATAATGACGGCACATATACCGCGTATTTTGATAAATATGCAACCCATGCTTATATAGAAAACCTGTACGAAGATATTGACGACTGGAATTTAAACTCAGAATACGGGTCTATAAGAGTTTATAAAAAAGGTGAAAGCAGTGCGAATGCCGACTATTTTGAAGCTGCAATATACATCAATTCGTTTGTGACAGTTGTTAAGCCATACGACAATAACGGCAGAGCGACATATCAGCTGATTTCGCTGAAGCCTACAACATAAGGAGGGTGCCCAATGAATCGCACTATTTCATTTATTCTAACCTTGACGCTTGCGTTTGCGATACTTCTCACCTCCTGCGCCGCACCCGCGCCTGTACCACCGACGGCGAGCGAGCTGCTCGACATCGGTGAACGCTATTTGCTTGAACTCGACTACGAGCAGGCGGTGGCGCAGTTCCTCGCCGTCATCGAAATCGAACCCATGAACGCACGCGCGTACATCGGAGCTGCTGAAGCGTATGTTGCGCTCGGACATACCGACGACGCGATTGCGGTGTTGGAGCGTGGGCTTGCAGCGACAGGTGATACGGAGATAAGCGCGATGTTGGAGCGGTTGCGTAACGATGATGGAGCGGACACGGCGGACGAGACACCGAAGACAGAAGATAAGCTACTGCCCGAAAACATTGCGGCGATTATTGAACAAATCAAGGACGCGTTGCGAGCCGAGGATGCGCAGACGGCATCGGCACTGTTAGACAATGAGGAAATTACGGAATTTATTGCGAGTGAAAATTTTTCGGATTACAATGCGCAACTACAGAGAGATGGTGTTTCACTTCATTCATATGAGGACAGGAACTATGTCGAGTTTATTGACGCGACAAGGGATGAAAACGATCTATGGGCTAACGGCACTTTTTATCAGTTATCCCCGCATGTGAGAGGGGATCCAAATGACTACAACAACATGAAGCATTTCGGCAGCTTAATGGCTGTTAGCGATATTGCGGGCGGGAAATACACAGGGGAATACAGGAATACGTGGTATGATTTGGATTGGGCTGCTTTTATCTCGTATTTAGGCACTGTCACAAACGGCATCTTCAACGGAAATGTCCACTATTACGAATTTGGCGATGTACAAACCTATATTGATGGTTATTCAGAATTGGATACAGAGCGTCAAAACCGCTGGACCGTCAACGGCGCTGCCGAAGGGCCGAATGACTTAGGAGAATGATAATGAAAAAGATGCTTGCTGTTTTTGTGGTTACTACAGCAGTTCTCGCACTCCTCGCCTCCTGCGCCGCCCCTACGCCCGCACCACCAACCGTGAGCGAGCTCCTCGACCTTGGCGAACGCTATTTGCTTAAGCTCGACTACGAGCAAGCTGTGGCGCAGTTCCTTGCGGTCATCGAAATCGAACCCATGAACGCGCGCGCGTACATCGGCGCCGCAAAGGCGTACATCGCGCTCGGCCGCACCGACGACGCGATTGCGGTGTTGGAGCGTGGTTACGAGACGACGGATGACGCGGGGATTAGTGCGATGTTGGTGGGATTGACAACTGCGGCGATACCTACCGAGGTTATTACGGAAGTACCACAGGACTCGGAAACACTCGCCGCCACACAAAGAGGGGCATTTGCCTACGCCGGCGCACGCGTGGAAATGTACTATGCCGACGGTAGCTTGTGCTCCGTGTCTACAAGCTTAGGCGTACAAGAGGACGGCAAAATCCACAGCGAAACGAAATTTAGTAATAGTTCTGCGACAAGGACCGTCCTGTATGAGGGTGCGGACGAGCGCACTCTTTTCGCTGAGACATACGATCTCGACGGAGTGCTATTTGTGGAGACTGTACTTGAGCTTAGTACCGAAGGAAAACCTCTCCTCGCAACACTGTCATACGGATTACGGTATGTCTATCTATACACGACCGACGGCAGTTACATCGGGTATGACGAGTACAGCGATGACACTCTGATTAGACACGCTCGTTACGAAGATGGCAAAACGGTCTGTTACGCTCCAGACGGCACCATGGACTTTTATGAAATCTACTACGATGCCGAAGGCAACATAGTGGAATTCCTTAGCTGGTAGTAGTGAAAGGATACATATGAAAAATAAAGAATTGAAATGCTTGCTGCTCGCACTCGTTATTATCGCGCTCCTCGTCTCCTGCGCCACACCCGCCTCCGCTCCACCGACGGCGAGCGAGTTGCTCAACCTCGGCGAACGCTACCTCTTGGAGCTCAACTACGAACAAGCCGTAGCGCAGTTCCTCGCGGTCATCGAAATCGAACCCATGAACGCACGCGCGTACATCGGAGCAGCTGAAGCGTATCTTGCCCTTGGCCGCACCGACGATGCAATCGCGGTGCTGGAACGTGGGTACGCCGCGACGGGTGATGTGGGGATTGCGGAAATGCTGGCGGGTTTGAGAGAGCGCGAATCCGCAGAAAATAGCACAATGAATCCCGAATCTGCAACCGATCGAATTCCGGGCTATCTCCCGATTGTGACATTGGACAATGCTCAGATTGAGCTAGTAGCGCCATTGCAGCCACTTCTCCTTGCAATGGATTACACGGGAATGTATCAGTATGTTTCTACACACGAAGATTTTTGGTCATTGTGTGAGGATATTCCAGTACTCGGCGGTGCCGATGCTAACTTCACCGTTGCGGTTTGGGAGACGAGTGACGGGGTATGGACGCTGACGAATCATAGTTATAATGGGTTCCCGTGCTTTGAGTTTGTGTTGTTTCAGGGAGACGGCGTTGCGGGGACGGTTGCTTTGGCAACCCTAATCGCTTCAAAAGATGGTTATGCCTGCAATCTTGATAAACATGAATACTCAAATTCCATTGCTAACGGTGCGTATGAGTACATATGGTACCAAAACAACAGCAATAACGAACACCTCATCATAGAAAAAGGTACTGCGCAAGATGGGCTACGTCACGGAACCAGTGACGCTTTTTCAGTCAGTAAATCATACCCAAGTGGCGACGAGAGTCGTGGGCAAAGCTATATTGTGTTCGAAAACGGCGTTCTTGTTGCAGGTGATACAGATGTTAATATGGACGGCACCGTGTATAATCTGTATATGCCGTATTATCCATATAGATAATCGTAGGGAGGTATTTATATGCGTAAGGTAATAATCATACTACCAATCATCTTCTTATTTACCCTCCTCGCCTCCTGCGCCGCACCTGCCCCCACGCCACCGACGGCGAGCGAGCTGCTCGACCTCGGCGAACGCTACCTACTTGACCTCGACTACGAGCAAGCGGTAGCGCAGTTCCTTGCGGTTATCGAAATCGAACCGATGAACGCACGAGCGTACATCGGAGCTGCGGAGGCGTATATCGCGCTCGGTCGCACCGACGACGCAGTTGCGGTCTTGGAGCGTGGGTTGGACGCGACAGACGATGTTGCGATTGCGGAAATGCTGGCGAGGTTGCACGGAGTGACGGAGCCGATATCAACAGAGAATGTTACGCTAACGCAATCGATTGACCTTGACATGGAGCTAACACATGAACAGCTTGATTATTTGGAACCAATTGAAACTGCAATTCTTTCAATGGATTTCGAGGCAGCGTACGGTATTGCCACATCTACAACTTTTCGGTTAATGTTTGCAGAAATATCAAATGGTAGGAATGTGTCATACAAAAGTGATGGTATGGGCTTGTGGCGACTGCGTTATACCAATATGGAAAACAGTCCTGAAAGATACTATGGTGAGGAGGATTCAACCTGTTCAATAGGCGTGTATTTGCATGACGGACAGATATATTGGTTTGACAGTTTTGTTATCGATGGAAAATACGGGTCGAATTTCAGGATATATAATAACGAAAGAGAAACGATTCGGTTGACTATTTTTGACAGTCAAAATGTATCGCATCACAACGGGGAGTTGGATATATGAGGCATTCACTAAATAGATTTTTCAAGCTGGCATTTTGCGCCATATTAGTCATTTCGATTGCTACCGCTTGCGCCGCACCTACCCCGGCACCACCGAGCGCATTGGAGCTCCTTGACCTTGGCGAACGCTATTTGCTTGAGCTCGACTACGAGCAAGCGGTCGTGCAATTCCTTGCGGTTATCGAAATCGAACCCCTGAACGCACGAGCTTACATAGGTGCCGCAGAGGCGTACATCGCACTCGGCGACACCGAAGCCGCGATTGCGGTGCTGGAACGCGGGTACGAGGCGTCGCCAAACGACCCCGCAATTGCAGACATGTTGGCGGGGTTGCGCGCAGGGCTAAACGCGGAGGAACCTAATGCCGAGGTGGAGTCGAATACGCTAACTGCACTACAGGGCGAGCATATTGAGGAAGTGAGCGAGTTTGCTCGTTATCAATATTTTCTTGTCGACGGAGTGCCGCAGCCAATGGGGACAAGTGAACAATCAACTGCGGGCGGGACGATTACCGAAACAATTATGGCGTATATGAGCAGCCGCAGTTCAGTGGACGAGGAGTGGGACGAATGGCGCGTCGCACCGCACTATTGGGCAGGCCTTAGTTGTACGGATTGTGGCGAAGATAACGCGGACGGAAGTATGCCGGAATGGTTTCAAAATGGGTTTTCGCATGCGTGGAGCGGGGAATGGCGGCACAAGATGCACTTCTACGAAGATTTCTCCTCGTTTTCTAACGGCGATTAGGTTAGTTTCGCGTAAAATACTGCGAAAGCGCTGCGATTACTATACTCTGCGCACCATTTCTATGGCACACATCGACAATATGTGGGAAAACAACAAGGATACAATTATCTGCGCGCATAAGCGCAAAAAGAAAGAGTAAGAGGGGCTTGCGATGGATATGTCTTATTACAAAACCCACGAGCCACTATTCGGGGCGTGGTACATAACTCGCGAAATCGATGAAGGGAGCTTCGGCAAGGTTTTTGAGATTGAGCGGAAGGATTTTGGGCGCACGTACAAAGCGGCGTTAAAAGCGATTACTATACCGCGAAGTCAGAGCGAAATTAAGAGCATCATGGCCGACGGAATGGACGCGGATAGCGTGACAGCGTATTTCCGCGGTTTTGTTGAGGAACTTGTTGACGAATTTGCGCTCATGTCAAGACTGAAGGGTAACAGCAATGTTGTCAGCTACGAGGATCATATCGTTGTACAGCACTCCACGGGGATTGGGTGGGATATTCTGATACGTATGGAACTGCTCATGCCGCTTCTAGATTACGTCAGCAGCAACGCCTTGGCGCGAAAAGACGTAATTCAGCTCGGAATCGACATGTGCAAGGCGTTAGAGCTGTGCCAAAAATACAACATTATTCACCGCGATATCAAGCCGGAGAATATCTTCGTTTCAGAGGTGGGAGACTACAAGCTCGGCGACTTCGGCATCGCGCGAACGGTGGAAAAAACAAGCAGCGGGCTCTCGAAGAAAGGCACCTATACGTACATGGCGCCGGAGGTCTATCGCGGGGATACATACGGCTCAAGCGTGGACATTTACTCGCTCGGCATCGTGCTTTACAGGCTGCTAAATGATAACCGCACGCCGTTTTTTGCCCGCGTATCCCGCGCCCATCACATACAATGACCAAGAAAACGCGAAGGCAAAACGTATAAGCGGTGCGATTTTTCCGACGCCGAAAAATGCGGATGGTCGTCTTGCGGAGATTGTCTTGAAGGCGTGTGCTTTTGACCCGAAGGGGCAGCACGCCAGTCCTATGCAAATGCGCCAAGAGCTCGAAGCAATCCTGTACAACCGCGAGGAGGCACCCTTTATATATCCGCAGGGCGACGAAGCGCCGATAAAGTCGGTGGAGTATTTGCTTGGGAGCGCGCAGTCGCACGAAAACGCATCAGTGCCACCGCAGGAGAAAACCGAAAGCATATTTGGTGGCATCATGACAACGGTGGAATCACCTGTAGCCAAAAACGCACACGCGGCAAAACAGGAAAATGAACGCACGGCAAGTGTTTTCGGTGGTGCAGTTGAGCCGCAAAAGCAGGAGCGAAACAATGCGCCAATTGCCGTGCAGCATAAAGAGCGGAGCCCATTACTCGAAAATGACACGTTGTCGGAAAGAGCCGCAGTGGAAAAAGACGAAATAAAACCCCGCATGTACTGGATGGATATTGCGGACAAGACAAGCCTGCATGAAACCAACCGAGTTCAGGTGCAGTGGGGGGGTCATAAAATCAACCATACACAGGCAAAATGGGGAACGCATGAGACGAAGCCACGCATGCCATGGACTGACGCGGGTGACGGCGGTTACGTCCGCAGAGCAGACAACTCTACAAATCGCGGATACGGGTATCGTTCGCAGGCAGCAGCAGAGGAAGAGAAAAAGTCGGAAAAGATCGCGATTTTCGTAATAATAGCAATAGTAATAGCAATGGCCTTGTTTTCGATATTCATAGTGGTTCCTTGGGCAAAAGCGCGACCGGAGGCGGTACGCTTCGTGTACACGCCATCTTCGCAGACAAATTCATATGCACCGCCTGCGCCAACAGTTGTCTAGATAGCGATTATCAAAACGATTTCACAAGAACGGAGGAACCCATGTACTACAAAGCCTTCGCAATAACCCACGTCGGCAGCGTGCGGGAAAACAACGAGGACAACTATTATTTGTGCGGACATTATAAACACGAAACGACACAAACTGAGAAGTCGGACACGGTTGTCGACGCTCTTGACGAGTGCCTTTTCTCGGTGTGCGACGGTATGGGCGGCGAGGAGCTCGGCGAGCTTGCGTCTCTAATCGCGGTTAGCACGCTACGCGAGTTTGAGAGCCGATTTGATTCGCAGGTTGGCCGATATGTTGCGAACGCAAACAGGCTGATATGCAACGAAATTATGACTCACGGGGGAAAGCGCATCGGTACAACCTTCGCGGCGTTGTACGTCAGAGACGGCACAGCACATGCCTACAACATCGGCGACAGCCGCATTTACGCGTTCCGCGACAATGAGTTGGTGCAAATCAGTAAAGACCATACGCACGTTCAGAATCTTGTGAACATGGGTGTTTTGTCTGAAACTGCGGCGCGTACGCACCCAGAGAGGCACAAGCTCACGCAGCATTTCGGGATTTTTCCGGAAGAAATGGTGATAGAGCCACACGCTTCGGAGCCGTTTTGCGTCAAGTCGGGCGACATTTTCCTTCTGTGTAGCGACGGATTAACGGACATGCTCTCCGATGCAGAAATTAGTGATGTTTTGCGTACGAAGTGTAGCCTTGAGGATAGAGAGCAGATGCTACTTTCGGCGGCACTGGCACGCGGTGGCGTTGATAACATCACACTTATTCTCGCGGAGATGAAAAGGTCAAGCGGGATTTTTGCAAGATTGAAGTACAGAAAGAAAAAGACTTAGGGAGGGAGCAGAAATGGATATGTCTTACTATAAGCAATACGAGCCGATATTTGGCGCGTGGAGCATTGAAAAGCTGATAGGCGAGGGCAGTTTCGGAAAGGTCTTTGAAATATCACGCGAGGATTTTGGCACAACATACAAAGCCGCACTCAAAGCTATTATCATTCCGCAGAATCAGAGCGAAATCGACAGTATTATAGCCGACGGAATGGATGAAAAGAGCGTAACATCGTATTTTCGCAGCGTTGTAGATGAAATCGTCAACGAGTTTGCACTCATGAGTAGGCTGAAGGGCACGAGCAACATCGTGAGTTATGAGGACCACATTGTTGTTGAGCACTCTGACGGAATCGGATGGGACATCCTTATCCGTATGGAGTTGCTAACACCAATTAACGCGTATACAAAGGGGCGTGAGCTATCGGAAAATGATGTAGTCAAGCTCGGCATAGATATGTGTAAGGCGCTGGAACTCTGCCAAAAACACAGCATTGTTCACCGCGATATAAAGCCGGAGAATATCTTCGTTTCACACAACGGCGACTACAAGCTCGGCGATTTCGGTATAGCGCGAACACTCGAAAAAACCACCGGCGGGCTGTCGAAGAAAGGCACCTACGCATACATGGCGCCGGAGGTTTATCGCGGGGAAGCGTACGGCTCAAGCGTTGACGTATATTCGCTCGGGCTCGTTATGTATCGTCTGCTAAACTCAAATCGAATACCGTTCCTGCCCGCGTTTCCGTCACTCATTACTCACAGTGACCGTGAGAATGCGCTTGTGCAACGCATAAGCGGCGTCGAAATGCCGCCCCCTGCAAACGCGAGCGAGCAGCTTGCGGAGATAGTGCTAAAAGCGTGCGCACACAAGGCATCGGATAGATTTTCGTCGTCGGAGCAGATGCGCAAGGCGTTGAACACCGTTCTAAAAACTGACGGAGACGCACCTGCGGCGAGCGCGAACGAGTACGTGACAAGTGACGGCGATACTGTCGCTGTGCCATACGAGCCGCTATTGGATTTGCAGAACGATGAAAACAAAACGGTGGGGATATTCGAACCCCAATCGCAA
>JGI994J12354_10003597_pt1 | contig 14378 bp, 11 predicted proteins | sample IntmicLarv3ML3BL_FD_12354 | JGI IMG/M metagenome (IMG submission 12354)
GAGAACCCCATGATCGCCATGACCCCCGCCATCGTCAGCCGGTGCCGCCTGTTCGCGTTTCGGCACATCGGGCAGAAAGACATCCGCAAAGCCCTTACACATGCTATCGCTGACAAGGAGCGGGCTATGGAGAATTGCGAATAGAGATCGAGGATGCCGCACTGGATCATCTGACGCGCGTAGCCAATGGAGACGCCCGCTCCGCGCTCAATGCGCTGGAGCTTGCCGTGCTCACCACCCGGCCCGACGCCGATATGGTCACTCGCATCACGCTGGAAATTGCGGAAGAGTCCATTCAAAGCAAGGTGCTGCAAATGGACGAATCGTATTATTATGACATGCTCTCAGCCTTTTGCAAATCCCTGCGCGGATCAGACTCCGACGCGGCTCTCGCGTGGTTTGCGCGGATGGTGCATGCCGGAGTGGATCCCCGCATCATCGTGCGCCGCGTGATCGTGCACGCCAGCGAGGATGTAGGCCTTGCCAACCCCAACGCCATGCTGACCGCCTCCGCCGCATGGAACGCGCTGGAGAGCATCGGCCTGCCCGAGGCGCGTATCCCCATCAGCCAAGCCATCATCACCATCTGCGAAAGCCCCAAATCAAACAGCGTAGTGGTCGCGATGGGCGCGGCTTTCGCGGGCGCGGAACGCGCGTCCAACGCTCCCGTCCCCGTCCACCTGCGCGATACGCATTACAAGGGAGCGGAAAGGCTCGGCAGCGGCATCGGCTACAAGTATGTACACGACTATCCGGGGCATTGGGTTCAGCAGCAGTACATGCCCGACGACGCGCTCGGCGAGGTGTATTATCTGCCCTCTGAAATGGGCTTTGAGGCGGAAATACGAAAACTAAGAGAGAAGCGCACGGACAAAGCATAGGAGAAAAGCACAAAAAGAAAGCAAGAAGCGCTCCAAAAGCATTTTTTTTGCGCTTGACGTTGCGGACGGGATATGATACGTTTCAAATATAGAAACCACAAACAGGGAGGCAGGAATATGACCAACGCGAAATTCGAAAAGCTGTACCAGATGGCCCTAAAGGAGCTGACCGGGAACCTGATGCCGTGGTGGATGGAACATGCGGTCGATGAAGAAAACGGCGGTTTTTATGGCATCGTGCTCAACGACAACACCCCTGTAAAGGATGCCAACAAATTCATCACGCTCAATGCGCGTCTTGTTTGGACGTTCTCAAGCTGCTACCGCGTGCTGGGCGATGAAAAATATCTGGAATACGCCAAACGCGCGTATAACTTTTTTGTCGATCATTTTCTGGACAAGGAGCATGGCGGTGCCTTCACCTATGTCAGTCCCAAGGGCGATGTCGTAGACGACCACAAATTCATCTACGGCAACGCGTTCGCGATCTACGGCCTGAGCGAATACGCGCGCGCGACGGGAGATCAACAGGCCTTGGCCTATGCGCGCTCCATCGCCGACAAGCTTGACGAATTTGTATATGATCCGATCAACAAGGGTTATTTCGAAGCCTGCGACCGCGATTGGAAGGTCAATCCCTGGCTGCACGGCGTAAACCGCCTCCCCACCGACGAAAAGACCATGAACACCCATTTGCACCTGATCGAGGCGTACACCTGCCTGTTGCGTTCCGATCCCTCAATGCAGAGCAAGGTGCGAGAGCACCTCTATGTCATGATCAACAAAATCGTCGATCACGACATCCACCATTACTATTATTTCCAAGACCGCCAGTGGAATCCGACGACGCCCGAGGTTTCCTATGGTCACGACATCGAAGGAAGCTGGCTGATGATGGAAACCGCCGAAGTGTTGGGCGAGCCGGAGGCCGAACGCTTTACACGCGAAGTTTGCGTCAACATGGCGCGCGCGTGCCTGGACGAGGGCGTTACTGCGGAGGGCGCGATGCTCTCGGATTACGACCCGCGCACACGTCATAAGAGCGAGCGTCTGAGCTGGTGGGAGCAAAACGAAGCAGTGGTCGGATTCCTCAACGCGTGGGAAACCACCGGCGAGGAAAAATTCCTCGACGCTTCCCTGAAATGCTTCGAATACATCGACGCGCATTTCGTCGACCACGAGAAGGGCGGTTGGTTCGCCGTGCTCGCCGGAGACGGCAAGACGTTGCGCAGCGAATACAAGTGCAGCGGCCCGATCTGTCCCTATCACAACGCGCGTATGTGCCTGGAAGTCATCGAGCGTTACCGTAAGCACACGCAGGCATAGGCACCGTCCATATAACAACCAATTGAACATTGCGACTCTCATAAGGGCACGGCTCCCAACAGGGAGCCGTGCCTCGGTTCATCAACAAACCTCCTCCTCGTGGAAGGATGCTCGAAGGAAAGCCAAAATCCTTCCTTCGAATGGAATCGCCCACCGGCGACCTGTTCGGCGAGTGGGCGGACGAATTTCCCACGTAACAGGAAAATTCGGCTTCCTTGCGTTTTCGCTGACCGGGCGGCGCAGCAGCCAAAGCGAAAACGGCATTCTTCCTTTTCATCGAAGACCTCAGTCTTCGATGAAAGCTTATCGACTTTGTCGATAAGCTGGGCATGTTACATTCGCGCAAGGATATGGTATACTATGTTTGTCGGCACAGCCTCGAGACGCGTCATTGCAGACACGCTTCCGGCCAAACATCGTGTCGGCGTAAGCAGGTGACGCATGACCTTGATGATTACGCTTCTCCTTCTCATATCAAGTGTAGTGTGCATTTTTATGTCAACCTCCACCCTTCAGGAGGATGTCCACTCCCCGCTTCGGCGCAAATACGCATTTTCAGGTTATGGGCTTGCGCTATGGAATCTATCCTATTGCGTCATGATCGCAGCGAAAATCGAATCCGTCTATACCGTTTTCTGGGCGGTTGGATTGGTCACCTCCATGTTGTTCATTCCGTCGTGGCTGCTGTTTGTTACCGATCTTACCCACACCAAGAGTCGGGGGATGAGCATCTTCATCGGTGTGCTGTGCGGATTGGCCGTTACAGTCAGCCTCTTATGCGTTTTTTCCGGCGATGTCACCTTCGTGGACACCGCCTTTGGACGGCAATTCATCTACAAGCGCACGACGTTCTTCACATCGTTGTTCGCGTTTTTCTCCGCATCGGGTGTGTTGTTGATGGTCCTCCCCGTGCGGATGTATCAAGTGGCGACGCTGAAACGGCAAAGAAAGGAAGCGAAGGTTTTCGCAATCGTCCATATCTTGGTCGGACCGCTTGTGTTTTTGTTTGATTTCATCATTCCAATCTTCTTTGAACGAAGCATCGTCCCCATCAGCTCGGTGTTGATGGTCGCAGCCTCGGTTCCACTCTATCTCGTTATGCGCTCTCACAAATCGTTTGAGATGACTCCCCGCGATGTGTCGGCGTCCTTGTTTTCCTCGCTCGCCTCTCCTCTGCTGCTGCTCGATGAAGAAAACACCGTTATGCTCGCCAATCGGCCCGCAGAAGCCGCTTGGCCCGGCGGGCCGGTCGGGAAGCACATTTGCTCACTCGTTGTTGTGAATGGCAATCACCCCATCGAAGCAATGTTTGATGAGGAATTTTCCGGCGTTTATGCGACTTTGTCCGAAGGAGCCGATGGCGCTTGCTACGATATGCTGCTGTGCATCTCGCGCGACGAGTTTGGCGACGTGATCAACAAGACCATTGTTTTCAACGACATCACCGGTTTGCAGCAGGCGTTGAAGCTTGCCCAAAGCGCAAGCGAAGCGAAAAGCGATTTCCTGTCGCGCGTTAGCCATGAGCTGCGCACGCCCATGAACGCGATCATCGGCATGACAAGGATCGGCAAAGGTTCGGGAGACATCGCGGAGAAGGACTATTGCCTGGGCAGGATCAACGAAGCATCGGCACATCTGCTGGCTCTGATCAACGACATACTCGATATAGCCAAAATCGAAGCGAACAAATTTGAGCTTGGCGAAGGCGTCTTTCCATTGGATGAAATGCTGCAGGGAATTCACAACATCATCGAGGAACAGGCGCAAGGAAAAAATCTGCATCTGACATTTTCCCGCGATCCCGCCCTGCCGGAATACTTCATGGGCGACCGTACGCGCCTTGTGCAGGTCATCATCAATCTGCTTTCCAACGCGGTCAAGTTCACCCCCGAAAATGGGTCGGTATCCCTGTGCGTCAAGCTTCTTGAGGAGCATCCCGGCGATATCGTATCGGTATACATCGAGGTGGCCGATACAGGCATCGGCATCACACAGGAGCAAAAAAAGAAGCTGTTCAAGCCCTTTGAACAGGCGGAGAAGAATACGTCCTCTCAGTATGGCGGAACGGGATTGGGACTGACGATCCTCAAGCGCATCGTCGAGATGATGGACGGCAGCGTCGGCGTGACCAGCGAGCCGGGCAAGGGAAGCGTCTTCTATTGCGATGTCAAGATGAAGCGCGGATACGCCGTAGCTCCGGAGCAGACAGCCTACGAAGAATTGCCGACTTTCAGCCGGTGCAGATTGTTGCTGGCCGAGGACATTGAAATCAACCGAGAGATCGCGCTTTCCATACTGGCCGATCTCCTCATCCATGTCGATTGCGCAGTGAACGGGCAGGAAGCGGTGGATATGTTCTGCGCTGACGGGCAAAGCTACGACATCATTTTGATGGACATACGGATGCCCGTGATGGACGGCTTGGAGGCTACGCGGCGCATTCGGGCAAGCGGTGCGCAAAACGCCCAGAATGTTCCCATCCTGGCAATGACCGCCAATGCGTTTGACGACAGCGTGAAGGCAAGTCTTGCGGCGGGAATGAACGGACACATCAGCAAACCTGTCGACGCGGATGAACTGTTGCGCAAGATCGCGGGGCATCTGGCGGGAAAAGAAGATGAGCGCTAACAGGGTTCCCTACCTAATCATCAGTCTCCGGCGATTTCCTCGCCGGAGACTGATTTTGCTTCCACGTTTTCTATTGCTATTTCTTGATGGCCTCGGTAATCCACAGAACATCGCCGTCCCGCCACGGGTTCTTTTCCCTATCGCGATACTCGTTTTGAACGAAAAATCCATTTTCTTCAAGCGCCATCAGCCACGCCTCGCGCGCATAGCTTTGCAGATAAAATGTATGATCAAACGTTTCCACGTTGCCGCTCTCGTCCTCCACAAACACAGTTTGCGAGCAATGCCATTGCCCCTTTTCGGCATCGATACGCGTATCGCCCGTCTTCCATACCCTTTTGCCCGGATAGACCTGTTGGAGCGGATGAAAGGTCTTTACCGGGTAGTATTTCGATTCCTTTTCCGGCAATCCGGCCTCGACGACGAGACAGCCGCCTGTACGCATATGATCCGCGATGCAGGCAAGGGCCTTGCCGATTCCCTCCAAGGAATGGATGTGGCCAAACTCCATGCAGAAGCAAAAATCCACCGGCGGGATGTCAAAGTGAAAATCCGTCACGTCTCCCTCATATAAACACAGGCCCTCTATATGCCCGAAACGCTTCCTTCCCTCGGCGATCATCTCCGGTGTATAATCAAACGCCGTAACATCGAAGCCACGCTGCGCCATATACGCCCCTGTTTCGCCCAGAGCGCACATGGGAATCAGCACGCTGCTTCCGTATTGCGCGGCCCATTTCCGCCATCCTTCGTGCTCGGAGGTGCGATCATATCCGCCCCAATCCCACAGGGCTGCGTGTTTCGCGTAATTTCCGATGTTCATGCCGCTTCTCTCCCCTCGCTTTACGCCATTATAACGTGAGCATGGTCAATCCACAAGTTTTCCAGAATGCTCCACCGAAACAATGTGGGTTAGCAAAAAACGTTGATTTGACGCAATTTTCGCTGAAAACTTCCCAAAGAAGGGCTTTCGTGGTACAATGCGGTGGGTATGGTTGACATACCCACCGCATTGCTGTGCACGAAGGGAGTTTTTATGTTGGATGACCGCGTGAAAAGGCTGATGGCGATGGGCGGCGCTGATGGCGCTTATGTGTTGCACAAACCGGAGAACGTCAGGCATTTTTCCGGATTCACCGGCGAGGGNATGCTGGTGTTTGGCAGCGGTTTGCGCGTTCTGGTAACGGATTTCCGCTACGATGAGCAGGCGCAACGGCAATCGCCGGGCTGGGAGATTCTGTTAATCGGCGGAGAGGTGACGCATGAGGCCCTCATCGCGCAGGCCGCGCGGCGCATTGGCGGCAAGGTTCGCTGTGAGTTTGACCACCTATCCATGACACAGGGCGAGGCTTTACGCAGCGCGTTGGGCGATCAGGAAATGGTCCCGATGATGAATCTGCCCGAGGAACTGCGCATCATCAAGGAGACGGAAGAAATCGATGCCATCGCAAAGGCCGCACAGATTACCGACAAGACGTTTTCGTGGGTTCTCGATCACGTCAAGATCGGGATGACTGAGTTAGAGCTTACGCTGGACATGCTCGTGTTCATGAATCAGCAGGGCGCCGATGGAATCGCGTTCCCCTCCATCATCGCTTCGGGTGAAAACTCCAGCCTGCCACACGCGGAGCCTTCCGAACGGGCGATTCGCTCGGGAGACTTGCTCACGCTCGATTTTGGGGCAAGCTGGGGCGGATATTGCAGCGATTTCACACGTACCATTGCCTTTGGCAAGGTTGACCCGGAGCTTCGCAAAATCTACGACATCGTGCTGGAAGCGCAGCTCCGCGCGCTGGATGCGCTGACGGACGGCAAAACGGGGCGCGAGGTGGACGCTGTCGCGCGCAAGGTAATTGCAGACGCCGGATATGGCGATAACTTCGGCCACGGACTTGGACACGGGGTTGGACGGATGATCCACGAAGAACCGCGGCTGTCTCTCCGGGGAGAAAAGACGCTGATCCCCGGCATGGTGGTCACTGTGGAGCCGGGCATCTACCTTCCGGGTAAGGGCGGCGTGCGCATTGAGGATTTATGTCTTATCACCGACGGGGGACACAGAAATTTAACCTCGTCGACGAAGGAATACATCGAACTATAACAGCATGGAGGTTTGTTTATGATTACTGCGGGAGAATTCAGAAAAGGAATTACCATCGAATTGGACGGCGGTGTGTGGAACATCGTAGATTTTCAGCACGTTAAGCCGGGCAAAGGTGCCGCGTTTGTGCGCACAAAGATCAAAAACGTCATGACAGGCGCGGTGCTTGAGCGCACCTTCAACCCCACCGATAAGATGCCGCGCGCCATCGTGGAGACGAAAGAGATGCAGTATCTTTACAGCGATAGCGAGCTATACTACTTCATGGACAACGAGACTTACGAGCAGTTGCCTCTGAACCGCGAAATCGTCGAGGAGGCAATTAACTTTGTGAAGGAAAACTCCAATGTGACGGTCAGATTCTTCAAGGGNAGCGCGTTCTCCGTCGATGCGCCAAACTTCGTGGAGCTTGAGGTAGTCGCCACGGAGCCGGGCGCGCGCGGAGACACCGCCACCAACGTAACCAAGCCCGCCACGCTGGAGACGGGATACGTCGTCGGCGTTCCGCTGTTCATCAACCAAGGCGAGCGGATCAGGGTGGACACCCGTTCCGGCGAATACATGGAGCGCGCGTAAGGACGCCCGAAAGAGAGGAGATTGCCAATGAGCCAGCTTTCCGGAAAGGTGCAGTACCTGCGCGGTCTTGCTGATGGACTGCATGTCGAAAATGAATCCAAAGAGGGCAAACTACTGCTCGCACTCATCGACGCGATGGAAGAATTCGCGCGCGAGGTCGCCCGCATCGATGCCGAGTTGTCCGAGCTTGACGATGTGGTCGACAACATCGAAGTCGATCTTGAGGCATTTGACGAAATGCTTTTCGGCGACGACGACGATTGGGACGATGATGATGACGACGATGATTGGGACGATGACGACGATGAAAAGGATACCGTCGTTCGCGAATTGAACGAAGGCGCGTTCATCGAGTATGAATGCCCGCATTGCCGCTCAAAGATCTATTACGACGCAAAGGCATTCGATCTTTCCCATGAGCACACCTGCCCCGATTGCGGCAAGGAGCTTTTCCCGGAAGACGAAGAATAACGAAAAGAAACAGAAAAAAGTGTGGGGGAGTGTCCGATGGCGGACACTCCCCCACACCTTTTTTTCAAACACAAGACATTGATGTTTTTCAGATCCAAGATGGAGATCTCCTCACCGCCCGCTCAGGCTGTAACCTTCCTTTTCGTATAGATTCAACCAATCGTTCATGCGAACCAAAAATTCATCGTTTTTGGTCGTACGGGACATGAGCGATAGCAACTGGTCTGTCGCCTCGGAAAGATTCGACCCCGACAGGACGCGGCGAATGCCAAACGCGCACTCCAGCTCTTCCTTTGTGAGTAGCAATTCCTCGCGGCGCGTCCCCGATTTGTAGAGATCGATCGCAGGGAAAATACGTTTTTCGGACATCTTTCGGTCCAGATGAATCTCCATGTTGCCCGTGCCCTTGAACTCTTCGTAGATGATATCGTCCATGCGGCTCCCTGTCTCGACCAGCGCTGTCGCGATGATGGTCAGGCTGCCTCCTTCCTCGATATTACGCGCCGCTCCAAAAAAACGCTTGGGCCTGTGCAATGCTCCCGGGTCAAGCCCACCCGACAATGTGCGGCCGGTCATGGGAATGACAAGATTGTACGCGCGCGCGAGGCGCGTGATCGAATCGAGCAGAATCACGACATCCTTTTTCTGTTCGACAAGGCGCTGCGCTCTCTCCAGCACCATCTCCGACACCTTCGTGTGGTGGTCGGGCAGTTCATCAAACGTCGAATAGATCACCTCGCCGTTGATCGAGCGNTTCATGTCGGTAACTTCTTCAGGCCGCTCATCGATCAACAGCACGATCAGGCTGACCTCCGGGTGGTTGGCCGTGATGGATTGCGCGATTTTTTTAAGCAGTGTGGTCTTACCNGCCTTAGGCGGCGAAACGATCAACCCGCGCTGTCCCTTTCCGATAGGAGCGATCAGATCAATCGCGCGAATGGCGAGATCGCTTCCCGATTGTGCATTTTCTAACGTATAGCGAACATTGGGGTAGATGGGCGTCAGCTCATCGAACGGCCGCGCGCGAATCACGCTATCGGGCGGATCGTTGTTGATCGCAGTGATGTACAAGAGCGCCATGTACCGCTCGCCCTCGCGAACGGGTCGCGTCTTGCCAGTGATCTTGTCCCCTGTTTTCAGGTTGAATCTGCGGATCTGAGCGATGGAAACATAAACATCCCGGTTGCCGGGCAAATAATTGTCCGACCGCAAGAAACCATAGCCATCGGGATGGGTTTCNAAAATACCTTCACAATCCCCGCAATCTCCGCCGATCAGCATTTCGGGCACGGCGGGATTGCTCGTTCCGTATTCTTTGTTGTACGCGCCCGGATCCCTGCGGCGGTATGTCCCATCGTTCGGGACGCCCTGCGCCTTCTCATTGGGCCGCCATGGAGCGTCAGGCCGATTCTGCTGCATAGACCTCGGCACAAAATCCACACGTGGCTGCGCCGGTGCTACCTGCCGGGGAGCATGCGCCTGCGTTTCGCGTTGCGCGGGGGCCGCGTCCTGGCTGCCCGATGGGCTGACTGCCACTGCCGCCTTGGCAGCCATATGCCTNGCCTTGGACGGAACCGGGCGCGCCGCGCGGGGGGCCTTCGCTTCCCCCTCAGCCTTTTCATCCACCGAAACGGGAGCATCTGTTTGTTGCTCAGAAGAAGCCTCCGCCTGTAAGACCGCCGGCACCTCGACGGGAACCTTTGCGGCAGAAATCCCTTCAACGGGCGTTTCGGGCTGACCCAAGGGAGCCTTCCGCTTGGATGCCGCCGCCGGTTTGGACGCGGCCTTCCCCGCGGATTTCTTCACCGCCTGATCCTCCGCCTCAGAAGCCTCCGCTTTGCGCCTTCCACCGCGGCGCGGCAACTCCGAGGGGATATCCCTTTCCGTCACCGGCGTCCCTCTCTTCTCCATGATGCGCTTGAGAAGCTCCCGCTTGGGGTGGGTGGTAGGCGATGAGACTCCCAATTCCTTCGCAAGCACGCGAAGCTCCTGCAACGTCTTTGTTTCGAATTCAATAAACGACACAGACGATCTCCTTTCTGTTACATAAAACGGTCCTACCCACTACATTTTCGCATTCAATGGAGCGTTTGTATAGATCCCCCATGAAGTGTTCTATTCTGTATGACGTATTTCCCGGACAATTGTTGCAATGCGCATCAAACGCGTATGCCCACCGCCACATCACGGTCTACCGCCTGCTCTACCCAGTGCCGCATACCATCATAGGCGTCTCCTTCCAGCGGTTCAAGGCCCGCATCACGCATCATGTCGCGCATCGTGTCCAGCTTGATGGTGTAGGCATTGAAAGAAAGAGCCATCGCGCCGCCCGGCTTGAGCAGCTCTCTCCACTTGGGGAGCGCTGCCCGCATCAGCGCGTCGGTTTGCGTGCGGCTTTTTCCGGTCAAGCTGCGGTGCTGTATCCCATAGGGCAGATCCGCGACGACCGCCTCAAAGGAAGCCTTTTTGTAGAACACCCCGGCGTCCCGCGTGTCGCCATAGACGCAGGTGTAACTCGTATCCTCGGCGATGAGGAAGCGCACCCGCTCCGCTGCTTGGCGGCCTTGCACGGTCATCGAATCCTTTTGCAGGGAGTGTTTTATTTTGTGATATTGCAAATATTGCTGCAGGAAACGGGTAGATTCCTTGCCGTCCGCTTTATCGATCTCTATGCCTGAAACATGATATCCGCGCCGCAACCCTTCCAGCAGGGTTGTTCCCCTGCCGCACATTGGATCGAGCAGATGAAGCCCCGTAGAAAAGGATTTCGCGTATGCGCCGGAAAAAACAGCGATGTTGATCAGGAAAGAAGTGAACCGCTCATTGGTCTTTCCCTTATACTTCTGAATTGCGCTCACATCACTGTCGAAATGGAAAAGCGAAGGCAGCGGCAGTGGACGAAGCAAATCGCCCTCTATCGAAAAGACCACCTGGCACGAGGAATGGCAACACAAAGCCTTCAGGGCATCCTGCACCAACGCGTCATCAACCGTCAAGCACAACAGTTCGAGTCCACCCATGGTAGCGTATTGTAGTTCCCCGGCGTTCAAAACGCCGTTCATGATGGTCAGTTCTGTATAGGATAGATCGCGGACCGAATGAAAATAACGCGCATTCGCGTGTGGTGACAATAACAAGCCCAGCCTCATATCTGCCCTCATATTTTTCTTGTTTTATCGTTCTCAAACTGTTCGAAATGTTTCGTATTTCTATGCAATCAGTATAACACAAATACGCCCGGGAAAACATAGCCGAAAAAGGAGTTCGAATAAAATTTCCTCTTGCAAAGCGAACGATTGTGCGATATACTGGCGATAGAACATGAGTTCCACGGGAGGTTTNCATGGACATTCAAGAGAAATTAGAGATTCTTGCTGATGCGGCAAAATACGACGCATCGTGCTCNACGAGCGGGATTGACCGCTCTGGTAAGNGTGGAGTNGGCAATGCTCTGGGNTGCGGCATATGCCACAGTTGGTCGGCGGATGGCCGATGTGTTTCCTTACTAAAGCTCTTGATGACAAACAAATGTTGTTATGATTGTGCGTATTGCGTCAACCGCAGGAGCAATGACAGGCCTCGCGCATCATTATCTCCCGAAGAAATCGTCCAATTGACCATGGCATTCTATCGCAGGAACTACATCGAAGGTCTGTTCTTGTCAAGTGCCGTCGAGCGTTCCCCTGATTCTACAATGGAGCGCATGGCGGAGATTTTGCGGCTTTTGCGGCAACGCGAACGCTTCTTTGGTTATATTCATGTAAAAGTAATCCCCGGCGCGTCCCCCGAAGCCATCGACCGCCTCGCCCTTCTGGCCGACCGTGTGAGCGTAAACATCGAGCTTCCCTCGCGCACAAGCCTTGCCCAATATGCTCCGCAGAAAAGGGCTGAAAGCATCCTACTCCCCATGGGACAGCTCCGCGATGGCTTGGTGCGGGCGAAAGACGAAAAGCATCTTCGCTCTTTGCCCCGGTACATGCCTGCGGGTCAGACGACACAAATGATCATCGGCGCGAGTGGCGAAAGCGACCGGCAAATCGTGATGCTGGCGCAGGGCCTATACAAAAAATATTCCATGCGGCGTGTATACTATTCCGCCTACGTACCCGTCGGAGACGAAAAAAAACTTCCGGCACTGCCCCATCCTCCTTTGCTACGGGAGCATAGGCTCTATCAGTGCGATTTTTTGCAACGGCAATATGGCTTCCACGCCGATGAAATCCTACCGGAAGCCCATCCCTTCCTCGACGCGCGTCTGGATCCCAAGTGCGTTTGGGCATTGCGCAATCTCGAGGCCTTCCCGGTCGACGTCAATGTCGCGCCCTATGAAACCTTGCTGCGCGTGCCCGGTGTCGGCCCCAAGGGAGCGTCCCGCATCGTCGCGGCGCGCCGGGGCAATCCGCTCACACCGGAAGCGCTTAAACGGCTTGGCATTGTGCTCAAGCGCGCACGATACTTCCTGACATGCCGTGGGCGGTATCTCGGCGGGGTACCGATACGCGAGGATATCCTGGCGCAGGCTCTTGGCGCGCAGGAAAAGCTGGTTACGTCGCAAGGCTTGCTGGCTGAGCAGACGACGCTGTTCCCTGCCCGCGACGCTCTTCCCGCACCCCATCTCCCCCTTCTACCTGACGATTTGGGCGCGGCCATCGCGCCGGAGGTACTTCATGCCAACTGACATCGGACCCGTTCTCCTATGCGACGGCACTCCGCGCGGCTTGCTGAGCGCTCTATTCGACGCGGAAGCCATGCGCCCGCGCGCACGGGCCATTTTGCTGGAACAACCCTTGCAGATCGAGTTGTTCAGCAATCCCTTGATCGTCGAGACTGATGATGAAAAGGCGGCGCGCGTTTACAGGGCCATACAGACCAAATTGCCAGCCGATGCACAATGGATCTTCGAGAGCGTCTATGCCTGTAACCGCGCCGACCGGGGTACATTGCTGATGCGCTATCTGCGGGTGGGTTGGCAGGTTGGCACGAAGCTGGGCCAGCACATCGCCCACCCTGATGTCTGGGAGGCGACCGCCGTCAGCCGAAAGGTCGGCTGTGAAGTGCATTTGCTGAAAGGTCTGGTTCGCTTTCGGCAGGTTAACGGCGTGTTTTACAGCCGCGTCGCGCCGGATCACGATGTGATAGGCTTCCTCGCCCCGCACTTCGCCGACAGATTGTCCGACCAAAATTGGGTAATGCACGATGAAATTCGGGAAAAAGCAGTGATCTACCATGGCGAACGTGGGATATGGACGATGCTCGACTTACCCGCCGATGATGTCGCAGAGGAGCGGGAGGATGTTTTCGCCGAATTGTGGGGCGCGTATCACAAGGCAATCGCCATCAAGGAACGCGTCAACCCGCGCGTGCAAAAGCAGCATATGCCCGTTCGATATTGGAAAAATCTCGTAGAGATGAAACACAGCGAAGGCCTTCGGCTGTCAACCTTATGATGGCATACACAAAAAGGAGAAGATGCTCAAAGCATCTTCTCCTTTTCCAATTGCCGCACCGGTAACTAGAATTTCAACAGCGAATTGCTGACATACCCCGTCTTCCCATTGTAGGATACCTGAGAAAACTCCGCGCCCTTGTTTGCGATGGTCAATGTGGTTCCACTGGGAACGATCGCCAACGAGGTAGACGTCTTACTCGATTCCGAGCGAAGATGCACATTCCCCGTCGTCGTAGCCTTCGTACCACCGGAGGAGGAACCCCCGGAAGAGCTGCCGGAGCTGATATACTTGGTCATCACATAGCCTGTCGTTCCGCTCGACATCCTGATTTGCGACCATTCGCCCGATGTTCCGAGCACGGTCACACTTTCACCGTTTCTAAGCGACCCGGCGACTGAAAACGTCGTTCCCGCACCGGAGCGCACATTGAGCGTTGAAGATGCCCCGGAAAGCTTCACCGTCGCCGAAGTCGATGCANTCGAAGCGCCACCGCCCGAGGTTCCCGCGTATGTGCTGATATAGCTCTTTTTGATGTAGCCGGTGATGCCGCCGGACGTGATGGACATCCATTCTCCCGATTCACTGCCTGTCGTAATGGAAGCCCCATGTTGGAGATATCCCAGCGACGCATACTGCGTGCCCGGCCCGGAACGGATGTTGAGCGAGGAATCCGCGCTGGCCAATACGACAGTCGCCGTGCCACCAGTCGCCACCGTCGACGGTGCTTCCGTTATGGTTTGCGCCCCAAGGTCGGGCGGCACGCCATTGACAAACAGATAATCCTTATGCACCCAGCCGGTATAAGACGCAGTGCTGTTGCCTGCCGTCACTTTGAACCAATCGCCCGAATATCCATGCACCGTCACGGAGAGGTTGTTGTTCATGCGCGCGATGGCGGTAGCAGATGTCGACGGTTCCTTTCGCAATGTCACAGTGCCGCCAGCC
>JGI994J12354_10003598_pt1 | contig 14377 bp, 10 predicted proteins | sample IntmicLarv3ML3BL_FD_12354 | JGI IMG/M metagenome (IMG submission 12354)
GATATTCGCAACATTGGCGGTAACGACGCTGTTCGTGGCGCATGTGCGGTTGATTGCGAAGGTGTATTATATGCGAAAAATGAGGTGATCAACTTTTCGGAGGCGGCGTGGTTCGTTGCATTGCCAGGCGATTCCGCATCCCGCATCGGGGGGATGCTTTTCGGGGGCGGCATCGGATTGCTCGTGCCGGCCATTCGAACCTCCCGCACTTTGCGGGACGCCGTCGCATTTATTGACATGCGGATGTGTAAGATACTGCTTGCGGTCGCTCTGTTTATCATGCTCGTGTGGGTGTTTACGAAGCTGTATTATACGCGGAAGATAAAGTAATCCATTTTCGAAAGCGGAGGGTTTTGGATGGAAAAATATCGGGAAACATTAAAAAAACAAAAGACGGTATATATGGTTTATGCAATCGCCTTATTCCTGTTGTTTATCGTCACATTGGCTTGGCGCGTTACGGAAACATCGTGGTTCATGGCGCTGCCTAGTAACGCTGAATCCTATATCGGCGGTATGCTGGTTGGGGGCGGCACTGTGCAGTTTATGCAGGCGCATAAAATATCCCGCACACTGCGGAGTGCCGAGGCATTAAAGACTGCGTTCATCGCGGATACGGATGAACGTAATGTCCATATTATTTTACAAAGCGCCAAGCTGACTTTTCGGATTGTCATGGAAGTGCTCGCACTGGCGGCGATTGCCGCCGCGTTTATCGACACGCGTGTTTGTTTTACATTGCTTGCCGTCGGGCTGTTCGTGGTGCTTGTGTGGGAGTGCACCAAGTTGTATTATACGCGGAAAACGAAATAGAAAAAGGGTGGTCAATGACCACCCTTTTTCTTATCCTACGCGCACAACTGCCAACCTATGCAGCGCCCGTGTCATGGCGATGTACAGCAGCTTCACATCCAGCGGCTCATCCGTATACCGTGCCGCATCCGCGACGATGACGCCGTCGAATTCTAAACCCTTCGATAAATACGCGGGCATAATCGTCGCCCCGCCGCCGTAGCTGTCCTCCGTGCCATGCAACACGGGTATACCCCCACCGAGACGCTTCGCCAGCACATCGCATTCCTCCGGCGTGCGGCAGATGATGGCCATAGATTGCAATCCGTCGGTGGTATAGGCATCCAGCGCCTTCCGCACAGCCTCCGCTGCCTCTTTTTCACCGGTGCAATTCGTAAACGACACCGGCTCCCCATGACGGATGACCGGCTCCGCCAGCGGCACGTTTGTAAGGTTAAGCTTGCGGATAACCTCGTTTGCCGCGTCCATGATTTCCACCGTGGTTCGGTAGCTCTGCGTCAGTGTCTGGAACACGGCTTTGTTTTTGAACACGCGCTCCGTCACACCGCTCCAATCCTTCACACCCTTGTGTGCGTAGATGCCCTGGCACAAATCGCCCAGTATCGAGAAGGAATCCGACCCCATAATCTCCCGCAGGACAAAAAACTGGAACAGTCCCACGTCCTGCGCCTCGTCCACGACAATGTGCCGCAGGTCGTAGTATTCATTCCCGTGCAGGCGGAAATGAATGTGCATCAACGCGGCGAGGTCTTCTTCCTCGACGGCTTTCTTTTTCAATGTCGGCACGGTCAGCTTCTGCACCGCGTCCCATTCCCGCGCATCAAGGATATCCTCACCCAGCCGCGCCAGCTTTTCGCTGTCCTCCATCAGCACCTTGTAGTACTTGAACGCCGACGACAGCGCCGTCTTGCGCAGGTACTTACGGATGACGTCTTTCGACTGCTTCTCCAGCCGCGCGATGTGTGCGTCGCGCTCGTCCATCAGTGCGGCGATACGCGCCCGCCGCTCGTCGCAATCCTCGTCGTATTCGTCCTTTATCATATCCACGCGAAAATCGCACGCGAATTGGATTTGCTTGAAAATTTCCGGCTTCTGCTTCTTCAGCGCGGCGGAAAGATACTTCCGCACCTCGCCCGCACGTTTTTCGACCGGTAAAAACGCGTATTCCTTACGGAATAGGCGCAGCAGCTCCGCCTGCGGCATGAGCGTGTATTCCCCCAGCGTGAAATCCTCGTCCGGCAACATCCCGGCAATCAATTCTTCGACATACCGGTCGATGACCTTTCGGAATGTCAGCGATGATTTCACCGTGGACACACGTGCCACAACCGCCGCGCGTTCCGGGTTCTTCAACATATAGGCCAGCTTCTCCGACGCGGGCTTGACGATCAGATTCTTCTCCTCGTCCATGAATTCCAGCGCGAAATCGGCGAAGGTAGTCTGGAATACATTTTCCACACCGAGGTCGGGCAAGACCTCCGAAATGTAGCTCAGGAAAAACCGGCTCGGTGCAAGAATCATGATGTTCTTCGGCGTGAGGCGCTTTTCGAAATTGTACAGGAGGTACGCAATGCGGTGGAGCGCGATGGTCGTCTTTCCGCCGCCCGCCGCGCCTTGCACCACCAGCGGCCGTACCATATCCGCGCGGATGACGCGGTTTTGCTCCGCTTGGATGGTGGAGACAATGTCTTTCAACCGCTTGTCCTTGCTCGCGCCCAGCGCGGCCTGGAGGAAGTCATCGCTCGCGGTGATGTCGATGTCAAAAAAATCCTTCATCTCCGCCTTTTCTATGATATATTGCCGCTTGAGGGTGATTTCACCCGTGACCTCGCCGTCCGGGGAATCGTATGCCGCGCGGCCCAGGCGGCCCTCATAATACAGATTCGACACAGGTGCGCGCCAGTCGGTGATGAGGAGCGCGTCGTCCTCGTCCCGCATCAGCGACATTTTTCCGATGTAGAAGGTTTCGTTTTTTCCGATTTCATCCGCCGTGAAATCCACCCGTGTGAAATACGGCTTTTGCAAGGAGCGTTCCGCCATTTTCAACCGCTGGTCAAGCCAGTCCTGCCGACTGAGGTTCAACGTCAACTCGATAAACTGCTCCGTATTGTCTGAATTGAAGTGCTTGCGTGAATATGTCACGCTTGTGTCGATTTCCGCCTTCTGCTTCACCGCACGCGCACGGTAAACCGCCAGCCGCTCCAGCACATCCTCCATATAACGCAGCTCCGCCACCGCGTCCGGGTGCAACATGTCCAATGCCATCGGAAACACCTCCTTGTTCTTTGAAGCTCCATCATACATTTTTTGCACACAAAACGCAAGTACAATTCTGCTTATTCCCATACTATGGACGCGCCAGTATCAACACACCCTGCGATTTTCTCCATTTTCCTTGATTTTGCTTGACAACTTGCCATTTTGACGTTATGATATATATATATAATTTGTGTAAGAAATAACAGTCCCCGTTGGTTTTGTGCCAACGGGGATTTTTATGTAAACCAATCGAAACCTTACAACATTACCCTATCAAACTCCACACCGGCAGGAGCGCTTCCGCCGCCGCTTTGTATGCCGCGTATTTCTTGTCATACAGCGCGGCGAGGGTAGGATTCGGCCGGAAAACATCCTTCACCTTCGTCATGCTTGCGGATGCGCTGTGCAAATCGGGATAACACCCCGCCGCAACCGCCGCCGCCATCGCCCCGCCCAAAGCGCCCAGCTCATTGCCCTCGACCGTTTCCACCGGGAACTGCAACGCGTCCGCGAACATTTGCGTCCATACGCGGGAACGCACCGCACCGCCTGCCAAACGAACGGCCTGCACAGGCACTTCCTTCGCCACCAGCAGCTTCTCCACATGATACCGGTGCGAGAACACCACACCCTCATATACCGCTTGCAAAATCTGCCCCTTTGTATGGTGGCTTAGCACGCCCAGCAGCGCCCCCTTCGATTGCAAGCCGACGTTGCAACCATACAAAAACGGCAGGAATACAATCCCGTGCGAGACCGGGTCTGTATCCGTAACGAGTCCATTCGCCGCATCGAAAACGGAACGTCCGTCTTCCGCAAGGCCCTCCATAAACATATGCAGAAACACTTCCAGATTCCCGGCGGAGGTCGGGCTGCATTCTTCCACGAGGTAATACGGCTCCAGGCAGAACATGGAGTTCATCAGCACGCTTCCATCCAGCACGGGTGCTTTCGCAATGTATTCGTTAATCGACCATGTGCCCGCAATGACGCAAAGCCTGTCTTCTTGCAAAACATTCATGGCGACGGCGCACGCATCAATGTCAAACATCCCGCCCGCCACAGGCGTGCCGACGGCCAAGCCCGTCACCGCAGCGGCTTCCGCCGTCACATACCCGCATACATCCGTATTGCGGCGGAGTTCTGTCATCAGCGAAAACATTTCAGGTATGCCAAACAGCTCAAATAACCTCTCGTCGAAAGACACTGTGTCCAGATTCATCAGGTTCGTACCGGAATAGTCTGTGATTTCGCTGTATGCCTCGCCGGTCAGCATGAAGCGCACAAAATCTTTCGCTTCGAAAATATAGCGGATATTCCCATACACCGCTGGCTCGTTTTCCTTCACCCAACGCAGCAAGGGCGGCGCTTGCATAGACAGCACGCTCTGGCGGCTCATCTCCCGCGCCTTTGCCGCCGTGCCATCCGCATTCCATTGCTCAACATACGACCATGCCCGGTTGTCGGTCGAGAGGATGCCGTTCCGCACGGGTTTCCCATCCGCACCAAAGGCATACAACCCCTTCCCGTGGCCAACGCAGGCTGCACAGGCAATATCGCCGCCGGTCAGGCTCGCTTTCGCCAGCGCAGCCTTGATGGCGCGGCCAATGGCTCCCCAGAGCGCCAAGCTGTCCACTTCGCGCTGCTCCGGCGCAGGCTCAATACGCGGCGTCGGGAAGGACGATGCCGCCACAAGCGCCCCCGCCGCGTCAAAGATGACCGCCTTCACATTTGTACCGCCGTTATCAATGCAAAGATAATACTGTGTCATACAGATACCCCCTGTGCGAGGCAGCTTGCCGCCGCCGCGAATTTGTCGTCAAAAAATGCTTTCGCATCTGTAATAGCCTGCCGCCAATGGTCGTCCACCTGCCAAAATTCCGTCACAAACATGCCCACACCCTCCGCCAGCGCCGCGCGGATGATTCCATTAAAGTCCACATGCCCCGTGCCGAACGGCACCTCACGGAATACACCCGGTAACGACTCCTTCAAGTGCACCGCTATGATATGCCCTGTGCCTATGCGGAAATCATCCAGCGCATCCTCGCCATATGTCAGCGCGGCGTTCATGCAGTTGCCCACATCCGGGTATACGCCCAAATACGGCGAATTGACCTCACTAACATAGCGCATTGCCTTTTGCACGTTATTCATGAATGCCGTTTCCATCGTTTCAAAACCCAGCAATACGCCGTACCGCGAAGCAAAGCGTACGCCGTTCCGCAAATTCCGCAGGAAGCGCGCTTCCGTTCCCTCGCTTGCCTCTTCGTAATACACATCGTACCCCGCAAGCTGGATAATCCGTACGCCAAGTGCGCCTGCCAAAACAATGGTCTTCTCCAGAATCGCAATGCCGCGCTGCTCCGTCGCAGGGTCATTGCTCCCAAGCGGATACTTCCTGTGCCCGCTTAAACAAATCGAGCCAATCGGCATCCCGGCCGTATCCATGGCCTTTTTAATATCTGCCGTACCGGCGTCCAGCCGCGCCAGCTTCTCATCCGTCTCGTCAATGCTCATCTCCAGATAATCGTACCCCGCGTCCTTGGCGACCATCAATTTCTCCAGCAATGAAAGCGAATTCGGCATTGCTTTTTCATACAAACCCAATCGGTATTGCATGGCTCCACCACCTCAAAAAAACGTTTTTCTTTTATTGTAGCATAGTGCATTGCGGCTTGCAAGCGGCTATGCTATAATAAAAAAAACGACAACGAGGTACTTTATATGATTATCAGCGCAAGCCGCCGGACGGATATTCCCGCACTCTATAGCGAGTGGTTCCAGAACCGTCTCCGCGAAGGCTTTGCCCTCGTGCAGAATCCTTTCAACGCACAGCAGGTGAAGCGCGTGTCTCTCCTGCGGGAGGATGTGGATTGCTTTGTTTTTTGGACAAAAAATCCGTCGCCGATGATACCCCTACTGGATGGAATCCACGATGCGGGGTATCCCTTTTTCTTTCAATTTACACTCACACCGTACGGCAAAAATATCGAGCACAATCTACCCGATAAAGCTACGCTTCTCCACACATTTGCTGCCCTTGCACGGCAAGCGCCGGTCGTCTGGCGGTATGACCCGATTTTGCTGACGGACGAGCTGACCGTACACTGGCACCTCGCACAATTCACATCATACTGCGAGGCGCTTCACCCGCATACCAAGCGCTGCATCATCAGCTTCCTCGACATGTACCGCGGCATAGACAAGCGCTTCCGTGCGGTATCCGGCGATGAGATGGCGGCACTTGCATCGGGGCTTGCGGAGATTGCCAAGCGGTTCGGCCTGCCGATTTATGCCTGCGCGGAGGAGACGGACTTCAACACGTTCGGCATACATCCATCCGCGTGCATTGACCGCAACGTCGTGGAAAGCGTCGTCGGCCGCCCTATCACCGTCAAGACAGACAAAAACCAGCGTCCGTTATGCAACTGCCTTGCCAGTACGGACATCGGCGCGTATGGTACCTGCACCAACGGCTGCGCGTACTGCTACGCCACGAAGAGCGAAAAAGCGGCTTTACGCCGTTTTCTAACACACAATTCTCTGTATCCGTCATTGTAAAACTTTGCAAAGTAAAAATCCATTAGAGATGGAGGGATAAGTGGCATATGTATGAGTTGGAGAAAGCGGAGTATGGTAAAATAAACTCCATGCTTGACCGAGATACAATCTGTAATGCTTTCTTAGCTGTTATTAATGGATATAACCCCGGCACAATCTTTGTTGACAACAAAACAACTCCCTTAACAGCGTTGGTTTGGTCGAAGGGCCTTGCCGGGTTTGGTGTTGTTGGTTCTATTCTTTCAGAGAGCTTTACAAAAATTTTATACCATTTGTTGATGAATTTATAACACCTTTTTTAAGAAAACAAGGCCATACATATTTTGAAGGTAATTGTATAAATGAAACATTAAATAGTTCCTTTGCCGAATTGATTTCTGTAAAAGCCCCCGATCAGTGGGAGCAGAACCTCTATACGTTTGATATTCATGATAAAACAAACGGTATCCATGAAAAAAGAGAAAGCGTGCATGTAGTAAATCATGAATTGCTGTCCTCAAGTGTTAATACGAACCTTATTAAAGATACTATAAATCAATATTGGCGTTCCATTGATGAATTTCTTTTGTCTGGCATCGGATATTGCTGTATTAACGATAATACAGCCGTTTCATTAAGCTATAGCAGTTTTATTTCAGAAAGCTATCACGAAATAGGCATTGAGACATTATTTGATTATCGTAGGAAAGGCTATGCTTATACCACCGCCTCCGCAGTTCTTGAGGAAATTCTTTTAAGAGGAAAGATTCCCTTTTGGGAATGTTCTGCTGATAATGTTGTATCTGCAAGCACATCGGAGAAGCTTGGATTTAGAGAGAAGTTAGTTTATACATGCCTTGGGTTTGATATTTAGCTTTTGTTGAAACAATTTTCTTGACATTGCCGTCGCGTCAACCTGTACACTGGTAGAGAGAGGAGGCTGCATGATGGAATTACAAACCATAAGCCAGATGGCACGGCACTTCAACATATCGACCCGCACATTGCGGTATTATGAGCAGCTCGGGCTGATACAACCGTACAAGGAGGAAAGCACCGGGTACCGCAGTTATGACGAACAGGCCGCCGCGCGCTTGCAGCAAATCGTCGTGCTACGCAAGCTCCGCATCCCGTTGAAGCAAATCGCGGACATCCTGCGGAACGGGGATGTTGCCTTGGCCATCACCGCATTTGAACAGAACCTGGCCGAAGTCAACGATGAAATCTCCGCACTGTCCACCATCAAGAGCGTTATACAAACCCTTTTGACGCGCCTGCACCTACATGGCGATATGCTGCATCTGCTGGACGACGAAAGCCTGCTGGACATTGTGGATTCCTTGACAGCCTCCAAAATCAACTTCAAGGAGGACAAGACGATGGAGGATTTGAACAAGGCAAGCGAGCAATTGAACAAGCTGACGGACAAGCAGGTGCGCATCATCAACCTGCCGCCGTGTACGGTCGCTTCCATTCAATTTGAGTGTGACGAGCCGGAGCGGCATTGCAACGAGGTTCTCGACCCCTTTGTGCGGGACAGCAAACTGGTGGAAGTGTTCCCTGCCACGCGGCACTTCGGTTTCAATGCGCCAAACCCCATGGACGAAACAGGCGCGCATGGCTATGAAATGTGGGTCACAATCCCCGACGATTTCGACGTGCCTTCGCCACTTATGAAGAAGCATTTTGAAGGCGGTTTATACGCTGCGCACATGATACCCTTCGGCGCGTTTGAAGAATGGGGCTGGCTGTCTGATTGGGTGCAAAACAATCCGAAATACGAGGGCAACAGCGGCAACAAGGGATATGAATGCATGTGGGGCTTGCTGGAGGAACATTTGAATTATACAAACCATGTTCTTACAGGAGATACGGAGCCGGAAGGAATGCAGCTCGACCTGCTGCACCCCATCAAGCCAAAGGCATAAACGTAAAAAGAAAGCCCGGATTTCTCCGGGCTTTCTTTTTTGCTATTTACTTCTCGTCATTTTCCATTGTCCATTTTTTCCGAAGGAACAGAACCAGTACCATGACAAGACCCGCTGCAAGCATACTCACCGCTGCATTCGTGCCAGCGTCGCCGGTCTGCGGATTCGGCTTCCCAAGCGGGCCGTCCTCTTCCATTTCCAACAATTCATCCTCGTCACCACCGCCAACGACAATGCCGCCCAAGGGGCCTTCTTCGTCGTCGTCAACAATGATAATCTCCGGATCTTCGCCCGGTGCCCAAGGCGTCGGAGCCGGTCCTGGTGTACCTGGTGTACCCGGTGTTGTCGGCGTCGGACGTGGGTACGTCGGGGGCGGTGTCGGATTCTCCGGCTCCACCGGGGTCGGTGTCGGTTCATCCGGCAAGAGCCCACGGTTGTGCGCCGAAATAACGATTGCGTTTTCCCCATCTGCGCTCTCCAGAATCGTGAGAACATAACCGCCGTTGACCTGGCGGATTTCCCCGCCGTTTGCCAATCTCACCGTATCCAAGGTAAAGCCTTCGGGTGTCACCACTTCTGTCAGGAAATATATACCCGGCAAGATGGAAAAGACATCCGTTGTGCCGTCAGGCTTCAGGAAGATATCACCCTCCACCCGCACGTTTCTGCCTGCGATGCCATACAGCACTTGGCCGATGGCGCCGTTTTCATACGCGCGTAATACGAAGCGCACATCGTTCGCCGAGGGGTTACGCCCTTCGACAACTTCAAACGTTTTCCGCAATTGAATCTGTACATAATCCGTGCGCACGCCCACGCGTATCGGTTCCGCACGCAATCTTGCCTGTCCGTTTGCTGTCAGTGNNTANCCGAAGGAGTTCCAAGCGATTTCACCCGCCGGTGTCTCCTCTGTGGCATACATATCAAAATACACATTCAGCATTGTGCCTTTCCCGATGGATGCATTGTCCGGAAGGATAAAGCGGATGTACGTCGCCTGCACACCGTCCAGGCTGCCGTTATCTGTCTCGTCCCACGGAATCCAGGTAAGTTGGCCTTCGTCCGCCAAGTTCCAGTCTGCCGCTGTCAACTCGCCTATATCTGCAAACGAGCATTCTACAACAAGACCATCCTCAAGTGTATATTCTGCCGCACCAGCCGTCGCACGGAAATTCGGTTCCGCCGCGAAAATCGGCTGCCACTTGCTGCCTCTGTTCTGGTTGACAGCAATGGTGCCCGTGTCACCTTCCATCGGCAACGCGTCGATTACGACGATTTTGTTAAATGTCATATTGTTCTTACTGTCCGTCTGCACGGTCAGCTTGTAGGTGAACGGCTCATTCTGGCGGACGCTGATGAATTCTTGGTCACTGTAGAACTGAGACGTCGCCACCTCAGATTCATCCATTTCTGTAACCGTCTTGTACGCGCGCAGGCCGAATGCACCATACACATCCACAATATCCGATGCGTGCAGGCCTTCCTGCTCGATACCATAGCGCGCTGCGCCCTCTGCCGGTGTCAGGTAGTCGCCCTTTTGCAAGCCCTGAATGTACATACGCTGCGCTGCTTCCAGCAACAGGTACGCGTGATTCAGGTGTGTGCCGTAGTTCTCATCTGTCACCGTGGCGAACACGACCGTAATCGTATCGCCCTTGGCAATGGTTTCTTCGCCGAACGTCCAAGTAATCGTCCGTTCGTCTTCGCTGAGTTCCGTTGTTTCCGGTTTGGGGCAATCAGCAAGCGCTGTTCCAAGCGGCGTCGCAGTTTGCCCGCCCCCGCGATAGAATACCGGTTCAAAGCTCGTATCAAACTTCAATGTTGCAGGTAAAACGTCAATCAACTGGAAGCCCTTCGCGATTGCTGTGTCCGAAACGGAAGCATTTGTGATTGTAATCTGCCAGAACACGCGTGCTCCGGGGTTGAAGTTTTCTACCGGGCGAATCTGGATAGCGGAAAGCTTTGTGCTGCCCGATACGCTGCCGATGCGTGCCTTCTCAATCGAAGGCGTGACGGTTGTGCTTTCATACGGCACCTGCGCCTGTGCCTTGATATAGGCCATGTCTTTCCAACTATTTTCATCGGCATCGTCGTCGGCGTCGGTAAAGAGGCCAACCGGACTGTCATCGTCCGCGTACAGTTTTTCACCATACAGCGCCTTATCCGCTCCGCTTATTGCAAAGTAATTGTTCATCGGGAGGAACGCTGCCGAATTCAAGTGGATTTGCGCATCCTTCGGCACATCTGCCAACGGGATTCTTGCCCAGAAATCGAGCAGCAATGTCTCGTTTGTGTACAGTCTGACCGGCGAGTTCGGATCCTGCCCGCTGTTGCTGGGCACGCTGCCACCCCAGTTTGCGGGGGCAAGCGCAATGGTCTGCCCCAGCAAGGGGTCGCCAGTCGCGTCAACCACGACATTTGCTCTGTTGTTCATACTCGTAATCCTGGGCATGGTGTGCGTCGTGTTGCCCTTTTTGTAATACGCCGCCACCGGGTAGTTGTTACTTACAAACAACGCCTGACCCGCCGGTAATCTGTCGCGGAATTGCGCAAGCTGAATATTCGACGTATTAAGAAGCTGGAACGACTCTGCCGCCGTGTTCGTCAGCGCCAGGCGGTACTGGATGTACATGTAGTCGCCATCCGTCTTGATTTCCATGACCTTCTTTGTCATACCAAGCTCGTTCGCCGCGCGCGGCACATAAAGTGTAATATCATCTCTCAAGATAGTCGTTCCGTTATTACCATTCGTGTAGGTAACGTCGTCTTCACCGTCAGCAACCGTCACACGGCCGCTATGCGGTTTGGTGAGGTAGTCAAAATCGACCTTTTTCGTCGGTTCCAGCAAAAGGTACGCACGATTCGTCGCCGCCGCCGTGTTGTCGCCATCCGCGAAGGAAATCTTGCCGTTGCTAACGATATTGTTCTCGCTGAGTTCACCAAGCTTCACGGTGAAGGAAACCTCCACGCGCCTGTTCTTGCCGAGATACATTTGGCGGTCAAGCGACACCGTAAGCCCGCGGCTCCGCACAACGTCTGTGTCCTCGTCATCGTATACGCCAAAGATTGCAACGCTATACTCCGTATCGTCCAATACCTCCAACGTCCCACCGATAGGGCCGGCCTTAACAACGATGTTGGCAATGGATGACAAATTAAAGTTCTTTGTCTCGAAGACGTCCTTAATCACAAAATCTGTCTGGCCTTCTGAGAAATCGCTTGGATTAAAGTTGTTGCCGATATTCTGCACGCCAATCGTGTAGCGCACTTCGTCCTTCGGCTGGAAAACGTCCTTCGCAGCATGGGTCTTCGTCAGCGAAAGAATCGGCACGTCAGCCTTCACTTCAAAGATGCATGCGCCGTCGCCGACCGATACGTCTTCGCCTTCCCAAGTTTCGCCATTGCCCGGGCCGTTGGGTTCAAATCGCAGTTGTACTGTAAAGCGATTGGAGTAGAGACCCGCTGCCGCATTCTCCGGAATCGTGAGGACATAGCTGACCGTTACGGCCTTCCCCACGCCAACCGTACCTGCATCGCCTGCAATGGTACTTAAATCGAAAACAATTTGTTTTACCCCATCAACGGTGCTTACAACGCCATTGACAGTTCCCACAAAGGCTGTGCCCGGTATGCGCACTGTAGCTTCCACTGGCGTGCCGTCAGTCAAGCCATACTTCGCGTCCGGATAATCCGTAATCACGAAATTCTCCGTGCTGAGAGACTTGTTTATGCTTTCATTCGTAACCGTAAGCGTATATTCCACTTCGTCGCCCGGGTAGAATACCATAAAGCCCGGCTTCGTCAGGTTCTGCGCCGCCTTGTTGCGGGAATAGTAGTACGTATCCTGATCCCGCACGATGACATTGTCCGAAGCTTCCTTTGTCCCGTCCACGTCACCCTCCGTCTCAAAATACAACGAAGCATAATTCGTAAACGTGCCCGCTTGTTCATGTGTGTCCCTAAAGCGGAGCTGCGGCGCCGTTGTCGCCTTGAAGCCCGGCGGAATGAGGCCGTTCGTACCATTGCTGTACACATACTTCACGCCCGTAGTGTCTTCGGGAATGCCTGTGTTAATGGTTGCCGAGTCATTCGCCTTGTAAGACCCTGACGCATCCTGAATAAACAATGTGTGCGGTGTCCCAAGCTGTGTCCATGTCGCATTCGTTGCATAAGGGTCTGCCGCGTTTGTGGTATACACAGTGACCGTCATATCCTGATACATCATCATCATAATCTGCGCGGAAATATTGCCCATCGCAGCCAGCTCATACTTGCCCGTCGTAAGGCTTGCAAGCGGGAAGGTTCCAAAAACCTGGTTACCAATTGCTGTATTGGAAAAACCGTCGATGACTTCAAGTGTCTTCAAATATTCCGCTTTGTACGGCTTCTCGGTAAAGGGATTGCCGATACCCGTCAAGTTAAACCGGATTGTATTGCCGTCCGGCTTCTTGTCCGTCTGCGGATTTGACTTCCCGAAAGCGATGGAATGAGCCGGGCGGGACGGCAGATTACTGTTCGTCGGCTGCGTGACATACTGAATCGACGCATAACCGGTTTTGTCGTATGCTGTCTTCGCGCCGTCCACGGTTTCAATCTCCAGCACAGAGGATGCCAAAATCGGCGCGGCGTAGCTGTCCGCCTTCCGAACCCTGCATGTAAATCTTGTTTTCTGCGCTTGTCTTGAAGACCAGATTCTGCAAGCCTACCTTATAGGAATGCCCGCTGAGATCATTATTGCCTTCCATTTCCTTATTCCATGTGAAGCTGATGTCCCAGCAATCAATATCCTTGCTGATATAGCTGTTGCCCAATGCTGTCTTATAATCTACCGTACCCTTCGTGATGCTGACAGAATCCGGCTCGCCGTTCAGGAATACAAAGTAATCTCTGAAATTCTCTTCCGTCAGTTCCGTCACACCTTCGGGCAGCATGTATGCCGGGATGCGAATCGTCCCCGTCAGCGCAGCGCTTTCTGTGAAAAGCATGCCCAGAGAGGGGTTCTTTTCGGAATTGTTCAACGAGGTGAATGTGAATGTGTTGAACACGTTCGCCTCTGTGCCCGCCGGTCTGTGAATCATCGGCAGGTTAATGACTGTTCCGACCGGGGTGTCCGGCATATGTGCCACAGCCAAGGAAGCGGCGGGTGTGTTGACCTTCCAGTTGAAGGACGAAGTGTTGGTGAGTGTTACGACATTGTCTCTGTCCTCCGCCAGAAGCAGAACCGGCTCGGAACCGTCAACATACTGCCACACGGACGGTATGAAGGAAACCTTTGCGCCATCCGGCGTGTAGCCGTTCTTGAAACGGACATCTGCAAGGAAAGAAGATGCGCTTCCGGCCAGCGGATTCAAATTCAAACGAATCTCCGTCAAAGCGCCTTCGTCGTTATACATGTAATCCGCAGATGAAACCATGTCTCCGAAGAACGTCTGGTCTGTTTTTTCCAGTAAGTTTCTTATGTCGCCACCCGAAGCTTCAACGCGCAAACGGATGTACGTGTCGGACACTTTAGTGTCAAGAACCTTGCTCACCGAAATTTCCCCACCGATTTGCGCGATCGTACCGGCGGGTGCCGTTGCGTCTTTGTTCCCGTACCCGTCTCCGCCTGCTATTGTAGTGATGCCGAGTGCGTTCAGCAGCAGCGTCGCGCTGCCATCCCCCTCTGCGGACACGGTAACACCTGTCGCAAACGATTGCAGCATTAGCGCCATCACCAAAAGCATCGACAATACTCTTGGCAGTTTCTTCTTGTGCATAAAAATCCTCCTTTTCCCCGGCGGCACGATATTTTGTGCCGTCCTGTTGACAACTTGCTGTCATAATATAGGTCTATG
>JGI994J12354_10003599_pt1 | contig 14374 bp, 16 predicted proteins | sample IntmicLarv3ML3BL_FD_12354 | JGI IMG/M metagenome (IMG submission 12354)
AAAAGAAAAAATCCAACTTTGGCACCACGACATCGATGGTGGGCATCCCAGCAGAATTATGGACTGGCCTGTGACGAAAGCATATGTACAGAGCTTTGCCGAGGCAGAGGAGGTGAAGCTCCAAATCTCGCAGCGGGTAAATGGTTTTTGGGGCGAGGTTTACCGAATCGGCTCTCCGTACCCGATTGAATATGAGCAGGATGGAGAGATGATAACATGCCCGTCATCCTATAAACAACAGCAGAGCGGGGAATTGCGCAAAGAAATAATGGCGTCTTTAGGGAATGCAGAGCTGCCAACTGACAGTGCAGCACTAAGCCGGCTCTGGTGCTCGACATATGAGGAGATGCTGCTGGACGAAATGGTATCGTATGACCTACAAGACCTCGGGCGTTTCGGCTACATCGGCAAGTTCCCGGCTAAAAGCTCCATCGCAAACGGACGCTGGTGCTCTTCTCGATGCAAAAAGGAAGTCAGCGATACTGTCATCCGCAATATTTACAGCCTTAAGGAGCAGGCGCCGCATCTAAGGCTCCCTCAGAAGAGAGGGACAGCAAAGGGTCGTTTCTGCACAGGCCGCTGTAAGAGCGATGTTGGGGACTCGGTAATCAGAGATATTTTCACCTTGAAGTCCCAAGGCGGTCATTTGCGTCTACCTATGAAAAGCACCTTGCAGGCCGGGCGGTACTGTACCAGTGTGGTGAAAGAAAAGGTATTCGCCAAGACAATTCGGCACCATCAGGACACGCTAGAGGGAGTGAAAATTCTTGTAGTATCCGGCGAACGCCGCGGTGAGAGCGTCAACCGTTCGAAATACAATGAAATGGAGCTGTCAACATGTAATGCAGCGGTACGCGGGAATCGTCTTGTCCACAACTGGCGTATGGTAATAGATTTCTCTGAACGCGATGTCTGGGAGGTGCTAAAAAGACATCGCTGTGTTCCGCACCCATGCTATGCCTTGGGCTGGAACCGCTGTAGCTGCGCCATGTGCATTTTCAGCAAACGTGAGCAGTGGGCTGGCATTCGTGAACTGTTCCCGCATCTTTATGATGAGGTGCGTCGTGACGAGGAACGGCTTGGCTTTACGCTCAATGTCTATAAGACGCTGGACGAGTATGTGGGTGACGCCAAGAGCTGTGTATACCACGGCGATCCCAAGGCTATGCGTCAGATGCTGACCGGCGAGTTTAATCCCGGAGATATCTACACTGACGCCTGGAAGTATCCCGCCGGAGCCTTCCATGGCTCGGAGGGCGGCCCGTGTTAAAAACGTCAGTACAGCCTTACAAATAACAGAAACACCCCGCTGCACTGAGCAGCGAGGCGTTTTCATTTTATCTGATTAAATCCTTCTAAGACATAGCGATTCTCCAGCTACTGGCGTTTTGCCGCCGCTGCCATAGGGTTGTATACTGCTCGCCGCGCGCCAACAGTTCATCATGTGTCCCGCGCTCAACGATTCGACCCTCATCGATAACCAAAATCTGATCGGCGCGCTTGATGGTCGAGAGCCTATGCGCGATGACGATAAGCGTCTTGTCGCGCACCAGCTCATTGATGGCCTCTTGAATATGCTTCTCGTTGTCTGGGTCAACGCTTGCCGTTGCCTCGTCTAGCAGGACAATCGGCGCATTCTTGAGAATCGCGCGGGCGATGGAGATGCGCTGCTTTTCGCCGCCGGAGAGCGTAGAACCGCCCTCACCGACGATAGTTTCATAGCCGTCGGGCAGTGCCGCAATGAAGTCATGGCAGCGCGCCTTTTTCGCAGCGGCTATGACCTCATCACGCGTGGCGTCGGGCAAACCGAAGCGGATGTTATTCTCAATTGTGTCGCCAAAAAGGTATACGCGCTGGAACACCATTGAAATATTCTGCAGCAGGCTGTCGCAGGTCATCTCGCGAACATCCGTGCCGCCGATTTTGATGCTTCCTTCCTGTGCGTCCCAAAAGCGGACGATAAGGTTTGCAATCGTTGTTTTTCCGGAACCGCTGGCGCCGACGAGTGCGGTCATACTGTGCTCCTTTGCCGTGAAGCTGATGTTTTTCAGGGTTTCTTTTTCCTCATAGCTGAAGCTCACGTCATCAAAGGTAATATCAAATCCGTTCAAGGAAATATCCTTGCCGTCCGCGTCGATAATGGGGACTTTTTTCAAATCCTCGTAGCGGTCAAGCCCCGCTTCCATCACACGCATCATTGCCGAGCCTGTAATAAGGGTCATCGCGGGTGCGTAAATTCGGAAAACGAACAGTGCCAGCATGACGACCACGGCTAAATCCATCTGCCCATTGAAAGCCTGCCAGAATGAAAGAAACAGCACCGCCGCGATTGTCAGCGCGAAGCAATTAAGATAGTTCGTGACAGGACGAATCAAACTGTGTTCAAAATCAATGGCATTGGTGCAGGCATCTTCAATGGTCTTGTCCATACGCCCGGCCGCTTCGCCTGTCATGCGCAGTGCCTTAATGACGGAAATGCCACCTGTGTATTCCAACACGGCGCTTGTGAGTCGCGACTGCTGCTCCATGCGGATTTTGGATTTCTGTTTCATGACTTTTTCTATCGCATTCAGCACGAGTATCGCCAAGGCAGAGCCGGCAACCGACACAATCGCCACACGCCAATCCACCCAAAGCATGAACGCGGTGGCAATCACGATTGAGATAAGCCCGTTAATCACGTCCTCCAGCTTTGTCATGCCATAGTCCTCTGCAAAGCTCAAATCACCTGTGATAACACTTGTCACATTGCCGATGTTTCCCTCGGTGAAGTAGCTCATAGGGAATCGCTTGAACAGGTCGCCGATGCGCAGACGCTCACGTCCCGCAACTCGGCAGGAGGCATCGCTTTGGAGGCGAATGAAAATATAACGCAGTATCCAGCGCACCACGAGGGAGGCAAGTATGGTGAAAAACGCCGTCCAAATATCGCTTGCCGCCAGCGTATCCTCCGTGATTTTTACGAATACAATCCAAGCCGCAATAACGGGTACATTTTGTGCCAGCCCTTCGAAGAAGCTGAAAACTACCGAAAGCTTAACCTTCCATGCGTCAGTTCCCATGAACCGGAGGATTCGTCCAATAAATTTAAGCATTTGCCGCACCTCCCAAATCCCAATCTAAAGACTCAATGTGAGCATTCCACAGCTTTTTATACAGCGCGGAACGCTCAAGCAAAGCGCCGTGTCTGCCTTGGTCAGCAATCTCGCCGTTTTGCAGCAGCACAATGTTATCCGCGCCCACAATCGTTGAGAGCCTGTGTGCCACGATGATGACCGTTTTGCCCGCAATAAGCTGTGACAACGCAGTTTGGATTTTGTCCTCATTCTCCGGATCAGTGAAGCTTGTCGCCTCATCGAGTATGATAACCGGCGCATCCTTCAGCATGGCACGGGCGATACAAATGCGCTGTTTCTGTCCGCCGGAGAGCTTGTCGCCGGCGGAGCCGACAATTGTGCGGTATCCGTTTTCCGTTTCCAGAATAAAATCATGGCACTGTGCCGCTTTTGCCATAGCTATAATCTCATCGTCCGTCGCGTCCGGCTTGCCGTAGCGGAGATTTTCCATAATAGATGTGTTGAACAGGAAATTATCCTGCGAAACATAGCTCACGCAGTCCATCAGCGCGTCGCTTGTAATTTCGCGGATATCCACGCCGCCGACTTTGACCGCGCCCGACTTCACATCCCAAAACCGCATCAGCAGCTTTGCCAGCGTGGATTTTCCCGCGCCGGACTCGCCGATTAAGGCGGTGATGGAGTTTGCCGGCATGGTGAGCGACAGGTTTTTTATAACCTCCGTGTTGTTGTAGGCGAAGGTGACATTCTCGAAGCTCACGTCATGTGCCGACGGCGCGGTTTTTGTGCCCTGCGGCATGTCCGGCAGGTCAAACATGCTCTCTATCTTCTGCGACTTATGCTTGAGATGCGGGAACTGCGGTATGAACGATATCATCCTCATGGCGGGAGTGCCGATGCTCATACCGAGAAGCAAGGATAAAATCAGCGTAAAAAATGACATAGTGCTGCCGAGGTACAGCCACACTCCCACGGGCAGCATTACCAGAAGTGTCGAGGTGAACAGCACCGTGTAGCTCGTCATGTGTAAAAAGCATGCTTTGTACCATTCCAGCGTTTCGTCACGGTATGCGTCCACCGATTCACTGTATTTTCGGAAGGAACGGTTTTGCTGGCCGAAAACCTTGATGACCTCCATGCCGCTTATGTACTCAATAATGCGCCCCGTCATCGTCTCGTTTGCGCCGTACCAGGCGTTCATGCGCTTGAAGCCGTCCACCATCATCATCATGGTCGGAATAAAGCCCAGAATAATCGCAAAAAGTCCTGCAAGCCCCATGCGCCAGTCCACGACAAGCATGCTCGCAAGTATGACAGCGAATGTCAAGAGGTTCGCGATGCCCTCCGGCATAGAGTGGGCGAGTATGAGCTCCATTTCCTCGATGTTTTCCACGAAGTTTTTCTTCGCGGGTCCGGTGCCGAAGTCATTGATGTCGCCCATCGACATTTTTGTCATTTTGTCCGCAACACGGCGGCGCATTCCGGCAAGAGTGTGGTAGGCAAGCTTGTGCGAAGTGTCAAGTCCTGCGCTGTTCAAAATGTTCCGCAGCGCAAGGCAGACGAAGACACCGCCGGTCAGACTCAGCAGCCACCAAAGCTGCGGCGCTGTTTCACCGAAAAAGCTGTTTATCGCGATACCCACAATGATAAACGGCACAACGGAAAACAACACGGAAAAGGTCAACAGCACCGTGGCCTTTGTCATCAATGGCTTTTTATCGCCTGCATAGGCGAGCACGCTCATAAAATGTTTCATTTACATCACCCCCGCTTTTACAAAGTGTTTTTTCAAAAGTGCCTTGCCAATGAGTATACCGACAACCGAGAACACAACACACAGAACACTGCCGAGAAGCAAAAATTGCCAGTTCATCATCGGCAAGAGCGTGTCGATAAGCTGTCGGTTGGTGCCATTTGCTATTGCGTATTCGATGTAATAGTCACGAGAGATAAGTACGACCAAAAACGAACCCCAGTGGAAACAAAAGCCGTATACGGCGTAGCCAATCACCGTGAGCCGGAAGTTTTTGTATTGTCCGAGTGATGTAATCATCTCCGCGAACAGCCCGCCGACAAGGATTCCCAGCGCAACGAACCATCCTGCGCCAATGACGAAAAACAACAGCGCGCAGATGACGGACTGCAACAAAATGGTGAAGCGTTTCGGCGCTTTCAGACGCATATACAGCCACACAATGCCGCAAAGCAGCCCACTTGCCGAAGCAAGCAGTGGATAGCCAATCACTATCATGCTCATTGCCATGACGCACACGAATGTGATAATCGCGAATACCACCGTGAAGATTGCCGTTGTGATGAGGTCTCTCGCCTTGAGCTTGTTAGTGTCCATTTACGCCACACCAGCTTTCACGAAATGCTTTTTCAGCATAGCTTTGCCGAGCAGCATCCCAATCACGGCGCCGGCCATCGCAAGCACACCCGAACCGAGCAAAACAGGCCAGCTTATGAAATCAAGGAACGTGTTCGTCCACTCAACGCTCATGCCTCCGCTTACACAGAAATCATAGTAATAGTCCCGCGCCACAATGGCGACCAGAAACGCGCCGATATGTACAAAAAACGCCTGCGCAGCATAGCCAACAGTGTTGAGCGCGAAGCTCTTGTATTTGCCCGCGCCGGAAATCAGTTCCGCCGCAACGCCGCCGCCGAGGAATCCGAGTGCCAAATACGGGCCGATGCCGGTGAGCCAGAAAACCATAGTTGTTACGACGCTTTGGATTATAATTGAGAACGTTTAGGCACCTTGACGCGCATATACGCCCAGATGATGCCGCCCGGAATAGAGACGGCGGCTACGAGGAACGGGTACAGCAGCGGCACCATTCCAAACGTCATAGAGCCGGCGAAGAAAACGATAATTGTCACAACGGTGAATATTGCCGTGGTAATCAGGTCTTTTGCTTTAAGCTTATTTGCATTCATGAAAAATACTCCTTTATACTTTTTATAGTTTCCGCATACAGCGGAGAATCGTCTGTNATCATNCCGTTTTCAAGAAGAACGGCGCGGGTACATGCGCGGGCGAGCAGCTCAAAATCGTGTGTGATAACAAAAACCGCCTTGCCGCTGTCCGCCAATTGTTTCAATACCTCAACTACGCGGCACATGTTGGCGAAATCAAGCCCGCTAGTCGGTTCGTCGAAGATGAGCACCTGTGCGTCGTTTGCCATTGCCGTCCCTATTGCCGTTCGCTGCTTTTCGCCGCCGGACAGGCTCATAGGGTGACGGTCGCGCAGCGTAGTGAGGTGTAGGGAGGCGAGAATTGAGTCGACTTTTTCACTGGGTGGACGCTCTTTCTTTGTTTTGGAAAGCTGCAGCTCGTTTTCCACGCTGTCGGTGAAAAGCTGATAGCCCGATTCCTGCATGACTAGATAGCACGGCCCTGCGCGAGTTTTTGGGTGCATCAGCCTGCCATCGAGAGTTACGTCTCCGCCGCTTTTCTTATGTAGTCCGCATAGCGCGCGGGCAAATGTGGATTTGCCCTGTCCGTTTTTGCCGACGATACCGATGATTTCGCCCGGGGCGGCGTCTATACTGACATTTTGCAGTATTTCTTCACCGCGTTTGTAATGTGCAGTCATCCCCTTAATGCTGAGCGACGAAGAATGCGGCGGTGAGACATTTTGAGGTGAAAGACCATCCAGGTATAAGGCTCGAAGCCCCAGCGCCTCGCGTTCAGCATCGCTGAAGCGTAAAAACTCATCCCGCGGCCAGTCGTTTTGAATTTGCCCGTCCTTGCAATACACAACGCGGTCAAACAGCTCTGCGAGGTAGTACAGCCGATGCTCGGCGATAACGAGCGTTTTTCCCTGCGATTTAAGCCGCTTCATCAGCGAAGCAAGCTCCAGGCACGCCGCATGGTCGAGATTGCTCGACGGCTCATCGAACACAAAAATATCCGGACTCAGCGCATAAGCCGACGCGACGGCGATCTTCTGCTTTTCGCCGCCTGACAGGGCGAAGATGTCGCGGTCAAGCAGATGCTCGATGCCAAGCTCCTGCGCTGCACCCCGTACACGTTCACGGATTTGTGCCGCAGGCAGACCGAGATTTTCACATCCGAATGCAATCTCACCGGTAGTGTCGAGGTTGAAAAACTGACTGCGCGGATTCTGGAACACCGAGCCGACAATATGCGCCAACGCATCGGGCTGTGTTGCAGATATGTCATGCCCGTCAACCGTCACCTTGCCACTGAAATCGCCCTCATAAAAATGCGGAATCAGCCCGTTTATTAGGCGTGTAAGCGTAGTCTTGCCACAGCCGCTTTCGCCGCAAAGCAATATGCACTCGCCGCGGTTTATATGTAATGAAACGTCACGCAGACACTGCTCCTTTGTTTCGCCGTAATTGAAGCTGACATTTTCTATCGTAATAATAGCGGAACACCTCCCATAAAAACGAATACAGTCAACGCAAGAAATATGGCGGCTATGCACCAATCAAACGCGCGCATTTTCAGCTCGTTTATGCTTGTGCGCCGGCCGTTGCTCTCGATTCCCCGCGTCACCGTCGCAGCCGACAGCTCCTCCGCAATCGTTGCACAGCGCATCATCATGGGAATCAGAACGCTTTCCAGCACCGTAAGCGGGCGCGTTAAGACATTTACTGCCGATACGCCGATGCCGCGCAGACGCATAGCGTCCTTGATGCTGGCGTATTCCTCTTTCGCTGCGGGAAAGAACCGCAGTGTAACGGCAAAGGTAATGACAATCGGTTTCGGGATATGCAGCCTTTGCATAGCCGACACAAGCTCACCGACCTTTGTTGTTGCAATCATTCCGCTGGCGAAAAACAGCGGCGGCGCAAGTTTACGGAAACAAACAGCAATCATCAGAACAAATGCCGAAATGACATTGTCGGGGAACAGTCCGCAAATATATAGTACGCCGAGCATACCGGCATACATCGAAATACTGCGAAGCGCCTGCTTATATGCCCCCATGCCAACAAGAGTGAGCACAATGACACCCACGCAAACCAGTTCCGTGTGCATATCTGGTGACGCAATTACGATGCTGCTGATTAATAGTAAAATCAGCAGCTTTGTTCGCGGGTCAAGTACAAGCCTCATAGAATCCTCCATTTCATAAGTTAGACAACGCTAACTTATGCGTAAAAAAATATCTCTTCGTGTTCATTATCTGCGTTTCTTATTTAACGCATTTAAACCAAGTCATCGCTTGGCTGCTGAATAATTCTACATGGGTGTAGTGCCTTTGAAGTGTAGAGCGGACATCATCTTTTGTTTGAAATGGCGGAGTGAACCATCCCTTTTTGGCAAGTACAGCATTGACTGCAAAATCGCTGCGTCTGTTTTCTCCTCTGATATAAAAACAGCCAAGAAATACTCCTCCCGGTTTTAACACTCTGGCAGTCTCATAGTATGCCTTGTCTTTATCCGGAAATGCGTGGAATCCATTCATTGTGAGCACGGTGTCGAACGATGCATCTCCAAAAGGCAGCTTACCAACGTCGCCCTGTATAGCAGTTATATTAATAAGACCGTGTCTTTTAATACGCTTTTTTGCAGCCGACAGCATATCCTCCGAGTAATCGAGACAGGTAATCCGGCACTGCGGCATGTCTTGATATTTGTTTGCAGTGAGATTCAGTGTGCCGCAGGGAACATCCAGCAACGAGCCGGTGAAATCGTTTTGCAGCATCTCAAAAAGTTTTTTGGCGATTTCAATATCATCCACACCCCAAAACAACCGTATATACAGCCTTGACCACCATTTGTTTTGTGTTAGAACATCGTCGTAAATGTTTTTTGATTGGTTGTAAGCTCCTCTGATTTTGTCACTCATATAGGTGCTCCTCTACCCGTTTATACGAACACGGAAACAGACACGCAGCAAGTTAGCTGCGCCTAACCTACTTTAGCACAAAACTATTCCTTAATCAACCGTATTTTCGCTAAAAAAGTTAAAATAGAGAGATTTTATTGCACATATGTGCGGCAATATCCCTCTCTTTTTTAAATAGCAGTAGTCAAAAACAAAAACATATGAAAGGACAAAATATGAAACTTAAAAACAATGAAGAGAGAATGCAGTTTCTCAAGGATTTTAAGAAATGGCCTGTTTGGGTCAGAGTCAAAAAGCTCGGTTCCGTACACTATCGTCATGAACTCCCCGACGGGACAGCCATTGTCGCAAGCCAGTATACACAGAATTATGATTATCCTGGCAGTCAGTTGTATACCGTTATTCGCCCCGGCAAGAGCTTTTCACCGCACAGCACATCTATGAGCGCAATTATAGACATGCTCAGAACTGAATACAAAAATGGAATTTAATACACTGAAAGGATGAGAAAGATATGAACGCTAACCACTGTGAAGAATACCTGAAAAACATGCTTGAGAGGCCACTTGATCTCGACGACACATTCAAATTTAAATGCAAAGCCTGTGGAAAATGCTGCAATCAGCGACGCGATCTCGTTTTGTTTCCTCATGATATTTATAGAATTGCAAAGCACCTTGGCCGAACAGTTCCGGAAATTTTGATGCGGTACACCAGCGTTTTTAACGGCGAAACTTCGCTACTCCCGGTAGTTGTCCCGATTCTTGTTCCGCCTAACAACACCTGTGTTTTTCAGCGCAACAAAAAATGTACTATACATCAGGCAAAGCTAGCAACTTGCGCTTACTTTCCACTCGGACGCGGCTGGTCTGAAACCGAAAGCAAATTCTTCCTGCAGGATGTACCCTGCGGTGCATCTGACCCCAAAGCCATAAAAGTACGCGATTGGATCGGAGAAGATCTTTCTTCTGACGAAACTGTGGAGATAGGAGTATATCAAACATCTGTTATTTCAAGATATTATGAGATAATAAACGACGTTTACGACAGCCTTTACACCGGCACAAAGGAGGCAATATTTAAGCTCGCATATCTATCTCTGTATTTCAAATACGATACAGAGAGACCTTTCCACGCTCAGCAAAAAATAATATGTGAAGCGTTTTTGGACTTCATTTCCGCGTATATAGGTACGATAAAGAAATCACCCACCGGAAATTGCAGTACCACAGAATTGCTTGCGGAATTGAAGCCGCTTTTGATGAGGCTCCATGCTCTTATCGGTTCGAATAACCGTATCTTCGATGACGCGGTAATGGCGCTGAATAATTAAAATGAAGTAGAGGTATGCATATATGAAATTCACTGTAAACGCAAAGGATTTTCACGCCGCCTTGAAAAAGGCAGATAAGGTTCGCTTACACAAAAGCGCTCTTCCGTCTTTAGAAGGAGTCCATATTTCGGCGACAGGCAACATCTGTACTTTACTTGCAACTAATCATGAGCGCTGGCTGTCGATTCCGCTCAAGGCCGAGGTCAAATCGCCTGGCTCGGTTACTCTGGATGAAATCAAAGCGCTCCTTAAAAAGATTGAACTACTCCGGGAAGATACGCTTACCTTCGAGCTGCCATCTGAAGAAAGGTCACTAACTATTACCTCAAAGTGGCAGAAATTCATACAACGGACAATTCGGGGACCATTTGCGGAAATGCCAAAAGCCGAAAAGGGTCAGACCTATTCATACACCGCTGAGGCACTTAAAACCAGGTGTAATAGTGTGAAATACGCAATGTCCTCGGATCCCACACGTCCTGCATACACCGGAATCCACTTTAACGGCACAGATGTGGTGACTATGGACATGTACCGGGCGGCTCTCAGTACCGACAATTCTCTCAATATAACTAGACCGTTCACTGTCCCGGTTGATGTGCTGATTGCCGCCAAAATAATGCGTGGTGCAATCGAGTTGAAAGTTGATAGTAAGTTTTTGACGATTTCAGACGGCCAAGATATATTTATGTGCCGACTTCTTTGCGGTGATTTCATGGATTATAGGGAAGTCTTTAAACCAAAGGGAAACCGTGTTGTGATAAATCGAAAGAGCTTTTTAGAGTCTTTGGAATTCCTCAAGGCATTTGCACCCGTAAGAAAATCTACATTCTCCAAAATGCCGGTTATCGCATGGGAGGGAAATACACTTACTCTGCGTGAGACTGAAAATAAATGCGAGGTTGATTTCCCTCATCCTATGTCCGGCGAGTGCGCGATTGGATTTCAGGTTCAATATATGATAGAAGCGCTAAAGCAGTTTGACACAGATGAAATAATGCTTACAGCCAAAGGTAGCTTGGAGGCGATGTTGCTGGAGGATGGTGCCTCTCAAAAAGCGCTTGTTCTCCCGCATAAAGTGTAGCCGCTAAAGTCACTGCTATGTGAAGGAGGGTGTTGGAATTAATCAGACAATCGAACTAATGTTTATTATGCTGGACACAGTTGCCAGTATTATAACCTGCGAGAAAAATGAAGATTTAGGGATAGCAAAGCTCCATACAACAAAAATTGCTCACGCACAGGTTTTAGGATACCTTCAGCGTGAGCTTAATTATGCTGTAGTAAGAGCTGTTTTTCGAATGCGGCTGGATTTCATTATCAATGCAAAGAGTCTTTCGGAGCTTGATGCAATCGTCAGCACAAAGGCATCGCTGCCACGGTACGATTTCGGAACCTGGCGCACCGGACCATATCACATTCCGGAGGAGGAGCTTCTTTTCTGGGGTGTCGCTTCCCTCGGTGTCAAGCTGTATTCGCATGCAACTGACCGGGCATTGGAAATCTTCGAGCGAATATCTAAGGATTTAGGCGATAGAAGCGAAGGCTCTCTATGAAAAAATACGAAGCTCCGAAGCATATATTTAAAGTCTGGTCAGATACAGAGCAATGTTGGTTTCGCACCGCACGAATACTGTCGGACGAAGAGTTTGAACAAATCATGGCGCTGATGAACTGGGAGATGCCACTTGGCATGGCAGCGTTTCATTTTCAGGGAGACCTGCATGCCGACACACCAAACAAAAATGTGTTCCTTTCGTATCAAGTTCTGAAGCTTGATGTGGAGGAGCTTTTTTCTTCTTCTGAGATATCTGCCGAGCAAATCAGATATAGGAAGAGAGACGTGTCTTCCAATGTAATAAAGCGCATCGGCGAGTATGCCATAACATATGACCCGGATATGCAGTGGATTGATTTGGCGATTATCGACGGGAAGTCATTTCAGCTCCAAGGAAGGCTGGAAATAATTCCTGTCACACTCAGAGATGCCAGAGCATTTACCGAAAAACATCACCGACACTGCTGCGCTCCGCACGCTCACAAGTTTTCAGTAGGTTTAACGCTCAGTGGCGGCAATGAATTATGCGGCGTCGCTGTGGCAAGTACGCCAAAGGCTCGTCTGGGCTATGATAAACGCACACTAGAGGTCAATAGGGTCTGTGTCTACCCGCCAATACAGAACGGTTGCACAAAGCTCTACGGCGCAGTCATTAAAATAGGAAAGGTCATGGGCTATAAGAAATTTATTACTTACACATTAAGCTCAGAGGATGCAACTAGCGTCCGCGCCGCCGGGTTTCGTTATGCCGGCAAGGTCGGCAGCGGGAAATGGGACAGACCCGGCAGGCATCGGGATAATCAGAAATATCCGGACGAGCCACGGGAGCGGTGGATAAAAGAGCTTTGACGCACGCAAAGGCCGGGTAACTTAGTTACCCGGCCTTACTGCAAAATCCTACCCGCTAACACTGCCACTGCTCAGTTCGTCCATGCCTATCTTAGCGAACATTTGCTCCGGCGCCTTGACTACGATATCATTCATCAAGATAAAGACATACCGTCCCGACATAGTATCAAAATACACGGCATCTGCTAAGCGCCATTTTGTGCGACCATTTCCAAAAGTGAAAGTAGTCTTGATTTTCCCGTCTTTTTTTGCAGATATGCACTCGTCACTGACATACGGGAGCTTCCTAAACGTGTGTATTAGTTGCGGATCGTTTTCTAATGAACTATTTAATTCAGCAATTCTGCGCTTTGTCCGTCTCTCACCCTGACCGCCCGGCGTTGAATTACTGAGAAGAGATTCGAGATACTCCATGTGTTCAAGCTTTGCTTGTAAAACTAATTCTGCTGCTGTCATAATCTTAACATCACTTCCCATTATTGTTTGCGTACTGTATAAACGGGTTCCGCCGTCGCTCGCACCACACAATAGGGTTAAGGCCGGGCAAGATTTGTCTTACCCGGCCTATTTTGTTGCTTACTTTACAAAGTCTTCAATAAATCTCATCAGAAGCATAGCGACCTCTGCGCGAGTTGTTTCGCCCTTCGGCGAGAGAGTAGTAGTTGTGCGTCCGGTCATGAGACCTTCAGCATTTGCCCACTTCATAGCGTCAAGCGCCCATGAGGATATCTGTACGGCATCCGTATAGCTTGTGAGCTCCTTCGTTTTGCTTGTGTCGAGCTTTTTCCAATCGGAATAACGCTTGAGCATAGTCGCAACCTGCTCACGGGTTATGCTGTCGTTCGTTCCGAAGAAGCCGCCGCCATAACCTTCCACGATTCCGTTCTCGGAAGCCCAGATGATTGCATCTGTGTACCACTATCCGGAGGGAACGTCTGAGAATTTGTTCGTACTTGTTATAGCTGGCTCGCCTTCATAGCGATAGAGTATAGTAACTAGCATTGCCCGGGTCAGATCGTTGCCAGGCTCAAATTCAGTGTTAGACACGCCGTTCATTAGATTATTTACATAAGCGTATCTGACAGCATCGTAGAACCAGTCTCCCGTATTTACATCAGTGAAGTGATCTGTCCACGGACGGGGAGCGAGAGGAACTTTGTCATCAAAGACTTGATTGCTGATGAAATAAAGTGAGAAATGATTTGTAGTAAACACAAAGCCTTTGTTCGTTGAATCATACCTCGTTCCGGGAACAAGGACGGGCTTTCCGTCGGCGCCGAGGTAATAGATCTTCATGTTTCCTGTGTCATTGCCGGAATACGGCAGGAACACCGTGATTAAACCGTTGAAGCGCTCAACGACTTGGCTACCGACAGTAATAGTAAGGTTGAACACGGGACTGTCCTTGACAATCTCTTTCTGTGTGTCAGTCAGCCTTGTAGTATCAGCTTTTTCGATAGTAATGCTAATTGTCGCGCCCGATGCAGCTCCGTTTGTCAGTCCCTTGAGGGATGCACTGTCAAGTGTTATACTTCCGACGCCGCCCTGAATGGTGAGTAGTACATTGCCAGCGTCAGCAACTGACCTGCCCCCGTATAATGTATATAGCTTTAGAGTTAGAAAAGATGATAAAATAACTCTGAAAGGAAGTGCACAGAAATGGGGAAAGTGAATTACAGTACAGAGCAGATAATTGTAAAATTACGGGAAGTCGAGGTGCTTTGCG
>JGI994J12354_10003600_pt1 | contig 14373 bp, 8 predicted proteins | sample IntmicLarv3ML3BL_FD_12354 | JGI IMG/M metagenome (IMG submission 12354)
TTGCTCTTCATGGTAGTCCAAAAAGAAAAAATATAGGAACACGATTTAATATTTAAACGTAATAAAGGAAAAATAACGATTTATTATTTGATATTGTACGCCATGAGTGTACTTCCGTGGCGAACATAAAGAACGCCTTTGTATATTACAGGGTGCGCCCAATGTTCATTTGTACCCAACGTAATATTAAATTTACCTGTTACATCAAATTTTTCAGCCCCCGGCTTAACTAAAGCCATTTCACCCTTATCCGAGTAACAGTAAAGCATTCCGTCGCATGCAATAATGTTTCCTACACCGATCTTATTATCTTTATAAACAGTTTTTCCCGTGTTCCAGTCAATACAATACCAATATCTGTTTTTTTCACCCGAGCCGTAAACGTAATTACCTACTTTTACGGCTCCGCCCATTTTATTATCCATCTCATTCGACCATACCTTCTCCACGTTCTTGCCTCCGTCCGTAATCTGAAGCAACATAGAACCGATACCTCCGCCGGTAGTACTGAAAATCTTCCCGTCACCATAAATCGGGGTGTTCGGGCTCATTCCGTAAGGATTTTTCTGATCTAATTCCCAAAGCATCTCTCCCGTACGGGCGTTGAAAGCTACGAGACTACTGTCTATTGCATTAACAATCACGGGCATTTCGGGGTTATCCACATATTGCGGAGAACAATATGTAGACGGTTTTCCCGTACCTTTCGAGGACCATATAATGTCTCCTGTCCGCTTGTTCAAAGCGACCATATTATTATTTTCTCCGCCCGGAGTGGCATAAAGAATATCTCCGACAATTAAATGAGATTCCGTAATTCCGAATTTTAGTTTGCCGCCGTCAAAGTCCGTCATAAAATCTTTCGACCATAACACGTCTAAAGTTTTCTCATCATAACACAAGAGGACTCCGCGCCCGGAAAAAATATATAATCGCCCATCGTTCACATTAACTGCCGAACGCGAACCGTTATAATTCTCATTCCACTCCAAACCATAATCTTTTTTTGACAACAGATTGCCTTTGAGATCAAACACAAACAAATAACCTGTACTGTCTATCATCCCGGTAATATATATCTTATCATTTGCTATAGCTGCCGACGAGTAGCCTTCGCCCAACTCTTCATTATGCCATAACAACTCCGGCCCTCCATCAGGCCATTGCTTCAGCAAACCTGTTTCATTATAAACACCGTCGCGGCTTTTCCCGCGCCATTGCGAATTCTCCTGAGCAAACATCATCATTGAGATTGATGTCATAGTTAATAATAAAACCAGTCTATTCATAACATTGTTTAATATTTTGGGGGACAAAGATAGTGCAAGTCGAGAGCAATGCAAAATAAACTCTTGTTTGTTTTCATTGCCGAGACGCAGCCTATCTTCTATTTTTGGAGAAAAGATAGTGCAAGTCGAGAGAAGTACAAAAAAGCTTGCTTTTTTTTAATCGGGCAAACGCTTTGTCGTTTGGTTATTGAAATATAATAGATTATCTTTGTGGTTCAAACCTGATACTCATTTTTTAATTAACAACTCTATGAACACAGCAACAGTCATTGAAAAAAAGAGTGAGATAGTCCGTATTCTGTTTGCAACAGAAAATGAGGAAATAATTACAGAACTTTTTGATTTCACTAAAAAATTGATTACATCAGGAGATAAACGCCCATGCCTATACACAGATAAGGAGATTATTCAGCGTGTTGAACAGTCTGAAGAACAATATAAGAACGGTGACATTATATCATTAGAAGAACTTGAGAAAAAGTATCTATGAAAAAAGTCATCTTCACTGCTAATGCAGAAAATGATATAAAGCAAATTTTTCAATTTAACTCCGCATTAAATAAATCTTTTGCAAAAAGAATTAATATGCAAATTCTGGAAGATATTAAAATTCTTGCAAACTACCCGGAGTCCGCTCCTATTGAGCATTTATTGGATTATAAAACCGAAACATTCCGCTCATTAGTTGTTGCGGACGGGAGGTATAAAGTCATATATACTGTCAAAGAAGAACAAATCCTAGTATACATTGTTTTTGATTGCAGAAGAAATCCTGAAGGTATAAAACCAAACACAGAGGCTTAAAATAACCGGTCTTAGTCAGATGTGTATTATTGAGTATATTATATCAATAACTCATTACAATTGAATAATTTCCCGGGGGTAGTGTTCCGAGTGAAATAAACGGAGCATTTTTTTCAGGAGTTGCCTTTTGTGTTATATCGTTTGTTTTCACTTCGTATTTTCTTGACAACAGCGGCAGATATACTTCGCTTTCCATATTGGCGGGAATTGTCAATTCCATACGATATTCGCCCTTTTTGTTTTCAATATTAAGGTTTATATCTCCTTTTATTGTGGGGATTATGGCTTTTGCATGTTCCAATGATGCTATCTGCGGTTTGATACGGACTTTGTCAAAACCCGGTTCTATCGGTTCTACTCCCATAAGTTTTCTTGGGATTATATTTGCGGGAGCGGCTCCCCAAGCGTGGTTCCAGTCCTGATTTGGTTTGTATTTATTATCCCACGCTTCCAAAGAGATTGTCGAACCTACGCGTATCATGTTATACCAGCTGCGATCGTCTGTTTTTGTCATCATCTCAAGGGCGTAATCCGCATCGGAAGCTTCGTATAGGGCGTCCATAAGAAACTGTGCGCCATAGACACTACATGCCATCCCACGTGTATGCATAAAATCAACTACTTTTCCCAACTTACTCTGAGGAACCATTCCGAATGCGACGGGGAACATATTAGCATGCAAAGATGAGTGCTTTGTAGTATCTCCATCAACATAATACCCCGTTTTATTATTTAAAAATATTTTGTTAAACCGCATGAGAAATGTTTTTGCTTCGTTACTGTAATAAGACGCATCATCCTTCATATCAAGTGCGCCGGCTATTTCGCTCATATACTCCAACGCCCGATAGTGATACGCATTTGTTACCGCACTGAAATCGGAGAAAACAAAACCATCGGTCTCGCCTCCTTCACCTTTTTTCCATCCCATGATACCGGGTTGCGGCCAGTCCATTATATCCCTTATTTTTTCATGATAGCGTATCGCAGTCAAAAATTCAGGGGTTTGTAAGCCGGTCGACGCGCTTATCAGCCCGTTTTTATCTCTTAAAGCCATCAGTGTGCGAACTTTGAGTATGTCGTAATTTGCTTTAAGCGAGCGGCTGTCGCCGGTGTACATATAATCATTCCAAGCCAAAATAAGAGCTTGCAATATCCATTCCGTCGGCCAAGTAGGATAGTCATACAGATATTCGCACGAACGACGTGCCATCGAGTATTCGCGGTCGACGCCATAGTGCGCAAGTTGATTAATAATGGCATCGGCTTCATAAGGGATTCGTTCGCGGTCGCCGTCAACATAAATTCCCAAGAACGATGTCGCTTTTATTGAATACTTACACAAATCCCACACCTGATTAAGCACATTATCATTACTTTCGAAAAGCGAAGCGGAGTCATCAAACGGATAATGAACAGTCTCTCTTATTGCATCCGTCACCTTAACAGGTTTATCGTAACCCTCTATCTCACAATACCTGAATGGCAGAACCTCGCCTATATAGTCCGGCATCAGAACAGCCATACTGCCGGTATTACGCTCATCTTTCGTTATTTTAATACGATAATTATGCGTACCCTTTATAAGCCCTATCGAATAACGGTGGTATCGTATTGTTGGTCCTTTCGGCCATCCCGGACTACGCAAAACCTTCCCATCTTCAATACATTCGCCTATATGAACAACTACACTATCGTTACCGGTATCGGATGTAAGATTAAGCAGCAACTGCCCGAACGATGCCTTTCCGAAATCAATAAAAACTACCGATTTATCAATGTTTTTTACCGAAACAGGATGCTCAACAGTCTTCATCTGCGGATAATAGCTCGCACAATAATCCGACACTTTATCAGCTGTACGAAAAGCTTTAACATCCGACCACTTGCTTTCGCCTTCGGTATTGGTAACCGTTCTAACGCGCCAAAAATAATTCTTTCCGGGTTGCAAAGCTTTGCCACCGTACAGAACCGATGTCGATTTACGACTTTCAACAGCACCGCTATCCCATATATTACCACTCCCCGACAATGCATCATTGATATTATCGGCGACAATAATTCTGTATGAATTCTGAAATGTGCCGTTTGCCTTGCCCGGAACGACCCAACTGAAAGATGGAAACGCAGACCTTATTTCGACAAACTGCAGGTTCTCGATAGCGCCCTCCGTCTGCCATACAGGCACATTAGATATATATCCGTTATGCCACGTATAATCAGTGTGTTCAATCAAATCGGTCAACAAACCCGAAGGCTTGCCGTTCTCAGCCATACAAAGCATTGAACAGCACAGAAATAACACCACGCAGAAAAGTCTTAATCGTCTCATAGCTATCAACTTAAGGTTATATTTACACAAATTTATACAAAAACAAACATTTTCAAACTTTACGTATTAATACTTTATTTCGAAAATATGTTCACCGGAGGTTACATTATCAATAACGACATATTTATTTTCATACTTATAGCGTTTCGTCAAGACTCCATTGACAAAAAGCTCTGAAATATTTCCGTGTACCGGAAGGCAGACCTGTGCGGAAGTATTTCCCGGAACTGTAACTTTCAGTATGAAACCGGTATTACGATTTACAAAGCCGGCTTTTATCTCTCCTCTTATGGTCGGCAGTTTGGCCGATGCTTTTTCAAGTGATGAGATAGCCGGTTTGACGCGGAACACTTCAAATCCGGGAGTCACAGGCTCTATTCCGACCACTTTGCGTGGTAAGATATGAGCCGGCGAAGAGCTCCATGCATGACTCCATCCATTGTTCGACTTGTACTTATTATCCCACGCCTCTGTCGTCATCGTCGAACCGAGGCGAATCATATTATACCAGCTTCTGTCTGTCGTAGATGTGATAAGGCTTAGCGCATAATCGGCTTCTCCGGCGTCGAAAAGACCTTCAAGAAGATAGTTTGCTCCATAGACCCCGCAAGCCATTCCTTTTCCCTTAATATAAGTGATGACAGACTCTTTGGCTGATTCCGGAACCAAGCCGAAAGCCAACGCATACATATTACTATGAAGAGACGAATGATCAGACCCTATACCATCAATGTAAATATTTTTTGTTTTGTTCAGAAAGTTCATATTGAATGCTTTCTTTACCCTTTCGGCATAGCGCGCATAATACGAAACATCTTGCTTTTTACCTGCCGCATCGGCCATTTTGGACATTAGCACTAACGAATGATAATGAAATGCGTTTACTACGGTATTATGTATCCGAAAGTCATGTTCATCGGTCTCGCCGCCCTTCAGCGTTAACGACATCGAGCCTTGAGGCCAGTCGACAATATCTCTTATCGTATCGCCGTTGTAATGTATAGATGCAATAAACTCTCTGCTCTGCAACCCTGTACTTGTGCTTATCAGCCCGTTGTCGGTTGTCAATGCGGTAAGCGTTTTTGGTTTCAGTTCTTCATAAAGTTCCGTTATTACATCTTTATTACCCGTATGCAGATAGTCGGCCCAAGCCATCATCACCGCATGAGATATCCACTCCGTAGGCCATGTTGCATGAAAAATCATATTCTTCAAGCTGTAGCGTGCGACCGAAAACTCACGGTCAACGGCATAATGACCCATTTGATGTATATAAGAATCTGCTTCGTACATCATTCTTTCCCTCTGACTTGCTGCGTAATCACCGTTGAATGTATTTACTTTGATAGAGTATTTACACAAATCATATATATCATTCAGCATCGCTGACGAAGATGAAAACGAAGACGCATTGTCGTCAAAAGCTGTATGAAGTGCATACTGACATGCGGATAACAGTATTATTGATTCGTCCTCACATTCTATCTCGCAATAGCGGAAAGGTATAACTTCTGGCATGTGTTCAGGCATCACCTGACTATGTGGGTAACGCGAAACAAAGCGAGGTATTGCCAAAGTATACTCATGCTTTCCCGGCTTTATGGTCAGCGGATACTCAATACACAAAACTCCTCCGCCCGGTTTACGGTCGATTGAATCACCTACAGCTTTTTCTCCTATTCGAACTGTTATCTCTTTTTCCGTCAGTCCGCTTTTTTCAACCTCTGACTCCGGCCAATACAGATTAAAGGTAGCATAAGAAAATGATGAACGGGCAAAATCAATAAACCATGTACCACCTGATTTTTGCAGTATCTTTCGCGGATATTTAGCATGATAAAGTATAGGATTTCGGTCTTCGAATGTCCATTGATCGTCACCATCTTTATTGATTTTAGCCCAGCGGCTCTCCCCCGGCCACGCCGGAGCGCGCCCGAATTCCCCGGTATTAAATTGCTGCGGTTTGCTGAAAGATGACTCTTCTCCGTTGAAATTCCGGAAAGCAACTTTCCAGTAATAAGCTGTCCATGGTTGCAATGCCTTTCCTTTGTAACGGATATTTTGCGACTTATCGGATGTTTGCATACCGCTATCCCACATATCCCCGATATTTTCATTAATGTTTGACAACGAAGAAGCAACCAAGATACGGTATGCTGATTGCTTTTTGTTCTTCATTACTGCAGGGATAACCCACCCAAACTGCGGTTCAGGTGTTGTTATAACAGTCAGTTCCGGACGAACAAGCAGGTTGCAAACCAAGCCTGTAGGCTCGTTTTGTGCTTGTATGCAAAAACAGATGTTTACTGCTAATAGTAGTAATATTTGTTTCATTTTAACTATGTTTTTTTATTGAAAGAAAGGGGGTGTGCGGTTCGTCTCACCGCACAAGGCCAAAGAGTCAATCCGCATTGCAGTTTTTTTTCTTCAGTTTTGACTTTATCCAAGCATCTCTTACTTATAAAAGCTAATCTTACTCGACTATGATTCAATTAAATAAATTGGATCAATAGTTCATTACTATAGTGTAATTTCCGGGAGAAAAATTTCCGAGGGAAATAAACGGGATATTTTTTGCCAAGGTCGTTTTTTGTATGTTTCCGTTGGTTTTTACTTCATATTTTTTTGACAATAGCGGCAGGTAGACCTCACCATCCATATTTGCGGGAATTGTCAGTTCCATACGATATTGACCTTTTTTGTTTTCTATATTAAGGCTTACATCGCCTTTTATAGTAGGAATGACAGCTTTTGCATTCTCTAATGAAGCTACCTGCGGTTTGATACGGACTTTGTCAAAACCCGGTTCCATCGGCTCTACTCCCATAAGTTTCCTTGGGATTACATTTGCGGGAGCGGCTCCCCACGCATGGTTCCAGTCCTGATTTGGTTTGTATTTATTATCCCATGCTTCCAAAGAAATCGTCGAACCTACGCGAATCATGTTATACCAGCTGCGGTCGTCTGTTTTTGTCATCATCTCAAGGGCGTAATCCGCATCATTAGCTTCGTATATAGCGTCCATCAGGAACTGCGAGCCGTAGACACTGCATGCCATTTTACGCGATCGGATGAAATCAAGTACTCTGTTCATCTCTCTCTGCGGCGCCATTCCGAACGCTACGGGGAACATGTTCGAGTGCAAAGATGCATGGTCGGTCGTGTCACCATCAACATAGTAACCCCTTTTATTGTTAAAGAACATTTTATTATATCTGACGAGGAATGATTTTGCTTCATTTCCATAAAAAGAAGCATCGTCCTTCATATTAAGCGCTCCCGCTATTCCGCTCATTAGCTTCAAAGCTTCGTAATGATAAGCATTTGTTACTGCGTTATAATCCCGTCGGCTTCACCGCCTTCAGCTTTATTCAAACCAAGTATTCCGGTATGCGGCCAGTCAACGATATCTCTTATAGGTTCTTTGGTAAAACGTATTGAAGCCTGAAATTCGGGGGTCTGCAACCCTGTTTTGGTGCTTATAAGACCGTTTTTCTCTCTCAAAGCCATTAAAGTCCTTACCTTAAGTATGTCATAATTAGCTTTCAGTGAGCGGCTGTCGCCGGTATACATATAGTCGTTCCATGCCAAAATAAGAGCTTGCAATATCCACTCCGTAGGCCATGTCGGGTACTCCAACAGATATTCGTACGAACGGCGAGCCATCGAATATTCACGATCGACGCCATAATGGCACAGTTGGTTAATAACCGCATCGGCCTCGTAAGGGATACGCTCACGGTCGCCGTCCACATAAATTCCCAAGAATGATGTCGCTTTTATCGAGTACTTACACAAATCCCATACCTGATTAAGAATATCGTTGCTGCTTTCAAAATGTGCGGCAGAATCATCGAACGGATAATGCACCGTTTCACGTATTACATCTGTTGGTTTAACAGCTTTTTCATAACCTTCAATCTCGCAATATCTGAAAGGCAAAACCTCTCCGATATAATCCGGCATTAAGACTGCTGCTGTTCCGGTATTACGCCTGTCTTTCCTTATTTTTATACGGTAGGAATGTGTTCCTTTCATCAATCCTATTGAATAGCTTTGATAGCGTATCGTGCCGCCGGGTTTACGGTCGACTTTTCCGTCTTTCACGCTTTCACCGATATGAATGATAACACTGTCTTTATCATTATCTGATGTAAGGTTCAGAACAAGCTGTCCGAATGACGCTTTTCCGAAATCAACAAATACTACCGATTTATCAATATTTTTCACTGAAGAAGGATGCTCCAATGTCTTAACCTGCGGATAGAAACCGGCACTGTAGTTCGACAGTTTTTCTGCTGTTCGGAAAGCTTTTACATCCGACCATCCGCTTTCACCATCGGTACTTGTAACGCTTTTCACGCGCCAAAAATAATCTTTCGCAGGCTGTAGGGCACTGCCGCCATGCAATACTGATGTAGACTTACGGCTTTCGACCGTACCGCTATCCCAGATATTGCCTTTTTCCGACAGCACATCTTTAATGTTATCGGCAACAATTATCCTGTATGAATTCTGATATGTTCCATTTGCCTTTCCGGGTACTATCCAACTATATGTCGGTAAAGAGGATCTTATCTCCACAAATTGAAGATTCTCAATTGCTCCGTCCATACGCCATACCGGAACATTAGAAACATACCCGTTATGCCATGTGTAATCGGTATGCTCGATCAAGTCGGTCATTAATCCCGACGGTTTGTTATTCTCCGCCACGCATTGCAACGAAAAACAAACAAATAAAATCACTACTGTAAATAATTTATTATGTCTCATATAACGGTTGAAAGTTAAAAATTAAGAATTAAAAATTAAGAGTTAATTTATTAATGATTAATTGTCAATTGTGCATTGCAATTATTTTTCATTTTTCAATTTTGCTTCCTAATGAAAGCGACTCATTAGTTTATTTTTTACATTAAAGAACGTTCATTTTTCACTTCTTAAAATGTTTATGTACCCATAAACATTTTAAGACAAGCCTGTCCTGCAAGCCCCGACGGGCGCAGCGGATAATCTTCGACAAACTTACCGACATTCGTTTTTGTGAAACGTTCATTCTCCGGAAGAAAATTATCACCGATAATCCTATTCGGCCACAAATTAACTACTTTTATTTCTAATTTGTTTTCTCCATCCTTTAAATATTTTGTAATATCTCCGGTAAACGGTGGTTGCCACCACACTCCGGCAGACTGTCCGTTTACATAAACCTCTGCTACATTGTACATTTCACCGAGATCCAGATACACTTGTTTGTCTTTATAACTTTCCTGTTTTATTTCGAATGTATTGCTGTAAGCCGCAGTGCCCGAATAGTAACGTATTCCGATGTCTTTATGCATATTCCACAAAACAAGCTTTTCAAATACCACATTCTCAGGACCTCCCCATTTCGGGTCGAAAGAGACCGTCCAAGGTTTATTTATTTGTACTTCAGATATTTTATCAATGGAAATCTCATTCGTTTCACCTGTTGAAGATGTAAGTTTATAATCACCGGGCTGAACAAAGAGCAGTTTTCCGTCAGTTTTCCAAATGAAGGGCGCGCATGAGAATGTATCTGCCGACAGTTCGGGAAACAGACTTTTACCGTTCATGGATATCTGTACATAATGCTCTCCGGCATCCTTTCTGAAAACAACGAACATGGAGCCGAACGGCTCTAAAAACATCGGCATTGAAGTAATCCCTTCGCCTGATGAATACACGCTGTTATCTGCCGTCTCACCGGTTATGGGGTTCCACAGTTCGGGAGTTTTCGAATTGACGCGAAAAGTTGCGTTTATATATTCAGGACGCTCGTTACGATTCACAACATAATAGATATCAGCCTCATCCGTCTCCCTGTGGATATAATCAATCAACGCATCCGGCTTATTGCTTTTATAAGAAAAATCAGGCTTTACTCCTTTATCAAGAAGAACTTCCCTCACCGGAATACCGGTATAAATAAAACCTTTTCCGTAAGAATTTTTCCCTTTCTTACTCCACATCGCATCAGATATTTTCTTTACTTTCGCTATGGCGTTTTTATCACCGCGCAACCCAACCGATGTTTCAGGTTTCGGACCTATAATCGTAGCTCCGTCTTTTACTAACTTTTCTAATTTTGCTATCACTTCGGGAGTCATTCCCGTGCGTTCCGGCAATACAAGTACTTCGTAGCTCATTCCGTCCGGAAGGTATATCTTTCCATCACGGGCAGTCATGCGCTCCAATATCACTTCCGTATTGCAAACATCATAGTCGTATCCCTCACCAAGTCCATCAGGTATATGCTTCAAAGGCACTTGATTTGGTACATTATCACCGTAATAAAAACAGACATCGCCTACAAACAAACCTTGCGACAACATAAACGAGATACGACTGTTCCATGTCAGGAACGCAGGCGCCTGTTTCCACCACGTCACATTAGGATTAAAATGTGTTCCCGCGAAATATTCGTTTCCGGGCTTGCCCGCTTCTTCGGGGGAATGCGTAAATGTGTGAATAACAAGTCGGTTAAGTCCCTCGCAATAAACCCTGTCAAGTGTAGGCTTCATATAAGCAAAATCCTCCTCCCAATGTGGGCCAATGCTTGTGGGACCTTCTGCTTGTACAAATCTCTTGCCGTATATATGTGCCGTCGATGCCGGTTGTTTTACATAAAAACGATTTTCGGGAGTAATCCTGTGAGTTTTGGCACGTATCCAGAACTCACCCATAGGAATAGCATTAAGTCCGACATTTTTCAACGCATCTATTGGCGCCGGATGAGGCCCTCCGCTCTCGGAATGTATCCCAAAACCATCGGCAAATGCCCTTTCGCTGAAATGTTTGTAATGATTCTCCCATATAAGGTCGGCAATAGTACGCCTGAAATCATATAAGAACCTGTTTGATACATCGCGGCTTTCAATGACACGCCCTGTCAGAATCGGCAAGTAAGGTATCAAATTATACCCGTTTGCCTTCTTAAAAAGTTTTTCAAACTGATGTGTCCAGTTTGCTGCGCCAAGCTCCCAACTGTCATCGTGCAGATATTTAAGGCTTTTCGAACCTGTTTTTTTCAACTCGACAAGAAGCTTGCTTACAGTATTGTCATATTGCAGATCCATTGCCGCTTTGCTCATATAATCGATCGCAAGTCCGCCGCCTCCGGGACTGTGTGTCGACACTTCTATACCTGTTCCCGTATAGCCGAAGCGCATTATTACATACTTTCCTTCCGGCACATTCCAATTAATATTTCCATCAGCATCTACCTTATCGGTAATATCAATTACATCTTTAAAAAACGCATTACAGTCGCCTTCGGGCGAAGGCTCTTCCTTCATAAAAACGTTCCAGTCTATTCCAAGTCCTGTCTTCGTTCTCGGTATACTTATAGAATGAACAGCCTTAATATTCATATTTTCAAGCGGTTTGACCGATTCACTGTTTGGCGTTTCTCTCATGGCTAAAACAACTATCGGCTCATAATAAACGCCTCCGTTGCGCTCGTCTTTCAAGAGACCTTCAGGCATATGCAATTTTTCAGAAAACTGTTTCGGTCCTTGTACGGCTATCTCGCTCCACACCATCTTTTTGGAAGCCTCATCGGGCGTTACCCACGGTCCGCCGTCGTTCCAGCCGCTACCTATATTAAGGCTTATTTCCATATCAAGACTATCTGCAACAGTGCATGTGTAAACAAACATTTCTTTCCATTCGTCGCTCATAAACACCGGACCGGGTTCTGTCATTGTCATTCCGTTATACGATGACGAGCCGGCATCGAAAATGATTGCGCCTTTTATGCCGGCCTTTTTCATTTCCGTCAAGTCATATAAAATGCCTTTTTTTGATATATTCCCTTCCAACCACCACCAATAAACACGTGGTTTCGCATAGTCAGGCGGAGACAGAAAATCCGCTTTCAAGTCGGAAGATGGAGTGAAATCCGGCTCTATTCCGGCAGTTTTATTATCAGGCTGCGTACAACCAAACAATAAAATTATTAAGGATAATAACAATGTGTTTTTCATAATACGCTTAATTAAATTGAAAGTTGAAAATTGAAAATTGAAAATGATAAATCCTTATTATTTCATAACTTCTTGGCGTAAACTGTTTTTTTCTACGCTTCGCCAAAAGACCTTCGGTTCATGTTCGTTTCATTATATGCTTGATATCTTACTTTTCAAAACGAGTATCGAAAAAAACACCGTTTAAACAAGTATTGAGGCAAGCTAACCTACCTCTCCGCTCGATTAAACGGCGTTTTCATTTTTCACTTTTCACTTTTCAACTACCATCCCGGGTTCTGCTCCAACACAACATCCTTATTTGTATCGATAACCACCTGAGGTATAGGCCACAAGTTAAAGTTACGAGTAAGAGTTGCGCGCGGGTCATCCCAGTACGAATATTTCTTTATACGATCAGTAGCAACAGTGCCTCCCATACGAAGTAATGTGTTCCAGCGACGTTCCTCGTAAACAAGTTCTCTTGCGCGTTCGTCAAGGATAAGGTCTACATTCACATCCGAAGCCTGAACCATATATCCGCATTTCGCACGAGCGCGTAATAAGTTGATATCATTTGCAGCGCCACCATTATCACCTGAACGCATTTTTGCTTCAGCGCGTAAAAGTATTGTCTCCGGCAAACGGATAAGGTATTCATCTCTGAAAAGATTACTGCGGTTCTGTCCGTCAGCAAGTCCTGTATATTTATCCGTATATATCTTACATGATACAGGGAAACATTGTGTTACAGCAGCATCGATTGCATCCTGGCTCTGTCCTTCTTTATAAATAACACTCCATGGAACAGGCTTTCCGAAATATTCCGAATTATCTACGTTTCCAAGGAACAATCTTCTGAAAACAGCGTCTGAATTACGAATATCATCGCCCCATTTTTCTTCATAAATTATATCGCGGGTGTACATTGTCGGCATAACCTGCACAATACCACGACCACCCACATCTTCCAACGTACCGTTAAGATGAGCAGATAACGGGTCACGGAATACAGGCCCGTAAACACGTGAATACTGTAGTCTCGACTTTCCGTCTTCAAGTTTATACGCCTCATAATCATACTGTGCAACCCAGATAGCCTCCTTATTTCCCTGCTGATAATCCTGATTACCTTCTTGGAAAAGGTCCCAGTAAACATTACCTTCAATAACATGTCCTGCCGCCGAATATAAACGTTCAGGTACTTGATTCGCCTCACTATTTGCATAATAAAAGTCAGGGTTTTCATCCTTGCGTGTACCAAAGCGTTCCGTCATCAATGAATAAACAGAACCGTCGATAAGATCATTTCCATAAGTAATAGCTCTGTCAAAAGCTGTTTTTGCTTCTCCCGATTTACCTTCAGCTTCCAATGCAATACCTTTATCAATATAAAGATTACATAAATTATGCTGTGCCGCACCTTTCACCAAACGTCCTGCTGAAGTGCTTGTTTCCGGCAAGTCATTAATTATAGCTTCCAGTTCATCAATAGCAAACTGATATGTCTCCACACGGCTTGATCTGGCGAAGTCATAACGCGGAGAAGTAGATATTTCAGTAACAATGGGCACACCACCATACAACTCTCCTAAGTTTCTATAACAAAAAGCGCGGAAAAAGCGTGCTTGAGCCACTTTATAAGCTTTGTCGGCATCCGATGCCCATGCTATTTGAGGTAAATCAGCAGCATACAATGCCAAATTGGCTTTGCCTATCAACTGATACCAATTAAGATAATTAACCCTAAAAACATCCTGACTTGTAGTTATTATACCATAGTCATTAAAACGCTGTCCACGTCTGATTGTTGCAACATCATACATATCCGTCCCGTTTCCGCCGCAAAATGCATAATAAGGATTATTTTCCTCGTCAAAGCCAAACATATTCCGTATTTGAGAGTAGCAACCGATAAGAACTTGATCTACCTGCTCCGATGTAGAAAATGCATTAT
>JGI994J12354_10003601_pt1 | contig 14372 bp, 9 predicted proteins | sample IntmicLarv3ML3BL_FD_12354 | JGI IMG/M metagenome (IMG submission 12354)
CGGCGAGGTTATAAGCCTGTCGCTGCCCGATAGCTACATAGGCACGGGGGTCAACATCGTTTTAACGGGCATGGACGGCCGCGAGCTAAAGCAGCTTTACAACGGCCGCGCGGAGAAAGAGCTAATTTTACCCTTATCAGGCATAAATCAAGGTGCTTACTTTATAAAAGTAACGACCGGAATCGAATCAGATATTATAAAAGTAATTAAAAACTAAACTGTCATGAAACTTAAATTTTTCGCGTTAACAGCGCTCACCGCGCTATGCTTAACAGCTGTTGCCGAACTGCCGCAAAACCTCGAATTCAAATCAATTGCCGTAGGCCTTGACGGCACCCTATGGGTAGGCACAAATATGGGGCTTTACCATAAACCACAAACAGACGAACTGCAAAAACATCCGGAAACACCCACCGATGTTACCGTTTCAGATATCGCGATTAACACATTAACGGCTGCAACCCCCGAGGCAACTAAAATGCTTTTGGCAACAACAAAGGGAGCAGCTCTTTACGAACTTAACGAATCTGCCCTTTCGTTACAAAGCACCTATACACCCGACAAACAGGTTCTTTCGGTTGCCTTAGACAACGATGGAAGCGCATGGGTAGCCACTACCGACAGTTTTTACATCATGAAAGACAATCAACTGCTTGATATCCGCTATAAAGGCATTATGCAAGAAGCCGCGATTAAATCATTCCGCATTGTCGGCATTGGCCTAAGCGAGCAGTCGGCAATTGTCGTCACCGAAAGGCCGAATTATTGTGTGGAAATTTTCAATAAAGAGGTTGATGGGTGCACCGGAGCTACAACAATAGGGAAGTATGAGCATGGCTCATGCCAAGTAACAGACCCCGCCTGCATGGTTGTTTGCCAAAACGGGGAGCAATGGTACGGAAGCAAAGAAAACGGCGTGCATTGGCAAGAAAAACCCGATTATCACGCGGCGTCGTTAACAATAAGCAAAGACGAGGGGCTGTTAGACAACCAGGTAAACGCCATTGCCGCATCGCCCAACGGGGTGACAGCCTACGCGGGAACAGCCAAAGGCGTATCGGTAGTTACCCGCAACGATGCAACCGGAAGTTTAGACGACCCCTACATTCTGTCGGTAACAAAAAACTATTCGTTTAACGCGGACAACAACAGCAATGGCATTGTAGACATTGCCGTTGGGCCCGACAACAAGGTGTATGCCATATCGGACAAAGAGTTGTATGTGCTCGACGACCCAATCGCTGTTAGTGCCGAGAAAACGACAATCAAGGCCGATGCCATCACAATAGCCCCCAACCCGGCCAGCGAAGTTGTGAACATTACAATAGAACATAACCGCCCAGCGAAAGCCCAAATAAACCTCCTCAGCAGCAAGGGCGTTATGGTTCGGCAGTTGTTTGACGGCGAGGTTGGCGAGGGCATCCAAACGCTGACATTGCCGCTAGACGGGGTGATGCCGGGCAATTATATCTGCTCGCTTAATATCGGAAACGATTACTATGCCTCCGTGCTTATTGTAAAGTAAGCGAAAAGAAGAATTTACCCGATATAGCAGCCGCCCGGTGTCCGGGCGGCTGCTTTTCTTTTTTTGGGGGAGTAAACTCTCGCGTCATCGCCTCCTGAAGGAATAGCGACTCCGTAGTTTGCAAGAAGGCGTTAGCCAACGCGGCAAATAACATTCAGCGCGCCCGTAGGGATAGCGGTAATCCGGGGTATGCGTCAAACCGGAAAAACACCTATGCCGCCCTTACAGGACTCTATATCGCATCTGTTCATTGCAACCCCTCGATTTTCAAACGCTTCGCTTGGCGAAGGTGTTTTATGCACGGGTTTATTTTTCGTCGTTGCGTGCGAAGTGAAAAGCTGCAACCTGGATTATACGCGAAATCGCTTCCTTGCTACGCTTCTCGCGATGACGGATGTTTGCCTCGCCTCGCTTGCCGGGAGTGGCGGATAATGACGGGGAAAAGTTCAGACAAAAAAATAAGGCATCCATTTTCTGGATGCCTTATTTTTTATCTCGTTGTTTTAAAACGATTTTCGCTTATTTTACGAATTTAGCAACTTGACCAGCAGCTTTAACAATGTAAGCGCCTGCAGCCAAACCTGAAATGTCAACTTGAGCATCGTAAGTGCTCAATACAAGAGCTCCTAATGTGCTGTAGATTTCAACATTTGCAGCTTCTTCTAACGAAATAACACCGTTTGCGATAGTTATTTTGCTGATGTCAGCTCCGTCAATGCTGATGTCGCCACCATCGTTGCCAGCTGCCAATTTCAACCAACCCATACCGGCACCATTGCCGTAGTAAATATCGTTATCGGTTGTACTCCACATATATTCGGTATGCTTCGGTTTACCTTCATCGTCATTCCCATTGAAGTTTCCTTTATCCATAAATTTGATGTTGAAAGCAATACCTTTACCTCCGTTAATTGTTTTCCACAATTCGGGAGTGAAATCCGTATACACATTCACAGCATCAGCTACTTCAGTGTCGATTAAGGTAGAGAAAGGAATAGTGATAACACGTTTGAAGTCTTTCGATCCTGCCGCTGTAAGGTCACGAACAACAAGATTGTCTTGTAAGCCATTTAGGCTACCCTTAATAGAAACATCTGTATCACTAGCTTCTAATGAAAAATAGTTGGGAGTAGAAGAGCTTGTGCACTCAAATTTGTGTCCTCCTTTAGCTCCAAAGCGCAGGTAAGGCAATCCCGCAACAGAACCGGTATAACCCGACATCACGTAGTAGGGACAGATCATAATCTCAACATTATCGGCAGAAGAAGTAACAGGCGCGGTAGCCTTATCGTCAAACAAAACAAGAACAACGATAGCCTCTTCTTCATCATCGTAAGCAACTTTCCAAGAGGCATACTCTTTCCGGGTAGCAGTAGCAGTATTCGTCTCATCACCCGACTTTATTTGGTCAATCGAGTTAGCATCGCCGGGAATCATATCCCAAAGTTCGTCAAAGCTGGCAGAAATCGCAGCATCGAAAAGACCCTCAACCTCAACAACTTCAGCAGTCGGAGCAGCTGTAATAGCGGCAGGAACAGGATCTGCGAAGCTGCCCCATTCAAAACCAGTAGCAGCAGCAGGATAGTCTGTCGGCCATGCAGGAGTACCGTCTTGTGCCGTTGCAGATGTAACCATCGCAGCACATGCAAATAAAAGTAAACTAATCTTTTTCATACGTTTAATTTTTTAGTGAATAATAATGTATTAATTTGGTTTAGCAAATATAATAACTAATTTTCGCGAAAAAAAATTCCGGGATGTTTTTTTTATTTTTTTTGCGTTTTAACAAAAATAGAAAGAGAGTGCGTAAAAACGCACTCTCTTTTTAGCATATTCTTAGGTAACTAACTAAGCAAGTGCCTAAATTTATTTCGCGAATTTTGCCACTTCACCGTCAGCTTCAACAATGTAAATGCCGGCACCCAGGCCCGTGGTCAGCACTTCGGTTTGGTTCGCTGCATTGAGGATGAGCGCACCCGACGCCGCACTGTAAATTTTCACATCGGCAGGGTTGTTAAAGATAATTTTATCGGAAGTTACCTTAATATTACCCGGTTGTGTGTTGGTATTGTCCGTGCTAACACCTCCCTTGGGCACTGCTTTAAGCATACCGCTCGAGCTTGTGCTGTAGTAGCTAAGGTCGCCCATTCCTTCAACAAGCGACGGTGGGCAGCTCCACCAATAGTCACGAGATGTATTAAGATCGGCATCGTCTCCATCAACATCGTTAACCTTCAAGTCTAAAGAGATGCCTTTTCCGTCGTTTACTACCAGCCAGTCTTCGTAAGTGAATTCGCCTGCACCGGTCATGAAATTTGATAAAGACACAAAGGGAATGGTTACAATGAGGCTGACTTCCGACGAATTGTTTGTGGGGGTATGGCTGTCAACAACTATATCCGCAAAATCGATACCCAAGTTTGCTTGAGTGGATTCGGCACATCCGCGAAACTCGACCGTGATGGTTGAAATAGACAGGACTGATCCTTCCCAAGAGGTTACAATTTTATAAGCGCCTAATTCAATAAAACGGAAGTATTCTAACCCGGGAGCAGGAGTGCCGCTAATTGTCGGTGTCCGGGCGGCATCAAGTTTAACATAGGGCGATACTCCAATTTCCATCCGTTCGATAATAGTGCCAAGCGGAACCGCTTCAGTGTCGACATATTTTATGAAAATATAAATATTTTCATCGTCATAACCTGCTTTAAACCCAGCAAATTCATAGTCATCGTGTTTAGTATTGCTAGGATTGGTGGCATTACTGTTAAGCTCATAGGCATCTTCTTTGATTATATCAAGCCATACATCGTCAAACGATCTTGTGCTGTCGTAATCAGGATCTTGCGTATTGGCAATAAAAACCGGCCCTAAATAATATGCGTTTGCCGTTTTTCCGGTGGGTGCAGGCAAGAACAAGTCACCACCCATCCATTCAAATTCTAAGCCATCCAAATATTCAACCGGATATTCGGTTGCAGCGGCATTTAATGTGATTGCCATAGCAGCAAGAAATAAAGTAATCTTTTTCATTTCAATTAAATTTAAAATAATTATTATGGTTCAAAACTCTCAATTGTTTTCGCATTACTCCGGCAGATTCAATGATTGCCGCAGCAACTTAAAAGCTGTCAAATGTACAAAAAAACAGAACACCTGCAAAATAATTGCAGGTGTTCTGTAGCATTTTTTATTTTTTTATTTAATCGATCAAATTTATTATGACATCTATGTCGTAGGTTGAATTTCCGAGAACAAACGAAAGTGTCCTTTTAACCTGCGTGTCGGCGGCATTTGCCGGCTTGAAGTTAAAGACGGTAACTCCGCTTTGTATTTCGTTGGTACCGAGCATCACTTTCGATGCCGAAGTAGTCCATTCGGCTACAAGCGACTCAAGAGCTGCGCTATAAGTAGACTTACTCAAGTTAAAGGTAACCGAATTTTCCTCCAAATTAACAATGCCATTAACGTGCGGATTAAAATTGTCGTTATTTCCTTTTACAAATTTGAAAGTAGAAAGGATCTTGTTGTAAGCATTAAACTTATAAGTAGTAGTTTTCGTTCTGCTCTGAGAAATAACCCTTATCGAGTCAACCACATTAAGATAATACCTTGTAGCAGATGAGAAATTTGTCCATTGGTTGTCGCTGGTTCTATAAATTTGAACCGTCGATCCAAACGAAGATACAATGTTAAACAGATAGCGATTGGCTGGGTCAGAGTTGTTGCAAACCAAGTCGATAACCCACTCATCTCTAGCCGCATTTATGCAAATTGGCAGAGCCGTATCATGCACAATCGCGGCAGTCATGTTTTGAATAAAATCTATTTTAGCTTCCTTTTCCGCTTCTTTTTTCTCCAAAGTTACCAAATACTCCGTTTTATTTCCTGTAGGAGACACAACGATATATTTAAGCGGCACTTGATCAGCGTTAGAAAAATCGTGTTCGTTGACTCCCGAAGTTTGCAGGTTTTCGTCTTTCACTTCGTTCAAATACACCTTCGCACCGGGCGATGAGGTGATAAATTCAGGCTTAAAGAGGTAATTAACGCCCGGATAATCAACATAACCGGCTGTGATAGTATTATCATCTGCTATGGAGCCCACCAATGCCAGGGCGGGTGTAAGATAGTAATTAAAGACAACGAATGTGGCACGACGGTCGTGAACCGTTACGAGAAGACTGTCAATTTCCCGTCCAAAATCGACACCCTGATTTCCTGTGCTTGATGCCACAATGGTTAACATATATTCCCCTGCTGCAGGGTATGTTATCGTTATAGAATCGGTAGACTGGTTCAAATAGTCGCCTGTTGCTCCGGGAACACCGTATTTTTTAGCATCGCTGACACCCGAATAAACGGCATAGAATTCAGCCTTATTCCGCTCTACCCGCACCACAAACGGCTCGCCCGCATAGGCAACACCACCGGCTTCTAGCGTTGTATTAAAAGCAACACTAGGCCCCACCATAGGCTCTTGCGTACAGCTGCTAAGCACAACGGCAGCCAAGAAGAGCGACTTTATTAAATTTGTTATTTTCATAATTCAAAAAACATTATTAAATTAATAACCAGGGTTTTGTTTCAAGTACCCCTCATTTTTATTAATCTCAGATAACGGAATGGGCATATACATAGTGCGATGGGTAATAGCCGGATTATTCGGATCCGAAACCGAATATCTCTCCCAATTTTCTTTAAAGCCGTAGCCGGAAGCCGTTCTTGTGCTGAAATTAATTTGGTCGAACCACTGTTGGTCTCTACTCCAGCGCACAATGTCTAAGAAACGGAATCCTTCGGCCATAAGCTCCATATCGCGCTCTTCAATAATTGTCCGTATGTCAAGTGTTGTTTTGGGGAACATACCTGCCCTGTCTCTTACTTGGTTAAGAGCCGCTAGGCCGTCTGCCTGGTTCGATCCCGACAATAAACAAGCTTCAGCATACATTAGCAACACATCGGCATAGCGAAGAACCCTGACATTGAAGGGGTCGCAGTTGGGGGGCATTGATCCGCCATCGAATCTTGTGAATATAGGATACGAATATTTGCGTTTCATCACCGCGCCTGTTCCTTTAGGCATATCGCCCAAATAGAGGCGGTTGGTGGGGTCGGTTACTTTACTTCTGGAGTCGGTTGCGCTCGTAAATTTACGATTGTATCCTGATTCCGGACGCCAGTCTAACATAGCACCTTCTGTGTTAAACGGGGTTTCGTCAATATAGAACGTAGCATAGGCACGTGGGTCAATATCGAATCCGGCCGCAGCTGCCCGTGTTCCTGTCTCTGTTTCTTCGTACAAGTAAAACGCATCGGGATCCATTTCGTGGTTAAGGTACGAGCTACTGTGTATTCCCGTAAATTGGAAGTTCATAGCACCCCCCCATTGCCAAGCGGGTAACCAACCACCGGCATTCCGGTTGTCGCCGTTATATTGCACTTCCCAAAGCGATTCGTTATTGTTTTCGCCTCTATATGATTTTCCGCCAAAGCCTTCCAGGTCAAGCAAAAAAGTTGAGTTTGACAACAGTGCATTGATGAAGTCTTGTTTTGTTACAGCCGGCTCGGTTCCTGTAGCAGAAACCATTCCGCCCTGTAAGGTAAAGCCCATACCCATTACTTCTCTGAAACATTCTTTTGCACGCGCAAGATTATCGTCTCTCGATATTCTCTCTACATCACCGCCTCCGGTTGTGTAACGAACTGCATTATAGCCGTCAACACTGAACGATTTGTTTTCGGAGTCAATGTAAAATTCGTGCATGTCGGTTTGATTTTCGAGGTAATAGTAGTAGTGCTTCCACAAGCATGTTTTACCCCACAATGCCAACGCACCGCCACGGGTTACACGGCCTCTGTCGTCCGGACCCCACTCCCATTGGTTGTTTTTGAGGCCATGGGCAGGGTCGGTAGCAAACTTAAGATCGATATGAATTTGCTCCCAAAACAATCGAGGATCACTGTTGCCATAGTTGGCAAGCGCGTTGATAGGCACATTTGCTTCGTTGTAGAAGAAAGGGCTTCTCCAAAGCTTCACCATATTAAAATAATAATAGGCGCGCAAGGCTCTCAGTTGAGCTTCGTAAAAGTTGCTTTCTTCTTGTGTAAGTACTCCCTCACTCACCAAAGGCTTCATGTTTTTAATGATATCCGAGCAACGGAATATTCCACGATAACAGTCATCGTAGGTATCTTTAAATTCGTCAGTACCAATAATGAGCCTATCAAGGCCATCGGGATTTTCGTGCCAAATGCGGTCGTCAAGCGTGCCAAATTTCATTTGCCAGTTTTGCCCATGCATTCCAACATGACCCTGTGGGGTGTAAATGGTGTTTACCGCCAAAATAACATCGCTCTTCGTTTTGAAGAATGAGCTTAAGTCCAGTTCATTTTTATTTTCTACATCCAAAAACTGGTCACGACAACCGGGTAGCAGGAGTATAGAAAGTAGTGCCAAAAATATAATTTTACTTTTCATTGTTCTCTTAATTTAAATAATTAGAAACTTAACTGAATACCAAGCGAGAACGCTCTGGGAACAGGATATACGCCATTGTCGTAACCAATATCAAGAGGTCCCTCTTCTGTACCGTCATCGCCACGTGCCGGATTAAGAAGCGGCTCGGGGTCGCGGCCTTTATATTGAGTAATAGTAAATACGTTTTGAGCATCTACATATATACGAGCATGCGAAATTTTCATTTTTTGAATAGCTTTTGCTGGTAGGGTATAACCTAACTGCAAGCTTTTGAGGCGCAAGAACGATCCTTTTTCAACCCAGAAAGTTGAAATACGGTCGTTTCTGTTATCATTAAGTCCTGCGTGAACGTATTCGGTAGAAGGGCGATCCATTCTCCAATAGTTTTGAGCGTAATCTCTAAACTTATTGTGATCCCAATCTTGCGAGTTCATTGTTGACATGCTGGCGCGTTGCGCGTTAAAGATATCGTAGTTTTGAACACCGTAGAAGAACATGCTCAAGTCGATGCCGTTCCAACCGAATTCAAGATTTGCCGAATAGGTAAAGTCGGGTACGGGCTTTCCGATCATCGTTTTATCGTCGTCATTAATAAGGCCGTCGCCGTTAATGTCTTTAAACTTAAGATCGCCGGGCTTCGGTGTTACGCCGATTTCTTGCGCAAATTTGTATTTGGTAAAATCAAGTTCACCTGTAATGGCATCTCTTTCATAAAAATCGTCTGTGGCTTGAATAATGCCTTCAGATACGTGTCCCCAAAGTTCACCAATGGTATAACCAACTTTTGTACGTGTGTAGCCATCACCGCCTCCGCCGACAACTTCTTCAACCGGCAACGAAGTTACTTTGTTCTTAATTGTGGTCAAGTTTCCACTTACACCGTACGAGAATTTACCGATATTATCGCGCCATCCGGCGTTAAACTCAAGCCCTTGGTTGCGCAGCTTACCAAGGTTCATCCATGGTTTAGCGGCGTCGCCATCAAGACCCATTACCGTAGTTATAGGCACTTCCACCAGCAGGTCGTTTTGTTGCTTGATGTAATATTCAGCACTTATTTGCAAGCGGTTACGAAGCATATTCAAGTCAAATCCGAAGTTATACATATCGGCTGCCTCCCATCTGATGTTAGGATAGCGGTACGAAGTGTATACATACATTGCCGGGGCAATTTGTTGGCGGTCGCCAAACACGGGCGAGAAGTTGGTTCCGTCTGATACGGTACTGGCGTATTGGAATTCACCAATATTCGAGTTTCCTGTTTGTCCCCAACCAAAACGAAGCTTCAACATATCAATTACATCTACGTCGGGCATAAGGTCTTCGTTAAGTTTCCATGCTGCCGAGGCAGAAGGGAAGTACCCCCAACGGTTTCCGGGAGCAAAACGCGACACACCATCGGCGCGGATTGATGCTGTAAACAAATAACGCCCTTTATAGTCGTACATGGCACGGCCAATATACGAAACCATACGATACGGATTATAATAACCTCTAATATAAGGCATTGCATCTGGATTAGCAGTATAATTGGAAAGGGTGTTTAGCTGTTCAAAGGCAAAGTCGCTCACAGTAACTTCAGCACTGTAGTTATCGCTCTTGCGCATTTGATGTACAGCTGTTACCTGCAGGTTGTGCACATCGGCAAAGGTCTTTTTAAATGTAAGCTGGTTTTCAACGCCAAGCACAAGGCCTTCATTCCAGTTTTCCCCAAGCGAGGCTATCCCCGAAGCTCTTTTTGAATCGTATGCCGGTTTCCAAACTTTGTCCCGTCCGAAAGACATGTCGGCAGAAGGGGTAAATTTATATTGCAACCAGTCGGTAAAGTTCACTTCTAAATAGGCGCTCACCAACGCACTGGTAGTGTAATGGTTGCTTTCGCCGGTCAAAGGGCCCGCCATGGTGTTCGGCTTATCGTTTTCGTATGTATTCAAATAAACATCGCCAACATATCCGCCAGGAGCAGGTAAAACGCCTGTGGGTTTGCCTGCTTCGTCAAATACTACATAATAGTTTTTCTTATAATCTTCATAACGGTACATGCCTTCCGCATTTTCGTCGGGATTATAAACAGGCATCAACGGCGTTTGTTTCAGGTCGAAGATGGTTGTTTGCGCCGTATTGGTATATTGCTGTCTCGATTGACGGCTTATAGCAATATTTTCGCCTACTCTTACCCATCTTCCGATAGAGAAGTCTGAGTTGGCACGAAGGTTGAAACGGTCGGCTCCCGACGCAATGATGGTTCCCTGTTCGTCCATGTATCCGAACGAAATGCTGTAGTTCGATTTTTCAGCACCACCCGAAATTGAGAGGTCGTAGTTTTGACGATAACCGTTACGGAATGCGTGATCTTGCCAGTCGGTTCCTTTTCGCCAACCATCGCCATAATACATTTGACGGAATTCGTCAGAAAAAATATACGCGGGATTTGCCGCTCCACCTATATGGCTTGAAACATCGGGATATTTCATGTCGCGATAGAACTGCGAATATTCGTCCGCGTCCATAACATCGTATCTTTGGGGTTTCATTGTAAAACTACCGAAAGCATTAAAATTTACTTGCGTTTTACCGGCTTTACCACGCTTGGTTGTGATAATAACAACCCCGTTGGCTCCGTTAGCACCGTAAATGGCGGCAGAAGAGGCATCTTTCAACACCTGCATCGTTTCAATGTCTTGAGCCGAAATGTTTCCGATACCACCTACAATAATACCATCAACTACATAGATAGGGTTAGGTGATTTACTGATAGACCCGACACCCCGTACACGGATTGTAGCGTCTTCGCCGGGGCTACCCGATTGCGACACCAACACCCCTGAGGCCTTACCCTGAAGGGCTTGCCCAACGTTCATTGCGGGTTGTTTGGTCAGGTCTTTACTGGTAATAACCGCTACAGCACCGGTAAGGTCACTTCTCCGTACCGTACCGTAACCAATGGCTACTACTTCGTCGAGCTCTTCAGCGTCTACGCCTAACGAAATTCTAATGTTTGACTGGCTACCTACCGTAACCTCTTTTGCCTCGTAACCGATAAAAGAGAAAACGAGAACATCGATATCTCTCGCGTTAATACTGAAGCCTCCATCTCCTTCGGTCATTGTTGCCGTTGTGGTGCCTTTAATTTGCACGGTAGCTCCAACCATAGGCGCATTGCCCATTTCAGCGTCAAGAACGGTCCCTGTTACTGTTCGCTGTGCGTAAAGCGATGTTCCGCACAAAAGGGCAAACACTAACAGCGAGCATCTTGCTAAACTTGAAAATCTGTTTTTCATGCTTGTTTAATTTAAATTTTAGAACACTGTTTCTATTAGTTAATACTCAATTTATTTTCGATATACAAAATTATTATTTTCAGAATAGTCATTTACAATACATTGCAATATTCCGCCTTTTCACACACCATACACACAGCCTGAGCAAAGGGTTTTAAATACAAATATAACAGATTTATTTCTAAATTCTCCAAGAATTTTCACAAAAAATCAATCTATTAAATAAAAGTGTTAATATTAATACTTTCCGCAAAGACCTGTCTGATTTATTAAATTTTCACCAGTTTGTAATTAGTGGTTCCCATACCTAAGCTTTCACCGTAAAGATATTGCGGCCGCCCATCGGTGTTTCGATGCAAATCGGTGAAGATATTAGCTTTTTCGCACTTGGCGGTTACAATGTCAAACATTGCTTTATCAACTGCTACAATATCGGTCGAAGCTATAATACCTATGTCTTCAACAAACGGTGCGCGCGCGTGGCCATCGCAGTCGCAGTCGGGCGAAATACTGGCCAATACGGTAATAAAAACCATCGGTTTATAATCGGTCAATCCTTTCGCGTATTCTACCATCCGCTCAATAAAGTCGGTGCTTCCCGTCGATGCCCAATTCACATCGTACACTTGTTGCGGGCAAACACCGATGCACTTTCCGCAGCCGATGCACTTTGCCGGGTCAACAGCAACAAGGTCAATCGTAATGGCTTCGGCCGGGCAAATGTCAAGGCACTCGCCGCACGAAATACATTTGTCTTCACTGATCAGTGGAATAGCCGACGAGTGTTGTGCCATTTTTCCGCCTACGGCGGCCATACCCATCGCCACATTTTTTATTGCCGCGCCAAAGCCGGCCATAACGTGCCCTGTGCAATGCGAAAAAACGATGTAGCTGTCGAAGTCGGGAAAATGCGAACCCACGCGGACCGAATCGTAATGCTTCAACCCTTTAACCGGGATCTCAATTTCCTGTTCGCCATCCAAAATGCAAATGGGGGCAAAATCAAACCCGTGCTCTAACGCCAACGCTATGTGCGAATCGGTGTAGCGGCGTGGGCCTACGTACAGCACGTTCGAGTCAACCAACGTCGCGTTCGTAGCCTGCGCAAGCCCTTTCGACAGCTTCGGTGAAGCGAAGTTCTTATTTCCTTTCTCTCCGAAGTGCAGCTTAATAGCTACTTGCCCGGGATTATCAAACTTTACGCGTTCATATAATTTCAGGACACCTTCGGCCGATATGTCGTCTGTAAAAAAAACCTCTGCCGGTTTTTGATAACGTAGTTGTGTTTTGTCTATCATGTTTTCAAAGTATGGGAGCATAAAGATACTACATGCCGGGAAAAGCGCAAAAAAAACGCTCTTTTTTTGCATTAAACACAACAATTCTTTTTTCACGACCAATACTAAAGCGTGTTGTAACCCGTTAGCATAAAAAACAGAAGAGAATGAAAAAGCGACTGTCTTTATTTTTATTTATCTTTCTCGCAGCGTCGTGCAAGAAAGATAGCGGAGCCATCAACTATGTTTACGAGGGTGTTTCCGTCAAAGTAGGACGATTCGACGTTGCTCTGATGGACTACCTTTCGCAATCGCCCGACGAGCGAAATAATGACACTTCGCTGTTTAAAGATTACTCGCAATTTTTAAAGTTGTACACGGAACACGTTGTCCCCCTCGAAAACACCCACTCGAAGCAAGAGGTTGGCAAGGGGTTGGTATCGTTCTTTTCCGACCCTACGCTGTTTTACCTGTATAAAGACACCGAAAGCAAATTTACCGACATAAGCCACATAGAGAAAGAGGTGTCGTCGGCTTTCAGTTTTTTGTCGGCCAACCTGCCCGGGACTCCCATTCCCGAAATTTATTTTCACGTTTCGGGGCTAAACCAGAATGTAGTTGCCGGCGACCGGATTCTTTCACTGTCAATCGACAAGTATTTGGGTAGCAACTATCCGCTTTACGGCAAATACTTTTACGAATACCAGCGCAATGACATGAGGCCTGAACGGGTAACGCTCGATTTGGCGATGGGCTTCTTGCTTTCCGAATTTCCCTATACCGGCAACGAGGAGGTGCTTGTAAACAAAATGATTTACTGGGGGAAAATAAAGTACATCCTATCAAAGGCTTTTCCGGAAAAAGAGAACTCGTTTATCATGGGCTATACGCCCGAACAGCTGAATTGGTGCGTAAACAACCAATCGGATATATGGAGAAAAATTGTCGGGAAAAAGAATCTATACTCGAACGACCGCCTATTGATAGCCAAATATACCGAACCGGCTCCGCACACCGCCCCATTGAGCAACGACTCACCTCCGCAGGTGGGTGTATGGGTGGGGTGGCAAATTGTTGAGCGATATATGATCAATAACCCGGCAGTCACAATAACCATGTTGCTACAGAATGACAACTACGTCGAAATTTTAAAAAAATCGAAATACAGACCTTAACAACTGCCCAAATCTTAGTTGACAGAGAATTTTGATTCTCCCCTATACAGTCGCATTTCGCAGGCACGGCAATCAATAACAACGCGCATACGTCCATATTTGTGATTGAGAAAATAGGAACTGGGTGACAAATCTTTCTTTCCTGTATTTTTCCGGCAACGACCCATTTCATGAAGCAGGCAAAACTTTGTCGTCATCAACGCTTCGCCACCCTGTTCTTTCAATTCAAAAGCGGGGGCTATCGTTTCTACACCTCGTTGCAAATAAAACGCACGGCTATACCGGTTTGCCACGTTAGCATCGTAAGATAGCGCAGGCTCGTTAAAAGTGAATTTTTTCTCGTAAGCCTTTTTCCTCAGGTTTACAGGGCGTTTCATCTTCCGCGAACGTTCCAGAGCCGAAACGGCATCGCGCCGTAACGAAGTAAGCACCGATGCCGGTAAAAACAGCTCGGGACAGGTGGTCAAATCTAATTTGGTTACACGGTAATCGGTATCGCCCAATTTTGTTAAAACACGGGCTTGCTGCTCAGCCTGATTGGTTTTTGCCGCCTCTTTTGGGGTTTCTACCGCCACTGTGGCCGAACAGCCAGTCTCGTCCGTTACATCCAAAGCCACACCTGCCGGATAGGGC
>JGI994J12354_10003602_pt1 | contig 14370 bp, 15 predicted proteins | sample IntmicLarv3ML3BL_FD_12354 | JGI IMG/M metagenome (IMG submission 12354)
GAATATTTTCGGAAGCAGGAGACGAAAAGCGACAAAAAAGCACGCCTTCAACCGAGGGCGCGCAAAGTATTCACAGGGGAAGCGTCAGTTCGAAAAACGGAACGCCATCCCCCGGAAAGCCCTGCTGCGGCAGTTGGCTGCCGGTTTGCTGCTTTTCGTCATCCAACTTCGAGGTCTGTCGTCCATTTTGTCACTTCCTTGCCTTTTTAATACGCACGAGGCGTCTTTGACATAAGAGTAGTTTATGCAATATTCGAAAAAAAGTCAAGTGTAGAGTGCGCCGTTGTATTTCCCATGTCATTGCGAGGAGCTATAGCGACGAAGCAAGCCGGAAATGTGGCGACTGGATTGCTTCGCTTCGCTCGCAATGACGAAGCAATAGGCGCTAAATAGAGCTGCCGATATCGGTCTGCATTTTTTTCGACAGCGCTTCGATGCTTCCGACAAAATGATTAACATTCGGAAGCCAGTAAAAAGCGGATGTATTATCGTCGCATTTAAAGTATTTGTCATCCTCGTGGCATATATAAACAGCTTTATTTAAAGCTATTGCCATTCCCAGCTCCACATGAGTGCCTCTGCCCTGAGGCGTTAAGACGATGACAATATCGGCATTCTTTACGCCGTCATATTCTTTTTGCCCGACTGATTTCAACGTTTCAATATCCGTTTCCTTTATTGAGCCGTGAACTGTCCAGTCGTATGTATGCTCCCAGCCGAAAGACTTTAACAGGCTTGCGAGACGGCTTACCTGCTCATGATTTTCGAGCTTGGACGCTATATAAAATTTCATGCTTCACACTTCTCCTGATATAACTTTCTGAGCTTTATTATAGCACAAATGCGAAGCATTTTGTGGTATATTGGCATCGTTTGCGGTTCTTTGCGAAGCAAAGGAGCAAATCGTGCCGCTAACTCGGTATAATAGCCGCTCGGCGGCTATTATACCACACTAAAACCTGCATTTCCCATGTCGTCGAGAGAAGCAACAGCGACAAAGCAATCCAGTGAGTAAGGCAGACTGGATTGCTTCGCTTTGCTCGCAATGACGATAAAAAAAGTAAATGTAGTGCGAGGGGCTGAGCGAGGGGTGCTAGTGTGTGTAGTCCAATATCCTGACGCCGCCGCCCACGATGTTTTCAACAAGGGCTTTCATTTCTGTGGCAAACGGGCAGGGATAGCCTATCGGCGTCCCTTTTTGGATGCAGGACGCGAACACGATGGTATCCGCGCCGCGCTCGACAAGCATCTGCGCCCTCAGTGCAGCCTTTTTCCCCGGGCAGCCGCCGCAGGAGGTGAAGCCGACGATATTTATCTCTTCGTCGACACCCTCAAAGGCGCCCTTCTTATCGCGAACCATTATGAAATCCGCGCTTCCGGGGCAAAAATCCTCTGTCTGCATACATCTTATAATCCCAACATTCATCTCTAATACACCTTTCCGCTTTCGTTTTTTGCGAGTTTTCATCCACCATAGCTTGATAATACATCAAGTGACGAACAAAGCCAACAAAAAAGGCGGAAAATGCAAGCAAATGATTCACATGGCTCTTATAAGATTCACCATTTCAATAGCGCCAACGGCGCAGTCGAAGCCCTTGTTGCCCGCTTTGCTGCCCGCGCGCTCGAGGGCCTGCTCGATATTTTCCGTCGTGAGCACGCCGAACATGACGGGGATATCGGCCGCCAGCGACACGTGCGCGATGCCCTTGGAGACCTCGCTGCAAACGTAATCATAGTGCGTCGTGCTGCCGCGGATGACCGCGCCGAGGCAGATAATAGCGTCATATTTTCCGCTTTTCGCCATTTTTGAGGCGATGAGCGGGATTTCGAACGCGCCGGGAACCCAGGCGAGGTCGATGTTTTCCTCGGGCACGTCGTGGCGCTTCAGACCATCCAGCGCTCCTCCGATGAGCTTCGAGGTGATGAGCTCGTTAAAACGGGAGGCGACGATGCCCACCCGCGTTTCCCTAGATACCAATTGTCCTTCAAATACGTTCATTTTTTTGCTCCTTTTAGTTTAGTAATTTAAAATATGTCCCATTTTGGACTGCTTTGTTTGCAGATAGAAAAGGTCGTGAGCCGTTGCGCTCATCTGAATCGGCACGCGCTCGACGATGTCAAGGCCGAAATCGGAGAGCTGATACACTTTATCAGGATTGTTCGTCAAAAGACGTAGCGTTTTCGCGCCCAAGTCGCGGAGTATCTGCGCGCCGATGTGATATTCCCGCAGATCTCCGTCGAAGCCGAGCGCGAGATTGGCCTCCAAGGTGTCCATGCCGCCGTCCTGCAGCTCGTAGGCGCGGAGCTTGTTGATAAGGCCGATGCCGCGTCCCTCCTGGCGCATATATAGCAATATGCCGCGCCCCTCTTCGTTTATCTGCGTCATGGCCGCCGCGAACTGCTGGCCGCAGTCGCACCGCAGGGAGCCGAAGCCGTCTCCCGTCAGGCATTCCGAATGAACGCGGCAGAGTAGTTTTTCGCCGCCTCCGATCTCGCCCTTAACGAGCGCGATATGGTGTTCGCCGCTCACCCTGTCCATGTAGCCATAGGCCGTGAAATCACCGTATTTTGTCGGCATTTTTGTTGCGGCGACGCGCTCTATCAGTCTGTCGAATTTTCGACGGTAGTCCTGAAGCGCCTTTATCGTGATGAATTTCATGTCCCATTTCTGCGCCAGCTCGATAAGCTCGGGGGTGCGCATCATTGTGCCGTCCTCACGCATTATCTCACAGCAGAGGCCGCATTCGCGCAGTCCGGCGAGTCGCAGCAGGTCGATGGTCGCCTCCGTGTGTCCGCTGCGCTCGAGAACGCCGTTGCGCTTCGAGAGAAGCGGGAACATATGCCCCGGACGGCGGAAATCCTCCGGCCTCGCTCCGTCCGCAACGCAGGCGCGCGCCGTCATGCCGCGCTCCAATGCCGAGATGCCCGTCGTCGTGGAGACGTGGTCGATGGAGACCGTGAAAGCTGTTTCGTGGTTGTCGGTGTTGTCGCTGACCATCTGGGGCAGCATCAGCTTTTGGCAGAGCTCGGGGCTCATCGGCATACAGATGAGCCCCCGCCCGTGCGCGGCCATGAAATTCACGTTCTCCGTCGTTGCGAATTCCGCGGCGCAGATGAAGTCGCCCTCATTTTCCCTGTCCTCGTCGTCTGTCACGAGGATTATTTTCCCGTCGCGCAGGTCTTGCAGAGCCTCTTCGATTGAGTTGAACTTAAACATTTTCCCTCCTATACAAGTAAGCTGTCGGCTGTTTTGCCGAAGTTCATGAATTTTTCGATGTATTTCCCGACGCAGTCGTTCTCAATATTGACCGTGTCTCCGATTTTTCGCTTCACAAGCGTCGTGTTTCCCGCCGTGTGCGGGATTATGGACACGCCGAAGTCGGAGTCCGAGACGCGCGTCACGGTGAGGCTGATTCCGTCGATGGCGACGGAGCCCTTTTCGACGATGTAGCGCAGCAATTCAGGCGTCGTCCGAATGCTGAACAGGATGGCGTTGTCGTCCCGCTGTATAGCGCGGATGACCCCTGTGCCGTCGATGTGCCCCGCGACGATGTGGCCGCCGAAGCGTCCGTCGGCGGGCATGGCGCGCTCGAGATTGACCTCCGAGCCCGAATTGACGTTGCCGAGCGACGAGCGGGAGATAGTCTCGCGCATCACGTCCGCCGTGAATTCGGAGGCCGTAAAGGACGTAACGGTCAGGCAGACGCCATTGACCGCGATGCTGTCTCCGAGCTTCACGCCGCCAAGTATTCTCGAGGCGCCGATGGTGAGGACGACGGAGCGCGCCCCGCGCCGAACCGCGCGGATGGTGCCCACTTCCTCTATGATTCCCGTGAACATGGTATTACCTCGCTTTCCAAAAGCAAATCGCCGTCCAAAAATGTCACGACGGGGGTGGTGAGCCGAAACGCTGCGTTGGGGTCGGCTATTCCGTCACCGCCAATCGGGGATTTTGCGTCCGCGCCGCCGAAGAGCTTTGGCGCGATGTAGGCCTGAACACGGCTCACGATGCCGCTCTCGAGCGCCGACCAGTTCAGTGCCGCGCCGCCCTCGAGCAATAAGCTGTCTATTTTCATTTCACCCAAGGCGGCCATTAGAGCCTTTAAATCCACATGGCCTCCGCTCTCGGGAAGGATGAGGATTTCACAGCCCAAGTCCCGATATGGCAGTATACGCGCTTCGGCCGCACGGCAGGCGGCGATTATCGTTTTTTGACTTTTCGCCGTTTTGACGACGTTGGAATCGAGCGGTGTTCTCAGATTTGTGTCGCAGATGATGCGGACGGGATTCCTGCCCTCCGCGAGGCGGCAGTCAAGCATGGGATCATCCGCGAGGACTGTCCCGACGCCGGCCATGATGCCCGTATAGCGGTTTCTGTCCGCATGGACGCGCCGCCGCGCGGCCTCGCCCGTTATCCACTTTGATTTTCCTGAAAATGTGGCGATTTTTCCGTCCGCTGTCATGGCGTATTTCATTACAACAAAGGGAGTTCCCGTCTTGATGAAGTGAAAAAACACCTCGTTGAGACGGTCGCACTCCTCGCGGAGCACGCCCTCCGTGACCTCTATGCCGTTTTGCCGCAAAATCTCGATGCCGCGCCCCGCCACAAGCGGGTTCGGGTCTCCCGAGCCGACAACCACGCGGCGGATTCCGCTCTCAATAACGGCGTCCGTGCACGGCGGCGTTTTTCCGTGGTGACAGCAGGGCTCGAGCGTAACATAGATGGTTGCTCCGTCGGGCGGGGCTGTGCAGTCCGCAAGGGCGCGGCGCTCGGCATGAGCCTTGCCGTACTGTTCATGAAATCCGCGTCCGATAACTTCGCCGTTCTTTACTATTACCGCGCCAACCATCGGGTTCGGGTTGACGCTCCCGCATCCCCGGGCGGCCAGCTCCAGGGCCATTTTCATGTATTCAATATCCGTCAAAAGCAACACTCCTTCAAAAAAACAAAATGCCCCGAATAATATCATTCAGGACACCAATAACGCCATCGCCTGCGTACCGAAAAACAAAAGCTCTGAAATGATAAAAATCATCTCAGAGCAAAATAAACGATACGCGTTTCCATGCGTTCTATCTTCTTTCATCCAGACTGTACTGTCGGCCTCGGAATTTCACCGAATCATGCCTTGCGGCTCGTGGGCTATACCACCGGTAGGGAATCGCACCCTGCCCTGAAGATACTATTCAATTCATCGACACTATACCATGCGTACGCAAAGCTGTCAAGCTCTGCAAACGGATTTGATTGCCCTCACATAAAACAAAAGCAAGCGATAGCCATAACCGCCATTCCCGCCACGAGGCCATAGATTGATAAGTGATGCTCGCCATATTCCTCGGCAGATGGGAGCAGCTCATCCAGCGGGTGAATTGTCAAGTCAAGAGCAACAGGAGGCAGGCATGACATCGGCAAAAAATATGGTTTTTCTTTTTTCAGATTAGACTATAGTAATAAGTATAGCGCGCAAGGCGGAGATCGTCAATCAAGGCCGGTGGAATTCACCTCGCCACGGTGAGGAGTACAAATGGTACTGCGAGTGAAACGAAGCAATCCAAAAGCTGGATTGCTTCGTCGCGGAGGCTCCTCGCAAAGTCGAAGAGCAATTCGGATAAATAACTCACAACCACTTTATGAAAGCCGTTTTGTCGTCGCGGTTATAGCCGCAGTTTTCATAGAATTTCAAAGTGCTGTCCTTTTTCGAGCCGGTCAAGAGCATGATTTTATAACAGCCGCGTTCAACGGCAAGCTCGCCCGCCCGGTTCATCAGCTCCGTCGCGAAGCCGCGGCCGCGAAAATCGGCGTGAGTGACGACGTTTTCGATGAGCGCGTAAGGACGCAGGTTGTGGGTGAGGTTTTCCGTTATGAGCAGTGTTACGGACGAGACGAGCCGCCCGACCTCCACGCCCACAAGAAGGTTATAGAGCGGATTTTCGGCGAAGCGGGCGAGCATTTCCCGCCAGACGGTCATATCCTGCGGCTCAGTTGGCGGGTACGCGGCCAGGTGATTGAAGTATAATTCCCGCAATGCCTCCGCGTCGGTTGGGATCGCTCGTCGAATCGTCAGCATAAAAACTCCTCTTGCCTCAGTCTTTTTTGTTCAGAAGATTACTTCGCAGCTTCTCCAGAACCTCGTCGAAGTTCAACGGCTTGCCGAGATGGTCGTTCATTCCCGAGGCGAGGCATTTCTCAACGTCCTCGCGGAACACGTTTGCGGTCATCGCGATGATTCGGATATCCTTTGCCTCCGGGATATCCATTGCGCGGATGGCCCTCGTTGCGGTGTAGCCGTCCATTTCGGGCATCTGGATGTCCATGAATATCATATCGTATTTTTTCGGGTCGGCGGCGAACATCTTAACCGCCTGCCTGCCGTTTTCGGCGCAGTCTATGGACAGCAGGGTCGGCTCCAAAAGCGTCAGGACGATCTCGCGGTTTATCTCAACGTCCTCCGCCAGCAGGATGTGATATCCCTCGAAGATGCCGACATCGTCCTCTTCGGTGTTTTCCGCTGCCAAAACGGTTTCCTGAATGCCTAGATATCTGTTCACGCGGTCGACAATATCCGACATAAAGATGGGCTTCGGCAGGAAGCTGTCCACTCCGGCGTCGCGTGCCTCAACCTCGATGGAGTTCCACTCCGAGGAGGAGATCATGATGACAACGGCTTCGCCGGTCCCGAAGCGACGAATCTCGCGTGAGAGGGTAATGCCGTCCATTCCGGGCATTTTCCAGTCGACAAAATACAAGTCGTATGGGCCGTTTTTCTCGATGAGCCCGAGGGCCTCATCCCCGCCGGCGGCGGAGTCGCACCGAAGCTTCATGGTTTGAGCCATTTCCAGAAAATATTCCCGCGTTTCCTGCATGTCGTCTACTATCAGGACACGCAGATCTTGCCAGCAGGTATTTGTGAGCGGGGGTTGCGGGGAGACGACGGCGCGTTCCGCGAGCATGGTGAAAGCGAAGGTCGAGCCTTGGCCAAGCTCGGATTCTATCCATATTTTTCCGCCCATCATCTCAACGATGCTCTTTGATATGGACAGACCCAGCCCTGTGCCTCCGAATTTGCGGGAGGTGCTGGTCTCCGCCTGCTGGAAGGAATTGAACAGGTGCGACTGCTGCTCCGGGCTGATGCCGATGCCGTTGTCCGTCACCTCTATCTGCAATGTGCAGAGCCCGTTTTCCTCACTTAGCAAGCGGGCGGAAAGTGTTATCGTGCCATGCTCGGGCGTAAATTTAACGGCGTTGCTCATCAGGTTTGCGATGACCTGCGCGAGATGCTGGTCATCGCCTATGAGCATTCTGGGTATCGCCTTGTCGATGTGTACTGTGAAGAGCTGGTTTTTTTCATCCACGCGGAAATTTATGACATTGACGACGCGCTGGAGCATTTTTTCGAAATCGAATTCGGCAAAAGAGAGCTCGAATTTATTAGCCTCGATTTTTGATACGTCAAGGATGTCATTTATAACACCCAGCAGGTGGGTTGAGGCGTTCTCGATTTTGTCGAACGCGACATTCTTTCGGTCCACATTCTCCGCGTTTTTGCCGATTGCCGTCATGCCGATGATGGCATTCATCGGAGTGCGCATCTCGTGGCTCATGTTGGATAGGAAATCGCTCTTCGCGTAGCTCGCCTGTTCCGCCTTTCTCAGAGCTTCCTGAATTTCGGTGATATCGCTCGTTGCGATGATATAGCCTATCCTCCCGCCGTTTTTGTCGAAGAGATAGTTCGCCGCACCCTTGAAATACTGGTTGGTTTTCTCCAAATGATAGGCCTCGGTCTCAACGCCGTTGTGGAGCGCCGTTATCGGGCAGAATTCCGTGTCGACGGGGTAGAGGCTGTTTTCGCCGTATGGCGAACCGACGACATCGTTCAGCGATTTTCCGAGCAGATCGAGGGCGACGCTGTTCATATAGATGATGTTGCGCTCCATGTCGGTGATGCAGAGCGGCGCGGCGACACTGTTCACGATGCTGTCGGCCATGTCGTCGAAGGAATCCGCAAGTGTGCCGAATTCGTCTTTTTCCTCCGAGTGGAATCGGAACTGACGCTCGCCCGAGCGGAAACGCGAGATGCCGTATATCAGGTGCTTTATGCTGGTGGTCAGGGAGGTCGCCATCCAGATAGCTATTAGCACGACGAGGGTAATCAGTATCAAAGTGGTTATTGCGAGGCGCACAAAGGTGTTCCCGAGGCTGGCCTCGATGGCGGAGCTTATGCGCGCGCCGGTTTCGGCGGCGGGCCTTGTGAAATCCTCAAGCCCCGCGCCGATTGCCACGAAGCCGAAGCCGCGGCGGGAATAGCCGTTTTCTTCGCTCGGGGCGTAGCGCCCTGTGTAATAGGGTATCGCGGCGGCGGTGTTCAGCTTGTATATCCCGCTCCAGAGTATGTAGAACGAGCCGGAGCCGCCGTGCTCCGTCAAATCCATCCAGCCTGTGCACTGCGGCGCGTTGTTNAGATACCNNCCGTCGAGGCCGACATAGCCGAGCCGTGTCAAATCGGGCGCCGTCATGTGCGCGGGATTTGGGTTTTCGGCGTCCGTCCTCTGCTGGTCGTCGAAAACAGGCTGTCCCTGAATCAGGTCATAGACGGGCCCGCCATTCTCGGGGCTGTTTATCAGGCTCGGCCAGTTGCTTTTCAAAATGTCAAATTTTTCCTGTGCGGTGAGGGTTTTAAGCGCGTCCTCGCTGACGCCGGTCTCGCGCAGAAGCTTTTCGTAGATCTCGAGCGATATCCAAGGTATCTGCGGGTCGCCCGTCTCGGNATCGAAGCCCACNATGGAATTGTGGCGCGGGTGGGCTATGCTGCGGCTCTGATAGTCCCAGATGAAGGCGTAGTTGCCCTCATAGGCACTCGGAAGCTCGGTATAGCGTCCCGCCATCGGGGTCTGGTGGTCGACGAATTCCATGATGTGGTCATGGTTCAGCGCGAGAGTGACATATCCAATCTTCTCGCCGCCGGAATAAACGGGGCGCGCCCAGCGCACAATGCCCTCGAACCGCTCGCCGTTCGGGTTTTCCATTCCTGCATAGGCCTGCGCTTCGGGGTTATATTCGATGTCATAGCCCCTGTCCAGTGCGGTCTGCGCGACATTGCCCGGTGTGTACATTCCGATATAGTTGGAGCCGACATATGCGCCTATCACGTCGGAGACATAGATGTCGTCTCCAATATCGTCCGTCAGGCCCTCAAGTGCGGGCCAATATGATTCGGCGTGTATGAAAGTGTTTTTGGGGTCGGAGACGAGCTTTTTGTCACCTGTGACGAACCATTCCCCGTATCGTACCTTGCGCGAGTTTTCGTTGTCGGCCGTGCCGATTTTGATCTGCTCCATGCCGTCGAGGCCGATGAAAGTTACCTCATCATAAAGGGGGACATCCTCATATTCCAGAGAGTCGGCGGCGCGGGGATGGAAGGTGCTGCCGTTCACAGTGTCGTTGTTCTGATCGTTGCTGGAGCGGCCCACGGTGCCGGAGGTGTCGGCACCCCCGGGTGAGATCCAACTGCTGCCGTCCTCGGACAGCGTCCACTCAGAGGTGCGGACCAGCCGCGCAGTTTTGTCTTCGGCAAAACGCGAATAGGCGGCCTCAATTTTCTCAAGGTCACCTTCAAGATCGGACGCAATATTTGCGAGATAGCGAATGTCAGCGTCGCGATGGTATAAAAAGGCGGCGACCTTTTGCGCCGTGTCCGTTGACATACGCTCAATATTTTCAACGGCGCTTGCGTTAAGCGCCGCAGTGGAGTCGTCGACAGCAATATCCTTTAGTAAATTACCGAGCGTGGCAAGCTGGTTCCACGCGATTGCCGCGATCAGAACCAAGGGGATTATCTTGACCACGAGGAAAATCAGGATCAGCTTTGCACGTAAACTTAGGTTCAGTCTGCCGAGAAGCGACTTTGATGGGTCGACTGAACGGCGATCACTCTTTTTCATTGCTACAATATCCCTCCGAGCACCCGTGATAAAGGCTTGCTTTTAATTTTAAGATTATTGAACGTGGAGATGTAGATGTTGTATATGAGTTTATCACGCCGGATAGTAATTGTAAACATCCATAATATGCAACTACAGGAAAAAAAGGAGTTATTTCCCAAACTGCCGTTGCGGGCGGAGCAATCCGGCGTTGTTATTCCGGTCATTGAGCCGGAATATTCAGCGGGAGAGATTGTCGGGATGCCCGCGATGACAAAGAAAAGTACCGTGATAACGAGAGGAAAATGTGCAAAAATGAGGGTGCTGTGAATACAGGTTCTATGTATTACAGAAAATATTGGAGCAACAGGAGAAGGATGACGCCCGGGAGGCCGAGAACGCCCACGACAAGGGCGTTCATCCAGTTCATCCCGAGGCTGAGGCCGATGTAGGCTCCGAAGAAATTCAGGAGGAAAAGCGCCACGAAGCCGATGGCCGTGTTAAGCGCGAGCTTAAAAAGCCATTTCAGCGGCGTGGCGAATATTTTCACTATGAGCACGATGAGGGCGAGGCCCACAAAAATCAGGAGGGTCGTCGATGCAATTTCCATGTTCAAAGGTTCCTTTCAAGGTATCGGTTTATTCAAGATAGCTTCCCCCGCTGCCGAGGATTGTTTTTGCGCGGCGGATGGCGTGGTCATACCGCGAACGCAGGGCGTTTATCTCATAGACGCAGGCGTCCACCAGCTCGGGGTCGGTTATCGTGTCGAACCTGTCGTAGGCTTCGCAGAGAGAGGCCCTTATGCCGAAAACCTCTCCGGAGGCGCGTTTGAGCTCCTCGCGGCGGAGCCTCTGGTATTTTGATTTTAACATTATAATATCCACCTTGTCATTTGTATAACTATTTTATTCCAAAGTGGCTGGCTTTAGTCGCGCACCGTAAAAAAACTTGTTTTGCCGGTGCGGGGATTCAAACAGAAAGTTAATTTTTTCTTGTTGTATTTTTTCGGATTTGCGGCACATACTACACTCAGACCCGGGTTTGTAAGCCGGCAGGGCTCCTATAGAGAGAAAAGAGCTCAAGACCGGTGCCATTTGTCAGGCAACGTCTGACGTCGGGCGAAAGGTCACAAACCGGCACAAAAGCCGCCATTCCGGATAAGGCGGCATCGGATTCGGGTCTATTCTATAATCCGGCGGCGGATAACACCACGCCGGAGGCGGGAATCGCGCGTTAAAAACGCGGTTCCCGCTCTTTTGCGTTTACTTATTTTTTGAAATTGTTATCGAAATTATTATTGTCCGCTCCATCAATGTCCCTACTTATGCCCGCCCGTCATAGAACTGACGGAGGAACAATGCGCTCCCGTCAAAACCGGCTCCGATTTGATGCAGGGCGGCAATTATCTCGGCGGACAGGTGAAAGTTCACCTGTTCGCTCTCGGGGTACACCGATGCCCAGATGGTAATGTCGACATTTTTCGACAGGCGTTTTAAAAAGTCGGCGAACGGGAGCAGGTCTCCGATGAATCTGCTCAAAGCCTGCCCCATTGTTTCTCCTGGCTCAGTCTCCGTCCCTGCGAGCCAGCAGTCCTCCTGACAGACGATTTTCTCCCCGCCGCGCTTTTCATCAAAAAAAGTTTCGCCTTTTCTATAGGAATGAGCGGGGGAGATACCCAATTGCTCTGTGATTTTGCCAAGGTTCAACTCCTGTCCGCTGATTCTCAGGTTGATAAACGCCTTGTTCGTCAAATCCGGCCCTCCATAGCTAATGTATCCGATTTTGCAATAAATTCATCTATTTTTTCCCTTAAATTGTAGCTCATCTTCAAAAAAATGTCAATTGACCGATTGGCCTGCGATGTGATAGAATAACCGAATGTAAAAAGGGGGCATGTCCGCTGAAAAAGGTTTACGTCCTGATTGGCAATTTTGGAAGCGGAAAGACCGAGATTGCGCTCAATCTTGCGCTGAGGGCGGCGCAGAACGGCACGACCGAGCTGATTGACCTCGACATGGTCAACACCTATTTCCGGCTTTCCGAACGAAAAACACTCATAGAGGCCAGCGATATACGGCTCGTCTCGCCGAATTACGCGATGAAAAACGTCGAGACACTCTCCCTCCCGGCGGAGGTTCAGTCGGCCTTCGACCTCGACTGGAGCACTGTTGTGTTCGACGTCGGCGGCGATTCCGCGGGCGCAACGGCCCTCGGGCGGTACAAGGTGGATTTCGACGAGGTCGGAGAAGGGCTGGAGGTTCTGAACGTCATAAACGTGCGGCGCCCGATGTCCGAGACGCCCGACAAGATAATCGCCCTCATGGAGGAAATCGAGCAAAAATCACGATTGAAGATAACCGGCCTTGTGAACAACTCAAATCTCGCGCACCTGACGTCACCGGAGGAGCTGCGGGATGGCTACGAGGCAATCAAAGAGGTTGCGCGGCGCACCGGCGTTCCCGTGAGATTCACGGCGGGGAAGCGGGAGGCTCTGGAGGAATTTCTCGCCGAGGGGTTCGGGGAGGAGTTCGTTGGAGAACCGCTGTTTATCAAGACATACATGCACCGCGATTGGGATACATATACAAAATTTGGTATATAAGAGATCGTACATAAAAGAAAGAGGTTGAGCAGATGGCAAAAATTTCTATCAACGAGGAGCGCTGCAAGGGCTGCGGCCTCTGCGTGCGCGCCTGCCCTAAGGATGTTTTGGCTATGTCCAAGGCAAGGCTGAACACAAAAGGCTATCACCCCGCTGAGATTACGGACGAGGAACAGTGCATTTCCTGCGCCGCATGCGCAAGAACCTGCCCCGACGCCGTGATTCGGGTCGAAAAGGATTAGGAGGTAACGATATGGCAATGAAACTCATGAAGGGCAACGAAGCCATAGCGGAGGCGGCCATAAGGGCCGGATGCCGCTTTTTCTTCGGATATCCCATAACGCCGCAGACGGAAATTCCGGAATATATGTCGGCGAGGATGCCGGAGATAGGGGGATGCTACCTCCAGGCCGAGAGCGAGCTCGCGGCGATAAATATGGTATACGGAGCAGCGGGCACGGGCGTTCGCGCCATGACAAGCTCATCCAGCCCCGGAATCTCCCTGAAGCAGGAGGGAATATCCTATCTGGCGGCCTCGGAGCTGCCCTGCGTCGTAATCAACATCATGCGCGGAGGCCCCGGCCTCGGCGGAATACAGGCCTCTCAGGGCGACTATTTTCAGGCCACCAAGGGCGGCGGACACGGCGACTATCACCTGATAGTCTATGCTCCCGCCTCTGTTCAGGAATCCGTCGACCTCATGGCGAGAGCCTTCGATAAGGCGGACGAATACCGCGTGCCCGCGATGATTCTCGCGGATGGAATAATCGGTCAGATGATGGAGCCCGTCGTCCTGCCCGAGATGACGGAATATACACCCGAGCGCGCGAAAAAGCCCTGGGCCGCGATGGGCCACAAGCCCGGCAGCGGATATGACAGAGCTGTTATCAACTCCCTCTACATAGAAGTTGACGAAATGGATCTCCTGCACCAGCGCCTGGCCCGCTGCTACGATATAATCGAGAAAAATGAAGTCATGTATGAAAACTACAATATGGAAAACGCGGAGATCGTCATCGCGGCATACGGAACAGTTGCGAGAATCTGCAAATCCGCGATCGACGAATTGAAGCAGGAAGGCATAAATGTCGGGCTTATCCGTCCGATAACCCTATGGCCCTTCCCGAAGGACGCGGTCAGAGAAGCGGCGATGGCCGACGGCGTCAAGGCCGTTCTCACGGTCGAGCTGTCCGCCGGACAGCTTGTCGAGGACGTTCGCCTCGCCATTGACGGAGCGAAGCCGGTTCATTATCTCGGCCACCCCGGCAGCCTGATGCCGACCGCCGAGGAAGTCAAGGCGCGTCTCGTCGCGCTGAAGGAGGGATTCTAAATGGCTACAACAGTTTTCGAAAAAACAAGCCTTTTGACGGATGTTGAGCTGCACTATTGCCCCGGCTGCACTCACGGCATAATCCACCGCCTCGTCGCGGAGGTCATCGAGGAGATGGGCAACGGCGAGCGCGCCGTTGGAATCGCGCCGGTCGGCTGCGCCGTCTTCGCTTATAAATATTTCAACTTCGACATGTATGAAGCCGCGCACGGCAGAGCTCCCGCCGTTGCGACGGGCGTCAAGCGTTCGCGTCCCGACTGCTGTGTTTTCACCTATCAGGGTGACGGCGACCTCGCCTCCATCGGAACGGCCGAGATAGTCCACGCCGCGCACAGGGGCGAGAAAATAACGACGATATTCGTCAACAACGCGATATACGGTATGACAGGCGGTCAGATGGCTCCGACGACTCTCGTCGGCCAGAGAACCACGACATCCCCCGCCGGACGCGACAAGGATCATTGCGGAAGCCCGATCCGCGTTGCGGAAATGCTCTCGACGATCGACGGCGCGG
>JGI994J12354_10003603_pt1 | contig 14368 bp, 11 predicted proteins | sample IntmicLarv3ML3BL_FD_12354 | JGI IMG/M metagenome (IMG submission 12354)
CGCCGATGCTGCCGTCCCAGCAGGGGGTGGAGGGGATGCGCAGCGCGCCGTCCTTGCCCAGAATGATGGTGTCGCCCGTGGTGTCGATGTGCATCGCCCAGGAGATGCGGAAGTCCAGGATGATGCCGCCCTCTAAACGCACGAAGGCCGCCGCGAAGTCCTCCACGTCAAAGCGCGCCGCGTCCGCCGGGTTGTTATACAGCGGGTTGCCGCCGAAGAAGCCGGAGGTGTAGCCCGTGACGGTCAGGGGCTTGGGATAGCCGATGGCGTTGAGCACCATATCCAGCGAATAGCAGCCGATGTCGCCCATGGCACCGATGCCTGCGGTTTTCTTTTCAATAAAGCTGCTGTTGGGTACGCCGCGCTGGCGGCCGCCGCCGGTCTGGACATAATAAATTTCGCCCAAAACGCCGGATTGCACCACCTGCTTGACCATCATCATGTTCGCGTCAAAGCGCGGCTGGAAGCCGATGGTGAGGATTTTGCCGCTTGCCTTTTCGGCGCGTACCATTGCAATGGCCTCCTCAAGCGTGACGCACATGGGCTTCTCCAGAAGCACGTTCACGCCCTTGTTCAGCGCGTAGATGGCGCATTCCGCGTGGGTGGTGTTGTAGGTGCAGATGCTCACCGCGTCCAGCTCTTCATTGTCCAGCAGCTCCTTGTGGCTGGGGTAGCAGCGCGCGGTCTCCTCCAGGTCAAACGCCTCGCAAAAGCTTTCCGCCCGTCCGGGAATCAAATCCGCCACCGCCACGATTTCGGCATCCGCCGCCATCATGGCGTAGTTGCGCATATGCGCGTGGGCAATCCCGCCCGCACCGATGATGCCTACCTTGAGTCTTTTCTTTGCTGCCATAATTCTTTTCCTCCTTGTTTTTTTGGGTGTATCTATACTTCAGTATAGCGCGCAGGGGAGAGGATTGCAAGAAAAATTCTGTGAGATTGATGCAAATTTGTATAAAAAAGCCCGATTTTCAAAATTTGGGCTTGTAAATCGCTATAAAATAGTATAGAATAGGGTTATTGTGCCAAAGTCAGCGGGTGTACCCGCAGACTGCGGACTGGATTTTACAGAAAAGGATGTATTTGGAATGGCAAACAAGAAAGAAGAATTGGCTGCGGCAGAGCAGTATCGTGAGGAGCGCAAAGCTCGGTTGGCAAAGGCTTCCAAAAAGAAGGGTGCAGGCGGCGGACGCGCTTCCAAAATCATCGGCAAGCTGATTGCGGTTTTGCTGGTGCTGGCAGTTGTTGCCGGGGCTGGCTGGTCGGTTATGGAGCAGATTGGTGTGCGCGAGCGTCTGACCACACCCATCGCCATTGGCGACAAGAAGGTTTCCACCGTGCTTTACCGCTACTACTACATGATGATGTTCCAGAGCTATTATGAGCAGATGGCATCCATCATTAACCAGCTGGGGATGAACCCCTACGGCTATGATTTGAGCAAGTTGCCAAGCGAGCAGGAATATACCATGGACGATGAGCTGGAGGAAGGCGAGGAGCGTACCGAGCCGGAGTTCAAGCTTTGGTCGGATTTCTACAGCTACGCGGCGCTGCAGGCGCTGCAGCAGACTTATACCTCCTATGGCGAAGCCATCAAGGTGGATGAGTTCAAGACCTTGACGGAGGATGAGCAGAAGGAAGTCGATAAGGTCATTGAGGACATCCGCACATCGGCGGCGAAATCCAATTTCTCCGTGAACGCCTATCTGCGCCTGAGCTACGGCAGAGGCTTTACAGAGGAAGTCTACCGCGAAGTGATGAAGATGGAAATGGTTGTCCGCCGTTTCACCGAGGCCAAGCAGGCGGAGTTGGGGATGCAGCACACCGCCGAAACGCTGAAGGCGGAATATGAGAAGGACAAGGATTTGTACGACATCGTGAGCTTCCGCTCCTATAACGTCAAGGCAGAAACGACCGCCAAAAAAGAGGACGAGAGCGATGATGCATACAAGAAGCGCCAGGAGGAGGCAAGCAAGAAGGCAAAGACAGATGCCGATGCACTGTTGGCCAAGGTCACGGATGAAGCCGCGTTCCTTGCCGAGGTGAAGAAGCTCAACGAAAAAACCGAGGATTACAATGCCGATACGTCAACCATCCAGATGCGCCAGACCAAAGAGGCGGCGGATGCGCTGGGTGAGGATGCCGCAAAATGGCTGTTTGACGCAGGCCGCAAGGCGGGCGACAAAACCGTAATCGGCAAGGACGGCAGCTATACGGTGTTTTTCATGTTGGTTCCGCGCTACGCATCTTATGGCGTAGAGGTGCGCCACATTCTGATTGGCCACGGCGCAGAAGAGGAGGCAACCCCCACGAAAGAGCAGTGGGAGGCAGCCAAGAAAAAGACCGACGATTTGCTTGCACAGTGGAAGAGCGGTGAGGCAACGGAGGACAGCTTTGCTGCGCTCGCAACGGAAAAAACAGAGGATACCGGCTCCAAGGAGACCGGCGGCCTGTACCCGGTTGACATCAACACCAACTTTGAGACGAACTTTATGAACTGGTCGCTCGACCCCGTGCGCAAAGCGGGAGATACCGGCATCATTGAGAGCGCCTACGGCTATCACATCATGTATTTCTCCAAGGACAGCAAGGATACCCCGGATTATCTGGCTGCCATCAAAGAAGAAAAGGTTGCCGAAGAATATGAAAAATATCTCAAGGATTTGATGGAAACCGCGCCCTACAAGAAGACCGAAAACGCAAAGGCCATTGTATTCAGCACCAAGAAGAGCGAGGAATTGATCAAGCAGATGATTGCCAATCAGAATTAAGGCACGGCATAAAAATCACAAGGCAGGCAACGTTTTATGTTGTCTGCCTTGTATTTCAGATAGGGCATAAGCGAAAAATCCTGCAATCTTTTCGGAGCGTAAAAAGAGGAGAAAAACAAGCCTATGGAAGCTTATCAAAAGCCTGCCAAGCGCCGGAGTGAGGCCGCATGGGTGGAGAACGGTTCCCTGTGTGCGCAGGCGCTGGGCGGCACTGGCAAGGAGCGTTTGTGCTTTTCGTTCCCGCTGGCGGCGGAGCTGCAGCTGCGCTTTGCGGAAAAGCCCGAGGGCGCATACTGCCGGACAGCGGACGCAGGCAGGTATGCCGCTGCCGTTGGCGGCCAGACGCGGCAATGCGCTGCGGCGCGGACGCAGAACGTGCTGATATACCGCATCACGGCAGCTGAGTCCTTTGCAGTGTCCCTGCGCTTTTCGCGCGGAACACGGGCGAAACAGTCCCTTCGCATGGATGAAGCGATGAACCTCGTGGGGGAAACCGGCTGCCTGCGCGTGGAGCTGGAAACAGACGAGGGCATGGTCTCCCACGCCATTCGTGGCATGACGGTGAAGCTGGCGCGCAGTGTGACGCTTTATTTTGCCGCCGCCGCTGATATGCAGGCCTGCAAAGAGCTGATTCGGCTGGCAAAAGAGGAAGGGGATGCTGCAAAATGAATTATTTTGCAGCATCCCCTTGGGAAAAAACGTTTGCGCGCCCGATGGGGTTCGCATTTTGCATCTTTTCAGATGCAAAACCACGTTTTTTCTCACGCTTAATGCATAAAGATACGTTTTTCAGCATCCCCCGGATGCTGAAAAGGAATGGTTATAAAAATGATGATTCAAACGGAAATCAACGGCATTCCGCTGGTGTTTGAGACGGAGCCGTCCCTGTTTTCCCCCGCGCAGATAGATCGGGGTACGCTGGCAATGCTTTCCGCGTTGCAGCTATCGCCCGGGGAGAAGCTGCTGGATTTGGGCTGCGGCTGCGGCGCGGTGGGCATCTACGCCGCCAAAATCCTCGGCGCGGAAAACGTGGTGATGAGTGACATCGACCCGCTTGCGCTGGACTATGCAAGGCGCAGCGCCGCCCGAAACGATGTGGCGGGCGTGACCCTCTGCCAAAGCGACGGCTTGCGGGATGTAAAGGAAACAGGCTTTACGTGGATACTCTCCAATCCGCCCTATCACACGGATTTTTCCGTTGCCAAGCATTTTATCGAAAAGGGCTTCAACCGCCTTTGCATCGGCGGAAAAATGCTGTTGGTCACCAAACGGCGGGATTGGTATAAGCAAAAATGTATCGCGGTGTTCGGTGGGGTGAGCATTCAGGAAATCGACGGCTATTTTGTGTTCACCGCCGAAAAACGATCCACGCAATACGCGGCGAAAAAGAAGTAGGGGGTTCTATTATGAATTTGTTTGAGCTGAATTCCGCTGTAATCAAGCGGCAGGCAAACGGCAAGACCATCTGGCAGCCGCGCATTGACTGCTGGATTCGCGACCGTGATTTTCGCGGGGAGGCGCTGCCCGGCAGTTTTGCGGGCTGTGACTTGAACGGCATCTATGAAACCATTGGCTGCTCCAACCGCCTGTATTGCTTCAACGCCTGCTTCTCCCGCAAATATGATGATACCATCACAACGCACCATAATGTGCTTGGGAAGCGGCTGTTTGAGGACATCATCGAAACGCCCGTGGGCATCGTGCGCCAGGTGACGCGCGGCAACAGCTCCAACGGCGGCACGATGCCGGTAAAATGGTATGTGGAAACCGCGGCGGATCTGCGCGTGTTCTGCTATATTGAGGCGCACACAAACTATGCCTTCCATCAGGAGATGTATGACCTGCTGATGCTTACCAACGGTCATCTCGGCCTGCCTGCCGCCTATATGCCGCGCGTGAACATCCAGAAGCTGCTCATTGAGCTCTGCGGTGTGGAGAATACCTATTATCTGCTCTATGATGAGCCGCAGGCCGTGGAGGACTATTTCCGCGTCTATTCCAAGGCGCAGGAGGGCTATCTGCGCGCGGCGGCAGCCTCGCCCTTGGAATGGATCAACTACGGCGACAATCTTCATTGCAAAATCCTGCCGCCGGAGCTGCTGAAAAAGTATGTCCTGCCGGAGTACGAGAAACGCGCGGGTATCCTGCGCGCGGCGGGCAAGTTTGTCTATGCCCATTTTGACGGCGACTTCCGCGACTATCTCCCGCTGATGCACCATTGCTTCCTGGACGGCTTCGAGGCGCTCACCCCGCTGCCCCAGGGCGATGTGACGGTCGAAGAGATGAAGGCCGCGCTGGGCAATGACCTCTTTCTTGTGGATGGAATCGCGGCGCTGCTGTTTTCGCCCTTCTACCCCGAGGCGCAGCTCATTGCGCAGACCAAGCAGGTGCTGGAGCTGTTTGAAGGCCAGCTGGTTTTGGGCATCTCGGACGAGCTGCCCTCGGACGGCCTGCTGGAGCGAGTGGCGCTGGTGAATGAGATGGTAAATGAATTCAACGCGAAGCGGTAGATGCGCAAAAAGGGGATGCTGCAAAATGTTTCATTTTGCAGCATCCCCTTGGGAAAAACCGTTTGCGAGTCCGATGGGACTCGCATTTTGCAGCTTTACAGCTGCAAAACCACGCTTTTTCTTACGCCCGATACACAATGTTTCATTTTGCAGCATCCCCTTGGGAAAAACCGTTGTCGGTTAAGCAAGGGACTCACCCGCACAAAAACAGTTCCTGAATCTCGTCCAAGTCCATGATGCGCGGGGGCTGGGGTTCGGCGGCTTCGCCGAAGCGCAGCTGGGAGAGCAGGAGCTTGCCGCGCTGGCGCAGATTGTGCTGCTCCTGCGGCGGGACACCCGCTTCGTTCGCCGGGTGTATTTCCGGCTCGCGGATGCGTTCGTGCTCTGCGCTGATGCTTTGGTTCTCAATGCGCAATTCCTCTATCTGCATGCGCAGTTCATGGTTTTGGCGCTTGAGCTCCTCACGCGATTCAATGAGGTATTCTACTTTTTGTTTCATGATGCTCGCTTGGAGCGTTGTGGTTCTGCGTTCCATATGTGTTGTTTCCTCCTGTGACAGAATGTGGATGATTTCGGTTACCAGCTTTGAAAGGTCGGCTTTGCGCAAACGGCTCATGGGATCACCCCTTGTGTTCCTAGACTGAAGCGGTAAGTATAGCGTTCTGTTTCATACGCGCCCAGAATCAGGCGCGGTTCGTCAAGCTTTTTTGACAGGGTGAGGTCGCAGGTGCTGAAATACAGCATGCTCGCGTCCCATTTTGGCTCTGCGGCCCGGACGAGGGAGCGCGCGTGCAGGGCGCGCACAGCGCTTTCGGTCTGCGCGGTATCGGCATCTGCCGCGGGCGGCTCCAAGGCTTCTGTGCTTTCGTCCAGCGCAAAGACGGTATAGGGCTTGTAATAGCGCAGGGTTTTGCCGTCAAAAATTTGGATGAGCGGATTTTCTTCGAAAAAATCCGGAGATTTGTAGCGCAGAAGGTCGCTGAACACGCGGTTGCTGCCCACAAAATTGTGTCCGTGAATCAAAAGAGCTCCGGCGGAAAAATCGTTGGGGAAGCGCGTGTTGATGAACGGCGTACCGTATTTGTCCCACTCGCCCCGGTAGTTGTGGTCAAGGTAATAGCTGTTGTCCAGATACATCACGGGCATATAGCAGACGTTCGGGATATACAGCCAGGCGCTCAGGCTCGGGGAAAGCTGCTGGGCAGCGAAAAAATCCTTCGCCATCTCCATGCCGCCTTCGGGAAAGGGGCGCGCTTCGTCCTCCGGGAGAGCCTGCGCAATCGGCACATCCTTCACCAGACCCACAGACAAGCAGAAGGTGAGCAGCAGGGCTGAAAAGCTCAGCAGCAGGATGAAAAAACGTCTCATGCTTTGAATCCATTCCTTAAATGCGAATCTTTCCGCAAAGATTCGTTTATGTCAGAACTCCAAAAGCGCCGGTGTGAAGGGAACCTTTGGACTTCGGGCATGTATCCTTGGGGTTTCCGGCCGCCGGTTCTCATGAAAAAGAGAACACAGCGGCCGGTTGGGTTGGTTTTGCCGGTACTGCGTTATGGCAGTATGTAGGAAGGCTGTTTAGAAAGCGGTGCGGGCATCGGTCGGGGTGGTGCCATCGGCCTTCGTGCCAACCTCGGGAAGGACGCCATAATTGTCGAGTGCACCAAACGAAATGCTCTTTGTGAACATCGTGGTCCAGTCAGAGTTGTTGTTGGTGTTTCTGTGTTGCTTCGCCTGAGCGATGATGTCAATCGTCACTTGCAGACCCTGATAGTTGTTGTCCGCTTCGCGGTCCATGCTCAGGTAGTAGCTGTAGCTTCTCTCGGTGATGGCGTTGGCTGCATTCGCCTTGCCTTCGGTAGTATCCATTTCGGCGGCGGTTCCTGCGCCGTCAAAGATTTCGCCGTTGAAGATGCCGTTGCTCTCGCCTACGTTATAGACAACAGCGATGATTGATTCTCCTGCAAAAAGCGTCGGGAGACCCTTGATTCTGCCTTTAGCATCTTTGGTGGTAGCAAGTGCCTTCTCAAGTCTCTGGGTGCCGTTTGCGGCTTCCACCAGATAGAACTTCTCGGTCAGCTCATCCGTCCCGACCTGGCCGTTGGTGCCGTTGGGCTTGGAGTTGTCAAACAGACGAATGACGGAGGGGTCAAAGTACTTGCCGGCTGCGTCCACGACGGAAATGATGATGCAGTGGCGCAGATCAACGGATTTGTTGCCCAGGTTCTTCAGCTTGAAGGTCAGTTCATGCTTCGTACCGGGGGTGGAATCATCGGGGTTGCTGGGGTCATAGTCGCCGGGGTTGATGTTGGTCTTGTCGTCCAGATCGAAATCTGTCAGATCAATGTCAACCGTACCGATTTGACCCTCTGTGGCTGCTTGGGCTCTGTCCGAGAACAATGCGAATGCCGAGATAACGAGGAGTGCGAGTGCCGTTGCCACTGCCAGAATGGCAACTGCGAATTTTTTGCCTGACTTCATGGGTTTACCTCCAATAATTTTTTTGGACTGCGCTTCTTTTCCGCAAACAGCCTTTTCCATCGTTTCTCTGAAACATTGGTCAGTCCTTGCAATGTTTCAAAGACACGGCACGGGCGCAGGAGGGTGAAAAGGCCGCTGTACGCGTTTTGTCCGGGAATCAGCTGCCCGCAGCAAACGCGGATGCCGTCAGCGCCTGCCCTGATTCCGGTGGCATGATTATCCTAATACATCACCGTGTGAAAGTCAAGAAATGCACGTATTCTTAAGAAAGATAAAGGATTTATAACGGGAATGCGAAGAAAGGCTTGCAAAAGCTTTGAGATATGACAGAAAAATGTTATATTTTTCGTGTTTTCCCCGCATTTTTACTTGACAGCGCAAGTCCGGCAATAGTATAATAACATTGCGTTCTGTACCGATTTTCCGTGGGAAAAATGCGCAAAAATAGGGAAAACAATTAAGGAGGGTTTCTGCAATGGGTGCAACAATACTCAAGTACCTGTCCAAAATCGGCTATCTGCTTCTCTGCTTCGTTTTCGTCATCGCTTCCGGAGGTCTTTTCGCCTCAGACAAACCGGCGGCCGACCCCACACTGGAGGCACCGCTCTGGCCGGCCTGGGTGCATGAGCACTGGGTCTGGGAAAACGACGGCGATGAAGTCTCCACCATGGAAAATGCAATGGGCTTTGTCGACCGCGGCATCCCCGTGGGCGCTGTCATCATTGACCGTCCTTGGTCGGAAGAATGGAATACCTTCGTGCCCCACCCCGAAAAATACCCCAACCTCGAACAGCTCATCAAGGATTTCCACAATAAGGACATCCGCGTAATGATGTGGGCAACCAGCATCATCAACGACGATGCGCCCCTCTTCCAGGAGGGCTTGGATAAGGGCTACTACCTCTCCGGCGGCAAAACCGTGAAGTGGTGGGCAGGCACCGGCGCGTTCATCGACTACACCAACCCTGCCGCCGTGGAATGGTGGCATAAGCAAATGGACATCGTGCTGGATATGGGCATCGACGGCTGGAAGGTGGACGGCTCCGATTTGCACTCCATGCTCCTCCTGCCCGCCAAAGCCTTCAACGGCCAGAACCTCTCCTGGAAGGATTACCGCGACCAGGTTTACGGCGACTTCTTCCATTACACACGTGAAAAGCTCGGCAATGACCGCGTGATTTCCGCCAGACCCATTGACGACCAGCTGCTGAACCTCGGGATTGTCCCGCTGCTTTACACCGACCGCGATGTCAATTTCGCCGGCTGGGTGGGCGACAACGACAACGACTGGGCGGGGCTGCGCCACGCGCTGGGCAATATGTTCGCCAGCGCCGCTTATAACCACGTCAGCTACGGCTCGGACATCGGCGGCTTCCGCTGGGATAATCAAGAGGCGTTTAAGGATGTATTCCTGCGCTGGACGCAGCTGGGCGCGTTCTGCCCCGTGATGGAAAACGGCGGCGGCGGTATCCATAAGCCCTGGGAATACGACGACGAAACCACCAATATCTACCGCAAGTTTGTGCTGCTGCACAATGAGCTGATTCCTTATATCTACAGCCAGGCGGCCTATTCCTACGAGCTGGTCAAGCCTACCATGCGTCCGCAGCTGGGTGCCTATACCTACCTGCTGGGTGACGATATTTTGGTGGCTCCTTTCTATGAGGAAGGCACCGAGCGCAGCGTCCGCTTCCCCAAGGGCGATTGGATTTATATGTTTGACGAGAGCAAGACTTATTCCGCCGGTACGGAAACGCTGGACATCCCGCTGGACGAAACCCCCGCGTTTATCCGCCGCGGCGCGATTCTCCCGCTGGATGTGACCACCGACGCGCTCGGCCACGGCTCCGCGCTTTCCAAGGATTACACCACCGTTGCCATGTACCCCGCGCAGGGCGAGAAGAAATTCGGCCTGTATGAGGAAAACAAGACTGGCGCGATGCTCTCCTATGTGAAGGACGGCAGCAAGCTGACCGTGAAATCCACCGCAACCGACCGTTCCCTCCTCTTCCGCATCAAGGACTACACGGCACCCCTCTCTGTGAGCAACCTTCCCGCCGCTGCCTCCATGGCAGAGCTGGTTGCCATGAATGCAGGCTATTTCATAGATGGCGATACCCTGTGGATTGCCGTCAAGGACGCAAGCCAAGGCTTCGAGGCTCAAGCAGAATTCGACCTGGCAGCGCCGACCGCGTAAAGCTTTTATTCAAAAATCCCGCTCATCTTCGGATGGGCGGGATTTTTGATGGGGTGAATTGCAGTGCGCCACGGGCGGAAAAGTAGGGGCGATTTGCAATCGCCCGAGGTCGTGAAGATGCGGCATATCCGTAATACCAACTTGCAATGTCTGACGGGATGTGGGCGAACGCAGTTCGCCCCTACACAAGCTCCGCCGCTGCACCCACAAAAAAACACAGAAGCAACGATGGCTCCTGTGCCTATAATTCTCTAAAAGAATTATTATTTCTGCTACGGTTATCATTTCTATTGTAGCACAATTTGAAATACAAGTCTAGTATTTTTTTTATTTTCTGTTAAAATTATTGTATCAACTGATTGGAGGGCGCAACTATGCCGCAATATGTGAGCAACCGGGCGGGGGAGGAGAAGCAGCTGCGCGGGCTGCTGGCAAAGCTTCTGGAATCCAGCAGCTATTACGAGGAGCTTTACCGCAGCACCGAGGAGGAGCTGGAGCAGCTGCACCGCATGTATACCTCCGCCACGCCGGAGTTTTACAACGACATTCCCACCAAGGAATTTCTGGCGCAGCTCTACCGCAGCCGCCTGACGGACTGCGAAAAGGCGCTGGAGAAGCCCTATTTCGGCAAGCTGATTTACCGGGAGGCGCAGGAGGCAGCGGACGAGATGACGCTCTACATCGGCAAAAAGGGCATTGCCAACCACAGGGAGCAAGACGAAATCTGGGTGGTGGATTGGCGCGCGCCGGTTTCCGCCCTGTATTACAGCGGCAATCTGGGGCAGACACAATACCGCGCCGCGCAGCGGGATATCCTCGTGGATTTGAAGCTGAAAACCACGCTGGAAATCCAAAGCGGCAAGCTGCTGGGCTTTTATGACAGTGAGGTTGTCGCCAATGACGAGCTGCTGGTGAAATACCTCTCGCAAAACAAGGATGTGGTGCTGAACGAAATCGTCGCCACCATCCAGAAGGATCAGGATGCCATCATCCGCCGCCCCTTGCACGTCAACGTGCTGGTACAGGGCGTAGCGGGCAGCGGCAAAACCACCGTCGCCCTGCACCGCATTGCGTATTTGCTGTATACCTACCGCGAGAAAATGAGCTCGGAGAATGTGTTTGTCCTTGCGGCGAACCGCCTGTTTCTCAATTACATCACCGCCATGCTGCCGGATTTGGATGTGCCGGACGTGGGGCAGGGGACGCTGCGGGAGCTGCTGTGCGACAGCCTTTCGCGCTGCTATCCCAAGCTGCGCTTCCGCTTGACGCAGGGGGCATCCGAATACAATCAGGCGGAGCTGCCCGCCCTGCTGCGCGGCTTTTTGCAGGAAGTGAAAGAGGCGGTTTTTTGCGGCACGGTCGCGGCGCAGGGTGTGCCGATTCAAAGCGCGCGGACGGTGCGCGAGCAGGTGGACGATTTGCACGAGATGTCCCTGCTGCGTATGGCGCAGCTGATGGATAAGCGCCTGTGGAGCTTCTACAAAAACCGCCGCGATTCCTTTGCTTTTCCGCTGCATGACGCCTTCTTTCAGCAGGGCATCACCGCCCGCGCGGATTTGCTGCGCGCCATGCAGAAGGAGGAGAAAGTTCTCCAGCAATACTACCGCGCGCGCCTGAAAAAGCAAAAGCCGCAGGAGTTGCTGAACGCACTGCGCCGCCGCCTGGGGCTGGGTGCAAAACGCCCGAACGATTACACGGCGGATGACCTGTGCCTGCTGGTGCTGCTGAGCAACTTTCTGCACGACGGCTGCGTGCGCGGGAAAATCTATCAGGTCGTGGTGGACGAGGCGCAGGATTTGAACGCCCTGCAATACCTTTGCCTGAAAAGCATTTTCCCGGACGCAAGCTTCACCGTGGTGGGCGACATCATGCAAAACATCCACAGCGATTCCATCGAGAGCTGGCAGCAGCTGTCCGAGCTGGTGTTCGGCGGCAAGACGGAGTTTGCCACCCTCCTCAAAAGCTACCGCAATACCATAGAAATCTCCGATTTTGCCAAGGAAATCGTGGAGACGCACAGCGGCGAGTCCTTCGCCTGTGACCCCTTGGTACGCCACGGACGCGAGGTTGTGCGCCGCAATCCGCCCAAGGGGCAGGAAATCGCGCAGCTGACACAGACGCTGGCGGAAATTGCGCAGTCCGGCTATGGCCTGAACGCCGTCATCTGCAAGGATGCCGAGAGCGCAAAGAAACTCTTTGAAAGCATCCGCGAAAAGGCAAAGGTGCAGTGGCTGGACGCGGAAAGCGGCACGCTGGAGAAAGGCAGCTATGTTCTGAGTGTGGCGGATGCCAAGGGACTGGAGTTCGACAGCGTGGTCATCTGGGACTTTGACCGCTATGATATCACGGCGCCCACGCTGGATTTCAAGCTGCTCTATGTCGCCGCAACCCGCGCGCTGCATGAGTTGTTTGTATTCAACGGCAGTTGACTTTTCCCGGGGAAACGGCTATACTGAAAGCGGGAGGTGAGCCTGCATGAAATATCGGAAATGGTTCTTGGCCTGCGCCGCGCTGATGGGGCTGCTGACCGTTGGGCTTACCGTGTTTCTGTCTGCGGTTCGGCTGAAGGAGCCGCTGTTTCTGCCGCGCTGTGTGACGCAGGATTTCTACAGTCAGGATTCGTGGGAGATGCAGCGGAGCTTTTCACTGGAATATTTTGTCAACGCGGACGACACGCGCACGGTGGAGCAGATTTCCTTTGATGGCTGGACGAATGAGGAGGTCGTTTTCCATGCGGTAAAAGGGCTGGAAAATACCGGGGCGGCAAACCTCGGAATGTATGCCCTGCGCACGGTATACGTTGTGCCGCAGCTCAACCATCGGCACCTGGAGGAAGGCGGCGAAATCTACAAAACAATGGTGCTGAAAATCGCCCGGGTGGTCTTCAGCGATGGCAGTGAGCAAACGGTGGACATTGGCGAAATCCAGCTGCACTGGGATAGGATCCGGGGCGAAAAGCTGGGGATGCACGTGTCCACAGGCAGCAGCGGCGGCAATTCCAGCGAGACGCTGAGCGGCGAGGAGGATTTTACCCTGCTGGACCTGCGCTTCTCTCCCGAGGTGGAGGCAGGGGAATTGCTGAGCCTGACAATCAACGGCAAGAACGCCCTGAACGGCGGCATTCGGGGAATGCAGCTGGAAAAAGGGGAGCGCTTGCACGTGGAAGCAAAGTTCCCGGAGCCGCGCGATTTGGACAGGCGCTTCACGAGCTATGAGCTGACCCCGGTGCTGACCCTGCGGGACAGCAGCGGCGCGGAATCCGAGGAATATCTGAATGAAATTTATTATGACGCCGTCTATGCGAAGGACAGCATTCGGCAAATCCTGCGCTATGTGCTGCATCGGAAGGGCGGAGTTTGAAAAACAAGTTTTTCAAACCGGATTTTGTGCCTTTCGGGTTTGAAAAACCCGAATTTCGGCGAAGCCGAAACCGGCACAAGAATCCACGTGCTGCTGAAGGGATGGTTATAAGAATGCTGCTTTCTGAAGAACAACGCACCGATTTGTTTTCCGGCTATCGTCAGCTGTTTTGGGGCGTTTTGCTGATGGTATTTCACGTCAGCCTCGGACCTGTCCGCCTTTTGCCGGACTTTGTTTGTTTTCTGATGATCTGCTCCGGTATCGGCCGCCTGCGCAGCGCAGCGGATTGCCGTGCGCTGCGGCGCGCGCGCAGCGTCTCGGCGCTGCTGGCGCTGGTTTCTGCGCTGGAGCTTGGCGTGACTTTTGTGGGCAGTGCGGCGCTTTTCGGCGGGGAATATGCCCTGCCGCTGCCGCTTGACATTTTTTGGCAGGGCACGCGGGCAGTGCTGTGGATGCTGATGTTTTGCGATGTTTTCAGCGCGGCCGCCGTTTTGCTGGAAAAAACAGAGGACAGTGCAGCGGCGGCGCAGACAGCCGGCCGCATTCGGCCGTTTCTTTCCTGGCATTTCCTGCTCACCGCTGCATTCCTGCTGAGCCGCGTGTTTTCGGCGGAGCCGCTGGTGCAGATAGGGGTTGGCATTTGCCTGCTCCCGCTGCATTTGTGGCTGGCTCACACGATGAACGCGCTCAAGCGTTGGTATGCGCCGGGCAGGGAGCCGAGAAGTCTGCCTGCGGACGCAGAAGCAGACGGCGCGGTGGTCTGACCAGGGGGTACTGCAAAATGAATTATTTTGCAGTACCCCCTTGGAAAAAACTGTTTGCGAGCCCGAAGGGGCTCGCATTTTGCATCTTTTCAGATGCAAAACCACGCTTTTTCTCACGCTCAATGCGTAAAGATACGTTTTGCAGCAACCCCAACAAAAAAGGGTTCCGCTGCTGTTCGGCAGGGAACCCCTTCATTCACAAGAACTTCGTTGCCGGGTTTGATACCCCGCCGCTTGCGGCGGATTCCGATATTCCCCCGGCGATACCCCATCGCTCTGCGGCGGGGG
>JGI994J12354_10003604_pt1 | contig 14366 bp, 14 predicted proteins | sample IntmicLarv3ML3BL_FD_12354 | JGI IMG/M metagenome (IMG submission 12354)
GAGGGCATCGCGCCGGATGTGCTGGCGGCCGTGGAAGCCGCCGCAAGGCGCTATGAGCGGCTGGGCGCCAAGATCACCCGGGTATCCATGCCCGCCCTGGAAAGCGCGCTGCCCGCGTACTACATCATGTCTAGCGCAGAGGCATCCAGCAACCTGGCGCGCTTTGACGGCGTCCGGTATGGGCGGCGGGCGGCAACCTATGATGGGCTCACGGATCTCTACGAGCAAAGCCGCAGCAGCGGCTTTGGCTCGGAGGTAAAGCGCCGCATTCTGCTGGGCACGTTTGCCCTTAGCGCGGGATATGTGGATGCGTACTACAAGCAGGCGCTCAAGGTGCGTACCCTGGTCACGGAGGATTTTGCCCGGGTGCTGAAAGGCTGCGATGCGATCCTCTCCCCTGTTACGCCCACAGTAGCCTACCCCCTTGGCGCGAAAACAAGCGATCCCATGACCATGTATATGGGCGATATCTGCACCGTGCCCGCAAACATCGCAGGGCTGCCTGCCTTGTCGCTGCCGTGCGGCACAGGAGAGGGCGGCATGCCGGTAGGGCTGCAGCTCATGGGCCGGGCCTTTGATGAAAAAATGTTGCTGCGGGTTGCGCGGGCGCTGGAAAGGGAGGGCGTATGATGCGGAGCGAATACGAGATGGTCATTGGGCTTGAGGTTCACGTGGAACTGAAAACCCGGACGAAAATATTCTGTGGCTGCCGGACAGATTTTGACGCGCCGCCCAACACGCAGGTGTGTCCCGTCTGCATGGGACTGCCGGGCGCACTGCCCGTGCTCAATGCCGCAGTGGTGGATTACGCTGTTTGCGCCGGGCTTTCAACAAACTGCCGCATTGCCCAGGATAGCCGACAGGATAGGAAAAACTACTTCTACCCCGACCTGCCCAAGGCCTACCAAATTTCCCAATATGACCATCCCCTGTGTGAGGAAGGCTGGCTGAACATTGAAACGGAGGCGGGGGAGAAGCGCATTGGCATCACCCGTATCCACATCGAGGAGGATGCGGGCAAGCTGGTGCATGAGGGTACGGAGGGAACGCGCATCGATCTGAACCGCTGTGGCGTGCCGCTCATCGAGCTTGTTACGGAGCCGGATCTGCGCAGTGCGGCGGAGGCCCGGGCGTTCCTGCAAAAGCTGCGGGCCATCCTGCTGGCTACGGACGTATCCGATTGCAAGATGAACGAAGGCTCCCTTCGCTGCGATGTAAACCTCTCCGTGCGCAGAAAAGGCGAAACGACATTGGGCACGCGCACGGAAACGAAGAACCTCAACTCCTTTGCGTTTGCCGTCAAGGCCATCGAGTATGAATTCCGGCGGCAGGTGGAGGCCTTGTGCGCGGGGGAAACCATCGTGCAGGAAACCCGGCGGTTTGATCCTGCCACAGGCAAGACCCACGCCATGCGCACCAAGGAAAATGCGGACGATTACCGCTACTTCCCCGATCCGGATCTTCCCCCCATTCACCTGACGGAGGAGGCGATTGACGCATTGCGCCAGAGCCTGCCAGAACTGCCGGACGTGAAAAAAAGCCGCTTCCAGCAGGACTTTGGCCTGATGGCCCGGGAAGCGGACGACTTGTGCAGCCAGCTTGGTCTGTGCGCATCCTTTGAGCAGGCCGCGCCGCTGTGCAAAGCGCCCCGAACCCTGTGCAACCTGCTGGTGATGGAACTGTCACGCCTGTTGCCGGACAGTGGGGATATGACGATCTCCCCGGAAAGCCTTGCCAGCCTCAGTAATCTTCTGGCGGAGGGAACAATCCATCACGGCGGCGCAAGGCGCATTCTACAGGAGATGCTCTCCGGTGGCGGCGAACCCATAGCCCTTGTGGTGCAACTGGGGCTTGCCCAGGTTAGCGACGGAGAAATCCTCTCCCAGGCGATTGAAAAGGTGCTTGGCGAAAATGAAGGGTTGGTGCAGACATACCTTGGCGGCAAGACAAACGCATTGCAGGCCCTCATGGGCAAGGTAATGGCCGCCACACAAGGCCGTGCAAACCCGGCGCTGGCCGCAAAGCTGCTGGCAGAGCGGTTGGCGGGAAAATAAGTTTATTTATATTAGTTATGAAAAGACACCCGCCGTGAGGCGAAAAGTAGGGATTGGGAAGGGATTTAATCCCTTTTGCAGGGGTTTCAGGGGGCAGCGCCCCCTGATCGCTCTTCCTATCCCCTCACCGAGCGGAATAGGACGGACGGCTGTTCCATGCCTCCTGGACATAGGCAGCGTGTTCCTCATCCACGCGATCCGTCTCGTGGGTGCGGCTGTTAAAGAAATGGATGCAAAAATGCCCATCAAAGTTATTATCCCAGATATGCTGGCCTTCATGGGGCATGCAGTTCATGGAGGCGGCAATGACGCGGCCATTTACCTCCAGCCAGATGGGACGCCTCTCCCACGTCCATTCCCCGCCAAGAATGGACAAAAACGTCTGGGTGTCCTTTGACGTAAGGGGTTCCACGTCGCAATGATTGTCCCCGCCATAACGAAAAACAGCAAAGCGCTTTCCCGTGCGCACGTCCACCACGGTTGCCTCGGTTAGCCGCGCATAGGCCACGTTGCCGCCCAGCCACCAGTCCAGCAGTTCCATCTGCCCGGGGCTTTCATTGCCGATCATCTTGCGCGTCATTGGCCCCACGATGCCGTCCGCATCCAATCCCAGGGCGCGTTGCACCTTCATGACAGCTGCCTGGGTATTGTAGCCGTACTGCCCGTCCGTATCTACATCATATCCCATGGATTTGAGCGTAACCTGCAAGTCTATCACCGAATTGCCCATATCCCCGGGCTTGAGCACCTGTGGGAAGTTGGGGTTGTTTTCCTCAAAGGTAAGCACTGGCAATGATAATCCTGATTGGGTAACGCGTTCAGGTTCAGGGGGGAACGTGGGTGCGATTTCTCCAGTCGGCAGATCCACGCGCACATAGCGGGCGTACACATACCCTTCCTGCCCGCCATACCGGATGGCATACCAGCCGTTGTCATAGGTGAGCAGCTCCAACTTCGCATTTTGCGGGATCTCTCCCAGCATGGCGAATTCAACGCCCGGCCCTTCGCGCAGTACCAACGCGCTGGCCGTAACCGTGCCCGTTTCCGCTTGCGCGGAAAATGCACACAGCGTCGCACACAGCATCACCACAACGCACATAACGCCTCTGCGCATCCTTTCACCTTCTTTATATTAGCACAAGTTTCTATTTTTGGATATTGTAGGGCAGGCCACGCATTGTTGTCAACCCCAAACCCCTATGCTATACTGATAAAAAGATATATATGCCAGTAGGAGGAGTCTGCTATGCCCATTGTAGACAAGCCGTTATCGGAACTAAAAGTATACCAGGGTATCAATCCAAGACCCGACGATTTTGATGCATTTTGGGCCCGGGGACTTGCCCAGATGCATGCGCTGGGGACGGCGTGCGAGATAACGCCGGCATCGTTTCAGGTTCCGGGCATCCGGTGCGACGATCTGTATTTTATGGGCGTTGGAGGCGCGCGGGTGTACGCCAAGCTCCTGCGCCCGGAGGGCAGGGAGGGGTGTCCTGCGGTAGTGCAGTTCCACGGCTATACCGGCGCTTCCGGGGACTGGGCGGACAAGCTTGCCTACGCGGCGTCCGGCTTTGTTGTGGCGGCCCTGGATTGCCGTGGACAGGGCGGCCGCTCCGAGGATGTTGGCGGGGTAAAGGGCAATACCCACAGCGGCCTGATCATTCGTGGGCTGGACGATCCGGATCCGGATAAGCTCCTTATGCGCAATGTTTTTTTGGACACCGCCCAGCTTGCCCGTATCATCATGGCGCTGCCGGAAGTGGATGAAACTCGCGTTGGCGCATTCGGCGGCAGCCAGGGCGGTGGTCTGACGTTGGCCTGTGCCGCATTGGAGCCAAGGGTACGACGCCTTGCCTCCATGTACCCGTTCCTGAGCGACTATAGGCGCGTGTGGGAAATGGATCTGACCGTATCCGCCTATGCGGAGCTTCGCCAATATTTTCGCCACTTTGATCCCCGTCACCTGCGGGAGGATCAGGTGTTTACAAAGCTGGGCTACATTGATGTGCAGCACCTGGCTTCGCGCATTCGGGGTGATGTGCTGATGTATGTGGGCCTTATGGACACAGTTTGCCCGCCCTCCACACAGTTCGCGGCCTACAATAAAATCACCGCGGAAAAGCATATGGAAATCTGGCCTGATTTTGCCCACGAAACCCTTCCTGGCGCAAACGACATGACATTCCAGCACATGCTGGGATTATAAGGAGGCGCTCCCATGCCTGTAACGATTGGCTATGACGAAAACAACCGGCTCCTGCTATCGGGCCTTGCCTGCAACTGCGCTTGTGAGCACAATGCGCCTCAGCAGGATATTTATGTTGGCAAGGGTCTGATCGAAAAACTGCCTTCGTACATTGAAAAGCGGGGACTGGGTACCCAGTGCGTGCTGGTGGCGGACAACATCACCTATGAAATCGCCGGACGCGCGGCGGAACAGGCTCTTCGCAGCGCGGGACTTACCGTAACCCTTTGCGTCATTCAGCGCAAGGGAGAAATGCTCCCTGACGAAACGGCCTGCGGCGAGGTGCTTTTATCCATCCAGCCTGAAACGCAATTCCTGGTCAGCGTAGGCTCCGGTTCCATCACCGACATCACCCGGGTAAATGCGATGCGCACGGGCCTGCCCTTCGTATGCGTGGGCACCGCGCCGTCCATGGATGGCTACACCTCCGTAGTCGCGCCGCTGCTGCTGCGCAATGTGAAAATTCATCGCGCGGGCGTATGCCCGGACATCATCGTCTGCGATCTCGCCGTGCTATCTACCGCGCCGCTTTCCATGATCGCCTCGGGCGTGGGCGACGTGCTGGGCAAGTACATTGCCCACGCGGACTGGATGCTGGGCAACATCATCAATGATGAGCCCTATTGCCCCACCTGCGGCAGCATCGTCCTGGATGCGGTAAACAGGCTGGTAGACAACGCCGCGCTGATCCGGGACAAGACGGAGGAAGGCATGCGCATCCTCATCGAAGCGCTGCTGCTGGCAGGCATTACCATCATGGTCATTGGCAACACCCGCGCCGTGGCGTCCATTGAGCATAACATCGCGCAGTTTTGGGAGATGAAGCAGCTCCAGTACGGCAACACGCCACCCCAGCACGGCTCCTCCGTCGGCGTGGCAACACGGCTTGTATGGCCCCTGTTCAAGCGCTTCGCCCAGGAGGATATCTCCGCCCTGGATCTTGACAGGATCAAGGCCGGGCGCATCACCCATGAGGCGCGCGAAGCATGGATGATCCATGCCTACGGCGAGGAAGGCGGCACGCAAATCATGCGGGAAAATCCAGGCGATTTTCTCACCTGGGAAGAGCAGGAACGCCGCATCCTTAGGGCACAGGCATGCTTCGCCGATATCCGCGCCATCTTGGACGCGCTGCCTCCCCTCTCCACCCTTGACGCGGCTATGCATACCTTGTCCGCTCATATGACGCCGGAGGAGGAGGGCATTGGCCCGGAACTGCTCAGCCTGTCCCTTCGCTGCGGAAAGGATTACCGTACGCGGTATACCCTCTTTAAGCTCCTGGATGAATGTGGCCTGTTGGAAGATTATTTAGGGGGACGCTAGAAGACACTGAGAGAGGGAGTTCCCAGGCAACTAGCGGATCTATGGTCCGGTAGAGGCAGGTGCGTTGCAGGGCCGGGAGGTGTACCTTGTGCTACCAATTGAAAGTGTGGGAAAAATCACTGGCATAGGAAGAAGAGAAAATGATCATGTGTGACGGGAAAAAATTCAAGGGCTTCAAGGGGAAACTGGTAGAGGAGAATGAGGCCAAGTACGGCGCCGAGGTGCGCGAGCGGTATGGCGACAAGGCGGCGGATGAGAGCAATGCGCGGATGATGGACATAACGCAGGAGCAATATGACCGGCTGCAAAGCATCTCTGGGGAAATCCTCGACCGTTTGGAGATCGCCGTCATCTTGGAGGCCGCTCCGGACAGCGAAGAGGGCTGCGCCATCGCCAGCCTGCACAAGGATTTTCTTGGCTTCACCTGGCCCTCCTATACAAAGGAGGCGCACCAGGGGCTTGCGCAGATGTATCTGGAGGATGAACGCTTTACTGCCTATTACGACAAAAAAATTGTGGGGTGCGCAAAATTCTTGCGTGACGCTGTGTTTGCCTGGACAGAATAAAGGCGCAGGGGTTATATCCTGCGCCAGATGATTGTGGCTTTATTCCGCCAGTTCCGCCCATGATTCGTACAGGGTGTCCAGCTCCGCCTGCAAGGTGCGCAGGGCAAGGGCGGCTTCCCTGGCGCGGTCTGGACTTGCGTAAACCTCAGGCTGTGCCAGTAGGGTTTCCTGCCCGGCGATGGCCTCTTCCATTGCCTGTATCGTTGCCTCCAGGGTTTGTACTTTCGCCTTGTGCGCCTTTTCCGCTTCCCGGGTCTGGCGGTCGCGCTTTTTTTCTTTTTCCAGGGCAGTGCGCGTTCTTTGCGGGCCGTCGTCTGTTTCTCCGGCTTGCTCCTGTTTCTTCTTTTCTATATAATCATCGTAATTGCCCAGATACAGGGAGATGCCATCCGGCCGCATCTCTATGATGCGGTTGGCAAGGCGGTTGATGAAATACCGGTCATGGGAAACCGTAAGCAGTGTGCCTGGGAAATCCTCCAATGCCTGCTCCAGCACCTCCCGAGAATCCATGTCCAGGTGGTTGGTGGGCTCATCCAGCAGGAGGAGGTTATTTTGCTGGAGCATCATCCGCGTCAGTGCCACGCGCCCACGCTCCCCGCCGGACAGGGTGTGAATGGGCTGAAAAACATCATCGCCCGTGAACAGAAAACATCCCAGAATGCTGCGCAGGGTAGACTGCTCCATGTGGGGGAAGTCGTCCCATAGCTCATCCAGCACGGTCTTGTTTTCGTGCAGATGCTGTTGATGCTGATCATAATAGCCCACATCAAGATTCGTACCGTAGCGGAGGGTGCCCGCATCCGGCTTTATTTCCTTTGTAATGATCTTCAGCAGCGTGGACTTGCCAATGCCGTTGGGGCCAATTAGCGCTGCACGGTCGCCTGCGCGCAGATGGAGGTGTAGCGCCTCAAAAAGCGTCCGGCCGTCATATCCCTTGGCAAGATCCTGTAGGATGAGCACGTCATCCCCGGTGCGCCGCCGGACGGTGAACTGAAAACGGATCTGCTGCTCATCCTTTGGTTTGTCCACAAGCTCTATTTTAGACAGAAGCTTTTCCCGGGATTCCGCCCGCTTGATGGACTTTTCCCGGTTGAAGGAGCGCAGGGTGGAGATGATTTGCTTCTGGCGCGCGATTTCCTTTTGCTGCGCAGCATACTCGCGCTGGCGCACCTCGAACCGCTCCTCGCGCAAACGCTGGTAGCGGGTGTAGTTGCCTTCATACTGCTCAATGCGGCCAAATAGCAGCTCCGCAATATCCGTGCATACGGCATCAAGCAGGTAACGGTCGTGAGAGACAAGCAAAACAGCGCCCTTGTAGGCTTGCAGATATTGCTCCAGCCAGCCAAGGGCTTCCAGATCCAGGTGGTTGGTAGGCTCATCCAGCAGGAGAAGATCGGGCTTTTGCAAGAGCAGGCGCGCCAAACACAAGCGCGTACGCTCTCCGCCGGACAACAGGTCGGCCGGCTGATCCCACTGCTCGCGGGTGAAGCCAAGCCCCTTGAGCACACCCTGGATGGCGCTGTGCCACGCATACCCATCTGCGTCCTCAAAGGCATCGGTCAGGTTGGCATATTGTTGGGATAAACGGGCGAAGGCGGCCTCGTCCTCATGCTGCTGGGCCATGTCGGCCTCCAAGCGGCGCAGCTTTGCTTCCATCTCATGAAGGTACGCAAACACCTGCTCCAATTCCTGCCAGACGGTGAACCCCTCGGTGATCATGCCCTGCTGCGCCAGATACCCAAACTGCATGCCCCGGCTTGTGGTGATGGAGCCACTGTCCGGCGCATCCAGCCCGGCAATGATTTTCAGCAGCGTGGATTTACCGCTTCCGTTTGCGCCGATTAAGCCCAGGCGGCGGCCATGCTGCAGGGTGAGTGACGCGCCGGAGAGCACCTCGTTTACGCCAAAGCTTTTCACAATATTTTGCGCGGATAATACGATCATAATAAAAGAATTATATCATGTTTTGGCAAGGGTGGGAATGGGGAAAAATTAGCCCTTCGCCTTATCTTTGTAGTTGCGGGAACAGGCAGGTGGCTGTTTTATGGCAGATACCATGTCGGAATGGGGTTTTTCATATTGTCAAACCAACGCAGAACATCCTGGGATTGCTGCATCATGGTGTCAAGGTCAGACGACCCGAAGGGTATCGCCCAATAGATTGACGAGAGCGTGTTGCTTGCAATGTAAAAAGCCAGCAGCTTGAAAAAATCTAGCGGCGGCTCACCGCTAAAATATCCGCGAAGCTGCCCGGTGGCAAAATGCGGACTGGCTGCCGCGCTCCAAACAATACGGTTGAATTCTTCCCAAGGATCGCCGAAATCATAGCGGTCAAAGTCAATGATTTTAAGGGTACTGCCCTCCAGCATCATGTTGCCGATGTGATAATCCCCATGCTGGAAACACTGGGGGCGATTTTCAAGCAGTCCACGGTTTTTCTCAATGTACTCCATGACATATTCATCGCCGTCAAAGCGCAACCCGCATGCGTGGTATTTTTGGATTTTTATATTTGTCTTGCAGTTGAAATGGGAGGCCCATGCCTCCTGTGTATCCGGCGCAGGGATGGCGTGCATCTTTTGCAAAATCTCGCCGGAAGTCAGGCCCAAAGCATACTGCTCGGCCTGGGATAGGGAGGGCATGACCGTTTCCAAATCCTCCCCGTCAATCCAGGTTTGAAGGGAATATACACCGTCTGGGCAGGTGCCAAACTCCACCGGCAAGCACATGGGAATGTCCAGCGTCGCTACCCGTTTAAGCATTTCAAACAGCGCCTTGCGGGTTTCATATCGTTCCATGGGAGAGATGCGGAGAAGATATTTTTTTCCATTATCCTCCGTAACGCAGTATTTTTTATCCACTGACCAGCCTTTTTCGATTGGGACGGCGGAAACAAAACGGTTGCCATCAAGAATATGAGTCATTTCATTACCGCCCTTTCGGTTTTGCCTTAGGGAAAAGACAAATGCGAACACCTCACCGACAAAAATCGTGTCAGGGTTCGCATTTGCTGCTATTGGCGGAGAGAGAGGGATTTGAACCCTCGGTAGGGTATTAGCCTACACACGATTTCCAATCGTGCGCCTTCGACCACTCAGCCATCTCTCCACTGAAATAATCCAGCGACAGACAGTATATCATGCAAAGAACCACATGTCAATGAAAATGATTTTAACTTGACAACCTATTCACGAGGGGAGTAAAATGACAGAAATTCGTCGCAAGGCGTTACAGGAGGGCACGGACATGAATCACTCGTTTTCCATGCAGATGCCCATGCGCGGGATGCTATATCCTGCGCCGCTTCGCGTGTAACGAATGCCGCCTCGGCGGTGAGTTGGGGAGAGTCGCCCTGCTTCGTATATACGCGAGGCAGGGCGTTTTTCATTGCCAATGAACAGGATGACAAAGGTATTTTAAGGAGGCGTCGGTATGGGAAAGGAATTGGGATTTAACACCCGCCAGGTACACGCGGGCACTACGCTGGAGAAAACAACGGGCGCGTTTGCTGTGCCGATCTACCAAACGGTGGGCTTTACCTTTGACGGCATAGGGGATGCGACCGCTCAGTTTGAACTGCAAAAGCCGGGAAACATCTATTCCCGTATCAAGAACCCCACGGTCACTGCCCTGGAGGAGCGCCTTAACGCATTGGAGGGCGGTGCGGGCACGGTGTGCTTTGCGTCGGGCATGGCGGCCCTTGTGGCGGTGATTCAAAACATGGCAGAGTCGGGCAGCGAAATCATTGCCATGTCAAAAATTTATGGCGGATCCTTCACGCTGCTGTTTGACCGCTTCGAGCATCGCTACGGCATTCGCGTGCGCCAGGTGGATATGGACGATCTGGACGCGCTGCGTGCCGCCATCAATGAAAAGACCCGCTGCGTATTCATCGAAACCCTGGGCAATCCGCTCATCAACATCCCGGATTTTGAGGCCATCGCAGGGATTGCCCATGCCGAGGGACTGCCGGTGGTTGCGGATAACACCTTCGGCACCCCGTACCTCCTGGATGCAAAGGGCCACTGCGCGGACTTTATCCTGCATTCCCTCACCAAATATATTGGGGGCCATGGCAATAGCGTGGGCGGCAGCGTGACGGACCAGGGAACCTTCTCCTTCAAGGGGAATCCGCGCTTTCGGGAGTTTAACGAGCCGGATCAGGCATATCATGGGCTTACCTATGCGGATCTTGGCGCGGCTGGGTACATCACGAAGCTACGCGCGGGCTTCCTGCGGGATACAGGTGCCTGTCTGTCGCCCCTCAATGCGTTCCTCATCCTGCAGGGGGTGGAAACGCTGAGCTTGCGCATGGAGCGGCATTGCCGGAACACGGAAGCGATCACCGCGTGGCTAAAGGATCATCCCCAGGTGGCGTGGGTGAACTATCCGGGCCTGCCGGGGGATGCGTATTACGACTTGGCGCAAAAATACTTTCCCAAGGGCGTGGGCGGCATCTTCGCTTTCGGCCTGAAGGGTGGATTTGAGGCAGGCAAGCGGTTTATTGAGGCGCTAAAAATTTTCGCCTTTGTGGCAAGCGTATCAGAGGTGCGCTCCATGGTGACGCATCCGGCCAGCACAACCCATTCACAGCTGTCGGAAAAGGATATGCGGAAGATGGGCATCGCGCCGGAGATGGTGCGCGTGTCGGTGGGTATTGAAGATGTGGAGGACCTGATCGCCGATCTGGAGCAGGCGCTGCGGGCCTGTGCAGAGTGACGTGACTGACGACAATTGAGTCCTTAAATCGCATGTTTGATGAGGGTTTATCCCTGTACGGTGGCCCGCTGTGCTATGATAACCATACGATAAAAGAGGAGGGAGCCGTATGATCGATTTCCTTTTGACAAACATTCCGATTATTGTTTGTGTGATTGCCGGGCTGGGTTTGTTGATGGTTGAGGTGTTTATGCCCGGGTTTGGCGTGCCGGGGATTTCCGGCATTTTGCTGCTGTTGGCTAGCGCGGTGTTGCTGTGGATGAAGGCGGGGCCCTTGGCGGCACTTGGGCTGGTGGCGGTGATTGTGGCGCTGGTAGCCATTGCGCTATCTATTACCCTGAAGTCAGCGGCCAACGGACGGCTGAACAAATCGCCGATCATCCTCAGCGAAGCGGAGACGCCGGAAAACGGCTACGTGGCCGCAAGCGACATGAGCATCTTTGTGGGGCGCGAGGGTAAGGTATGCACGGTGCTGCGACCCACGGGCATCGCGGATTTTGATGGCGTGAGGCTGAATGTGATTTCTGATGGGATCTACATCAAGCAGGGCGCAAAGGTGCGCATTGACCGTGTAGAGGGCAGCCGGATTGTTGTAACTGAAATCTAACCCCGATATAGAGAAAAAGGAGGGCGCTTCCATGGAGTTTGCTGGATTGATTGTTTTGATTATGGTGCTACTGGTGTTGCTTGCGGTATTTTTCTCCTTTGTGCCCGTTACGCTGTGGGTTTCCGCGAGAGCGTCCGGTGTACGTGTGAGTATTTCTGCGCTGGTGGCCATGCGCATCCGCCGGATACTTCCTGCGCGGCTGGTGAATCCGCTTATCAAGGCGACCAAGGCGGGCCTGAATGTGACGCTTAACAAAATGGAGGCCCACTACTTGGCTGGCGGCAACATTGACCGTGTGATCAACGCCCTTATTGCCGCGCAACGCGCCAACATTCCCCTGGAATTTGAAAAGGCGTGCGCCATTGACCTGGCGGGCCGTGATGTGCTGGAGGCCGTGCAGATGAGCGTCAACCCCAAGGTGATCGAAACGCCCACCATCGCAGCCATTGCCAAGAACGGCATTGAGCTTCGGGCAAAAGCGCGTGTTACCGTCCGTGCAAACATTGAGCGCCTGGTTGGCGGCGCGGGCGAGGAAACGATCATTGCCCGTGTGGGCGAGGGCATTGTAACGACCGTTGGTTCCGCAGAGTTCCATGCGGATGTACTGGAAAATCCGGATCTCATCAGCCGCACGGTACTGGGCAAGGGCCTGGACGCGGGCACAGCGTTTGAAATCCTTTCTATTGACATTGCGGACGTGGACGTGGGCCGTAACATTGGCGCGCAGCTCCAGATGGATCAGGCGGAAGCGGATCGCCGCATCGCCCAGGCCAAGGCGGAGGAACGTCGCGCAATGGCCGTTGCTCACGAGCAGGAGATGAAGGCGCGTACACAGGAAATGCGCGCGCTGGTTGTGGAGAGCGAGGCGGAGGTGCCCAAGGCCATGGCCTCGGCGCTCCGTGATGGCAAGCTGGGCGTGATAGACTATTACCAGATGCAGAACACCATTGCCGATACCTCTATGCGTGACAGCATTGGAAAGGCGGCCAAGCCAAGCGTGGAGGATACGCCGCAAAAGCCGAAGGGTAAGTAAAATGGAAGCGTTGCTGAATCTGTTGGTGATGGTCGTCGTGGTTCTGTCCATCGTGTCAAAGGCGAAGAAGAATAAAGATAAAGCGCCGCCAGTGAGTGCGAAGCCGTTGCCCCCCCCAGTGCAGGCGGATAAACCCGCCCATAGAGAGGAAAGCCCGGTTCGCCCGGTTATCCAGCCCGCGCCTGCGAAGGAGAATGCGCCACTTGAGGGGTTCAGCACCATGATGCCATGCGCTCCCCTCACTGCGGCGGAGAGTTTCATGGAAGGGCTGGAGGCATTTCAGGAAGTATCGGCAGAGGACATTCCAGGGCTGGAGTGGACCTTTGATGCGGATACGCTGGTGAAGGGCGTGGTATACGCGGAAATCCTGGGTCGGAAAACAATCGGGAGGCATAGATGATAGAACCGATTCGTGTGGTGTTTGCGGACGATGAGGAGGGTATGCGCCTCATCGTCCGTAAAATACTTGCCCGCAGTGGAGACTTTGAAATAGCAGGGGAAGCGAAAAACGGAGAGGAGCTGCTGATGCTGGTGGAAAAGCACCGGCCTCATTTGGTGCTCTTGGACGTGGAGATGCCCAAAATGACGGGCGTGGAGGCTGCGCGGATTATACAGGATACGGATCCGGCCACCCTGCTGGTGTTCACCACCGCCCATGACCAGTACATGGCGGATGCGTTTTCGGTCTATGCCTTTGATTATCTGATCAAGCCGTTTAAGGTAGACCGTGCGCTGCAAACGCTGGAGAAGGCCAAACAGATAATCAGGACGCGGTGGGAGGCGGAGGCCACAGTGGTTCCGCCTCTCGTCGCGGCGCAGCAGGGTGGCGCGGACCGGCTGATGCTCAAACACCGTGAGGGCGTGAATATCCTCAACATGGACGACATTCTGCTGGTGCAGCGGGAGGACCGGGCGACGGTGCTCTATACGGTTGGGGAGGGACGCTATGTGACAGGCGATTCCTTGGGCGATATGGAGGCGCGGCTGAACAAGCGGTATTTTTACCGTTGCCACAAGTCGTACATCATCAACCTTAACCACATCGACACCATTGCGCCGTATGGACGGTGGACGTATATCGTGCGGCTACGCGGCACCAGACATGACGCGCTCATCACTCACGAAAAATATGACGAGCTGGAGAAGCTTTTTGATTGAAAAAGAGGGTTGGAGCAAATTGCCTTAAGGAGGGATGTAAGGATGCGTACAAAACGGGCATTTTCAATGCTGTTGGCAACCGTATTGCTGTTATTCGCGGCCACTGGTATGGCGCAAATCGTATCATTTGGTTCGTTTTCGGCGAAAGATTTGCGCAGCGAGGACGTGATCACGGAAGAGTACTTCCAGGAAGCGGACGTAACGCTGGTGAATTTCTGGACCACCTGGTGCGGCCCTTGCATTGCGGAGCTGCCGGATCTGGCGAAGCTTGCCGAGCTATCCGAGGGACAGGTGCAAGTCCTGGGCGTGCTGCTGGATGGCCTGGATATGAAAGGCGAAGAGGATAAAAAAACAGTTGAAGCCATGCATGTGCTGCTGGACAATGCGGAGGCGGAATACCCCACCGTGCTGCCGGATAGCTGGCTCATGCAGATCGGATCCCTAGCCAATGTGGTTCCGACCACGTTCCTGATTGATTCGGAGGGCAACATCATTGAAGTGGTGACAGGGGCAAGATCCGCCGAACAGTGGCTGAAGCTGATTGCCGGGATCACGGGAGAATAAGAAGGAACAGGGAGGGGTCCAGGGGACGCTGCCCCCTGGACCCCGGCTTAAGGGATGTATCCCTTAAGAATCCCATCCTTCGCCTCACGGCGAGGGA
>JGI994J12354_10003605_pt1 | contig 14364 bp, 12 predicted proteins | sample IntmicLarv3ML3BL_FD_12354 | JGI IMG/M metagenome (IMG submission 12354)
TGCAAGGCGGCGGGGTGGTTTATCAAGTTTTAAGCTTTACATAGGCACACGATTAAGTCCACTCTCAACTCTCCAAACTCCACACTGCAACGCACAGCGTTGCTTAAAGGTTTTGCTTCAGCTCAAGCCATTGCTGACGTGTCATGAGCAGCTGGCGCGGCTTGGAGCCTTCGGAGGGTCCTACTATTCCGCGGTTCTCCATTTCGTCAATAAGTCTGCCTGCGCGCGAATGCCCGACAGACAAACGCCGCTGAAGCATTGAAACAGACGCTTGTCCCGCTTCCATAACCCAATCAATAGCTGAAATAAGCGTATCGTCCATTTTCGAGTTATCCTCGCCCTCTCCGCCTCTGCTTTTACCGCCCTTTTCTGCGATTGACTGGCGCTCTATCTCCTCCATGACATCCTCGTCATAGGTAACCTCTGAGTTGCTTAAGTAATTAACAACCGCTTCAATTTCGCGGTCGGATACATAACATCCCTGAATACGCAAAGCAGTTTTACTGCTTATCGGTTCAAAGAGCATATCGCCGTATCCCAAAAGCTTTTCCGCGCCCTGACTGCCCAAAATTATACGGGACTCCGACTCATATTTTACCGCCAGCGCAAGGCGGCTTGGGATATTTGAGCGGATAAGACCTGTAATTACATCTGCGGCGGGGCGCTGTGTTGCAATGACAAGGTGCATACCCGCGGCACGCGCCATCTGTGCAAGGCGGATAACGCTCTCCTCGACCTCTGACGGACATTCCATCATAAGGTCGGCAAACTCATCTATAAATATAATAATTCTCGGAAGCGGCTCAAGCTCCTCCCCGGTTTCCTTTGCCGCTAAATTGTTGTAGCTTTCAAGGTCGCGCACCTTATTTTCCGCAAAAAGATTGTACCTCTTAAGCATTTCCTGAACCGCCCACGCAAGTGCTCCTGCTGATTTTCTGGGGTCGGTCACAACCGGAACAAGCAGATGCGGAATTCCGTCATACTTGGTAAACTCAACCTTTTTGGGGTCGATAAGTATAAGCCGCACGTCCTCTTTTGTTGCTTTGTACAAAAGACTTATAATCATTGAATTTATTGACACCGATTTACCTGATCCTGTTGTTCCTGCGACAAGAAGATGAGGCATTTTTGAAAGGTCTGTAACTGCAACATTTCCCTCGATATCCTTGCCCAACGCGACTGTAAGGTTGCTTTTCGAGGTCTGGAACGCCTTACTTTCAAGAACCTCACGTATTTTTACGGGACTTACCGTCTTGTTCGGTATCTCGATTCCGACAGCTGCCTTGCCCGGTATCGGAGCCTCAATACGTACTCCCTTTGCTCTGAGCGCCAAAGCCAAATCGTCAGAAAGAGCTGTGATTTTGTTAATACGAACTCCGACATTCGGCTGAATTTCATACCGTGTTACAGACGGTCCGCGGCTTACTCCGACAACCTTAACGGCAACATTAAACGAATCTAAGGTATCAACCAGCTTCCGTGCTGTCTGATTTTGCTCCTCTATCTGATTTTCATCCGAACCTGTCGGAGCCTCGTCAAGCAAGGACATCGGCGGATATGGCTTTTTGCGTCCCGATGATTTTTCTTTTTCTCTTGGCGGGACAAATTCGTCCATGGTTACCTGCTTTATTGTATCCTTTTCTATCGGCTTTATCGGTTCTGTGTTGCTTTCGGGAATAGTCAACTCAAACGCTTCCGCAAGCTTTTTGCGTTTTTCCCGAAGCTCCTCCTCTGCAAATTTCGCAGAAATTTCTTCGGCTTCACTGTCATCAACAGGATTTTTCACAGGATGGTCATCTATCTTTATATCTATATCAAATCTCGGCTCTGAAGCTTCCTTGCTGTAGTTGCCTTCCGCCTTTTCATATGTATTTTTAATCGGTTTTCCGATAATCGAGAAAAGCTGTAAAAGCTTTGTTCCCGTGACAACCATTGCAAGCACAAAAATCAAAAGACATATTATAATATGCGCTCCCGGCGTTCCGAATTTATTTAAAACCCACGCGACAGGAAAGCCTCCCACGCCTCCGCTTTTAAACTGCATTCCGCTTTTCCACAGCTCACCCCAATTGAGCTGCTTTGTGAAAATATTTATCGCCGAATCAAGAAAAATAATAAATATACAGATTTCCCATATTTTTGTATTGATTTTTCCGACAGGCTTGTCCATTGCAAGCATTATCGCAGTGTACCCCAGAAGCAGCGGCCACAAAACCGCACATATACCGAAAAGTCCAAGAAAAAAGTCGTGCATAACGCTCCATGCGTTAACCTCGCCGTTCTCCCCTTTGCCGTTTATCAAAATGACAAAAAAAAGCAAAACTGTAACAGCAAACAAAAGCACAGCCCAAAGCTGACGCTTTCCGTTTGCCTGTTCAAGGACTGTTTCACTTTTAATTGCCGCCTTAGGTTCAGCCTTCGGTGCGGAACGTTTTGCCGCCGGACGTTTTGCCGCCGGTTTTTTTGTTTGCCTTGCTGCCATATTTTAATCCTTCCCGTGAAATCTTATTTTAAGAAAAGCGAAAATGCTATCATAACCACAATACCAAGGGCAATACGATAGTATCCGAATACTTTAAAATCATGCTTTTTGATAAAGCCCATAAGGAATTTTATTGCCGCAAATGCTACAACAAAGGATACTATTGTCCCCACTGCAAGAAAGATAATCTCGTTTGACGTATAATCAAACCCGTTTTTGACTATTTTAAGGGCACTTGCGCCCGCCATGACAGGAATCGCAAGAAAAAAGGTAAATTCCGCCGCAACCGTTCTTGAGGTTCCCAAAAGAATCGCGCCTAAGATAGTTGCTCCCGAACGTGATGTTCCGGGAATCAGCGCAAGAACCTGACAAAACCCGATAAGCAATGCTGTTGTATATGTAAGCTCGGCAAGCGAGCTGATTTTGGGCTTGTTTTTTTTGAAGGTTTCTATGAGAATAAACAAAACGCCGTACACGATAAGGGTTATCGCAACCGTAACATAATTATAAAGATGCTCGTCAAGCCAGTCATCAAACAGTATTCCGATAATGCCTGCCGGTATGCACGAAACAACAACCTTAAGCCAAAGAGTCCATGTATCCTTTTTTTGTTCAATGCTTTTTTTCGGAGAAAATGGATTCAACTTATTAAAATAGAGTATAACGACCGCCAGAATAGCTCCCAGCTGAATAACAACTCTAAACATTTCCCAAAAGTTGTCACCCGGTATGCCTATAAGCTTTTCGACAAGGATAAGATGCCCTGTACTGCTTATCGGAAGCCATTCGGTTACACCCTCGACAATTCCCAAAAATATAACCTTTAATAAATCAATTATAAAATCCAAATTCTCTACTCCTTAATCATAAATCATGCTTTTAAGCTTTTCAAGCGCGTCCGAAAGTGTACCTAAGCTGTCAATAAGACCTTCATCAACCGCCTGTTTCCCGTCAAGAATAGTTCCGACATCCATAACAAGCTCGTTCGTATTGCGTGAAATCTCCATAAACCGTTGCGCTGTAATATGCGAGTTATTTTGAATAAAATTGGTAATGCGCTCCTGCATTTTTTCAAAGTAGGAAAGCGTCTGCGGAACTCCCAGCACCAGACCGTTCATGCGCACCGGATGAATTGTCATGGATGCGCTGGGCACAATAAATGAATATTTCGCCGAAACCGCAAGCGGAACGCCTATAGAATGTCCGCCGCCTAAAACAAGCGAAACGGTAGGCTTTTTCATGCCCGAAATAAGCTCTGCAATGGCAAGACCGGCTTCAATATCTCCGCCGACCGTGTTTAAAATGACAAGGAGTCCGTCAATTGATTTATCCTCCTCGATTGCCACCAAAACAGGAATAACATGCTCGTATTTTGTAGTTTTGCTGTTTGACGGAAGAAGATAATGCCCTTCTACCTGTCCGATTACAGTAAGGCAGTGTATGGCGTATTTGTCGGTTCTTATTACTGCCGAACCCGTTTCCTTTACCGTGTCATTCGTGCAATCGGCTTCATCATCGTTTTGGGAAGTATCCTCCGTCTGATTCGGGTCGCCGATATATGTGTCATTGCAATTCACTGAAATCAACCCTTCAAGTTATAATATTCACAGTCTGTCGTAAATATTATATCCCGAACAACGCCAATTAAGCCCATTCATGGAATTTTATCATAAAATCCCGTACTTCGCAATACTTGTTAAAAATATTTACAATCTGATTTAAAAATCTTCAAGAGCACGTGCAACATTTATAATTTTCAGATCCTTTTTTCGTGCGTAAGCACACGTATAGTCAGCAATACCGAAATCCTCCAAATCTTCTTTATAATAGCTTATAAAAATGTTGCTGTTGTCAAGCATGTATATGTTTNGTCTTTGCATACACCAGCTNTTGTAGTGCTCAGATGTATATATAACCTTATCTGCCCTTCCAAGAATTTGGTTGTGTTTTTCCATGTCCTGCTTATGCCATCCTCTTGAATGCTCTTGACAAAGCAAAACCAAAACAAGCTTAAGATTCGGTTCTTTTTCTTTCAATTTTAAAACGGTCAATGCCGCCACGGTTTCAAATCCCCGTGACGCTCCCGAATAAAAGCATTTTGCACCTTGATTCATGAGGTTTTTAATCTCTTTTTTAAGGTATGTTTGTATTTGTGGATATTCGTGTTCAAGGATTGGTTTATTGCCTATGAAGCAACCGACTTGGGATTTCATAATTATCACTTCCTTCCATTACTATCATAAACAGTATAAAACTTATGCTAATTTAAATCAAGTAAAATAAGTTTTATACTGTATAGGTAAGGATGTGATTGTAATGGCTGGAGATTTAAAATACAGGATAAGATTTACAACTTCCATTGACAAGGGGCTCTATAAATCGCTATATAATTTTTCAATAGATTCAAAAATTCCCTTGTCAAGGCTTGCTGATGAAGCTATTGAGGATTTATTGAAGAAAAACAAAATATCATATGATATTGAAGCTCCTTATAAAAAGGAACGTAAATAGCTGATTTGGCGGAGTGATAGCGTAGAGCAAAATATTAATCAAGACATTTGCATTGGAAAAAACATTAAAAAAGAGAGAAAAGCTTTGGGACTTTCCGAACCAAACTGCCCGAGTGGTGAAACAATCCTCAGTCACCATGCGGTGACAGCTCCTTTCAAAAGGAGCCTTCAGATCCTTCGCTCTAAATTAATTTCATGCAGTATTCGGGAGAACACAGTTCTCCCCTACGGTTACATGCATATTTTATGCCTTAAGTTGCTTGAGTTGGGGAACGATGGGGGAAAATTCAGCATCAACTTTTAGTTGCTAAGAGTTCCTAATACCATGTAATGCTTAGGACTTGACAAACCACCCCGCCGCCTGTATGCGGCACCCCTCCACCGGAGGGGAATCGGGGATTGACGTTCCTTTAATATTCCCCTCCGGTGGAGGGGTGCCGCATACAATGCGGTGGGGTGGTTACAGCGTAAAGTTTTAATTTTTACAAGATACTAAATTAAAGGGGTATTATTACAGTAATTCATAAAAAGGACGTATTCATATTGAATCTCAAAAAAATCACCATATTATTAGCTGTCTCGGTTTCATTATCTCTCCTCATGTCAGCCTGCTCCTTGTTTGGTGCTGACAACAAAAAAGCCGGCTCTGAAAGCAGCTCATCAGAGCCTTTGCCAAGCAATTCCGAAGAAGCGTCATCATCTGAGCCGTCCGAACCGGTGTCGTTGGCGCTGTCCGAGGTATCGTCTGTCGTGTCGGAGCCTAAAAGCTCTGAATCTAAGGCTTCATCAAAACCAAAACAAAGCACATCAAGCTCAAAGCCGTCATCCGTCAAGCCTGCTGTTTCAAAGGAGCCTGTTTCGGTCGCTCCGCCGACAATTACCGCCGGGGAGCTGGCATTATTTTCGGGAGTAACGACAGAAGCGCTGACCGTGCTTGACAAGCTTGACAACAAGGCAGTCGGATGGGGACTGAAACGGCAAAAACAGGGAGTCCGTCCCGGACCGGGAGCATCGGTAACCGATATGTTTGCAAAATATAACACAGTGTACATCGGCGAAAATAAGCCGTCTGTGTATCTTACCTTTGACTGCGGATACGAAAACGGATACACGTCAAAAATTCTTGATACCCTTAAAAAAACAAATGTTAAAGCGGTGTTCTTTATAACACTGCCTTATGTTAAGTCCAATCCCGGTATTGTCCAAAGAATGATTGACGAGGGTCATAAGGTCGGAAATCATTCAAATAATCATCCGTCAATGCCGTCAAAGGATTTGACCGGTCTTTTCAGAGAAATTTCCGATGTCGATAAATATATGCTTGACTGCTTTGATTATAAAATGAATTACTTTCGTCCGCCCGAGGGAAAATACAGCGAAAGAAGTCTTGCGATAACCAACGCGATGGGTTATAAAACCGTTTTATGGAGCTTTGGTTATGTCGATTACGACACAAAAAAACAGCCCTCAAAACAGAAGGCTGTTGAAATGATTACAAAATATTCCCACCCGGGTTGCATTTTTCTTCTGCACGCCGTTTCAAAAGCAAACAGCGACGCACTTGCGGATGTCATAGAAATTTTACGGTCATACGGATATTCACTTGAATTGCTCTAATCTAAAACGTAAACACGAAGTGTTCTTGCGCCGAACGTCCGGCACTCCTCCATTGTGTTAAAATAAAGGTCTACCAGCGCTTTTCCTGAGCGAAGCGCACCGCCGGTATCGGCAGCAATAGCGTAGCCGTAAACAAATTTTCCGTCAGCCGAACAGATATAAAGCTTTGTTCCATATGGAATTTTATTCGGGTCAACCGCCACGTGACCGACCATTGCCTTGCGTCCGCTTGCTGTTCCCGCGCCGGCCTTTGCTGTGTATGCGGTTGCTCTGCCCTCGTGAACCGCTGCGTATTTTACGGGCTGACCTTTTGCGTCAAGCAAAACCTCTTGAGTAATTTGGGGAACCACTGTTTTTGCAGCCGCTTTATCAGTCGTCTTAGCGGCAGGAGCAGCCTTTGCAGCCGAAACTACCGGAGCGGCTGAAGCTGTGCCGACCATCTGAACCTCATTAACAACCTCTTTTGAGATATATTGTTCGATTTTTTCGGTCGAAATAACCTCGCCGTTGACAATTTTATCCCTGTAAACCGTAACACGCTCGCCCTTTTGTCCGGGAGTCACAATTTGCGTGATACCTTTTTTAAGTGTGGAGGTGTTCTCCTTTGTGACGGTATAAGCAAGCTTTTCGGTTTTCTCATAGGTTTTAAAGCCCACTCTGTCAACAAAGATGTGCATATCTCCGCTTAGCTCCTGCGACAGCTCATGACTTATGACATCATTCGAATCAATCGACAGGCTCATCTGTGAAAGCAAATCGTTAACACTGCCCTCCACAAGCATAAGGGATTGCGTAGAGTCATCCGCTGTGATTTTAACCTCAAAGGCTCTTTTGATAACAATTTCATCAATAAATTTTCCGCCCTCGGTTTCAACAACATCATGCTCGGAAAGAGTGAAGCCCGCCTGCTTTAATATATCATTCGTATTTGTCCGCATTGTTTTAATAACACTTTTATTGCCGCCGTCTACAATTTCAACTGCATGAGTCATAGTTATCATCATTACAGATAAAACGGTGGTAGCCGCAAATAAAACGCACATTGCGAATATTCTTGTTCTTAAGAAAGCTGTTCTTTTTTTAATTTTGCTGTAAAGGATAGCTGTTTTAGCCAGTAACATAAATTACCTCATTTCTGTTTAAAGCCCGCTCCTTTTTGAAAATCAAGCGCCCGATACTGTATTTTTACGGGTAATTGACTAAAGCTTTGACATTTTATACGAGAAAAGCCGATTAGTCAAATTGTTTACAAGCGGAAAACTGTGCAACCTGCACAAGATATGCGCAAATTTTGACAAAAAGGAAAATAATGTCTGCTTCAATAAGTGTTAATTTTATTTTTTAGAATTAAAACTCGCTCCTCGAATAGCTTAACCCTTGATTTTAAAAGCTTTTTTAGCTTTTCCGAATATTATCATTCTATTCACTAATATGAAAAAAATTACAAAATAGTTACAAACGTAACTATTTTGTAATTTTTTTATTTCTATTTAATCATGAATAATTGTATATAAGTACAAAAAATGCAAACTCTCAAAAACTGCTTTACACGACGTTAAATAAACCTCTCCTTATACATACCGTAAACTTTAAGCATATCGTTTGAGTAGTTTCCGTCATCGTTTTCAATCGTAAGCTCAGGTAAAATCACAATATTGGGATTTGCGTCCTTTTGTCCCTCGACAAGAAAAAGCCATGGTGAACAGCCTTTTCTTTGTGTTATCATCCGCAGTCTTTTAGGCTCAAGTCCGACATTTCTCATACTGCACAGTAAATCGGTAAGCCGCTCGGGACGCATACACATGCAAAGGGTTCCGCCGCTTTTAAGCAAATTTCGGGCGGATATGCATATGTCATCAACGGTACAAAGTGTTTCAAATCTGGCGATTCTGTCGCTTTCGCTTTTGCTTTCTATTCCTGCACCCGGAGCTTTGTAGGGCGGATTGCATGTTACAACGTCAACGGAACCAAAAGGAATTTTACCTTTAAGCTCTTTTAAGTTCCTGTGAAGAATGTTAATTTTATCCTCCGACTTGTTAATCACGACTGAGCGTTGTGCCATTTCGGCGGCTTCCTGCTGTATTTCAACACCATAAATTTTGTTACAAAGACCTCTGCTGTGCCAGACAAAGGGAATAATTCCGCAGCCTGTTCCCAAATCACAGGCAACAGATTTTGGTTTAGCCCTTGCAAAATCCGCAAGCAGAATTGCATCCGTCCCGAATTTATGCTCTTTTGATACGATAAGAGAAATGCCGTTGCCTAATTCTTCGATTTTTTCCATATGGTCACCTTTAATTCTCCTTGCCCTGCATGTCCGAAAACAAGCTGTCAAGCTTTTGTTTCAGTTCCCGATGCTCTGCAAGCTCAAGCTTCGGGTCATTTATTAAAAGCTTTTGAGCGCATCGCCGTGCAGTTTCCAGAACCTCCATGTTTTCAATGAAATCGGCAATTTTAAAAAGGGGCAGACCGTGCTGGGCATTTCCGAAAAAATCTCCCGGACCTCTTTGCTTTAAATCCTCATCGGCAATTTTAAATCCGTCGGTTGTCGAGCACATGACCTTAAAGCGCTCTTTGGCGCGCATTCCTCTGCTGTCCGATACAAAAATACAGTAGGATTTATGCTTTCCTCTTCCGACACGCCCCCTTAGCTGATGAAGCTGTGAAAGTCCGAACCTTTCGGCATCCTCGATAAGCATTACCACGGCATTCGGAACATCAACGCCAACCTCAACAACAGTCGTCGAAACCAGTATATCAATTCTTTTTTCAAAAAAGTCCTTCATGACCTTTTCTTTTTCTTTGGGCTTCATTTTTCCGTGCAATAAGCCGACAGAATAACCTGAGAAATCATTTTCAGTAAGCGTTTGCGCATATGTGACCGCCGCCTTGCGCTCATTTTCGCCTTCCTCGACCAGCGTACATATTATATATGCCTGACGACCCTCCGCAAGAAGATTTTTAACAAATCCGAAAGCGCGGCTTCTTTTTGTGCTGTCTATTCGGTAGGTTTCGATCGGCTGTCTGCCCGGCGGAAGCGTATCAATAACCGAAATATCAAGGTCGCCGTATATAATCAGTGCAAGAGTACGCGGTATCGGTGTCGCCGACATTACAAGCGTGTGGGGATTGCTTCCCTTTGAAAAAAGCTTTGCACGCTGTCCTACACCAAAACGGTGCTGTTCATCGGTTATGACCAGCCCAAGACGCTTAAAGGTTACGTCATCGCTTATAAGAGCGTGTGTCCCGACTGCAATATCTGTCATCCCGTTGGCAAGAGACTCCTTTATCCGCCGTTTTTCCTTTGCAGTCGTTGAGCCTGTAAGCAATTCTATTGCAACTCCCGAATTGCAAAGCAGTGCGGTGAGCGTTTTAAAGTGCTGTTCGGCAAGAATTTCGGTCGGAACCATAAGTGACGACTGTATTTTATTTTTTGCGGCGGTATACATGCTTGCAGCTGCCACGCAGGTCTTTCCGCTTCCGACATCGCCTTGTAAAAGCCGCCGCATCGGAACCTTTTTTTTCATGTCATTTACCGTTTCGGCAACACATTTGCGCTGTGCAGTTGTAAGTCTAAAGGGCAGCAGCTTAAGATATTTGTCTGTATAATCAGCGTTTATCACATGAGCGCTCGTCTGTCGGTTTTGCTCCTTTAAAAGAGCAAGTCCCAGCATAAAAACAAAAAGCTCATCAAAAACAAGCCGCCGCTTTGCTTCGGACAGCGATTTCTCATTTTTGGGGAAATGAATATTTTCCAGCGCAAAGCGCAGACTGCACAGCTTTTGCTCCGTTAATATTCCCTGAGGAATAAAATCATACAGCTCCTCATCAAGCGAAAGAGCCTGACGCACCGTGTTTTGTATTAAAAGAGAGGTCAGCCCCTTTGTGAGGTGATAAACCGGCTCAAGCCGCGCAGCGGTATCAATATTTCGAAAGGAGGGACTGAGCATTTCAAGCATACCCTCACGAAGGACAAGTTTGCCCATAAAAAGGAATTCCTTGTCCAATTCCATTTTTTGAGCGGCATATATATTGTTGAAAAAGGTAATGTTCAAAATCATTCCGAGCTTGTCCTTCACCTTAAGCTTATACATGCTCATATTATTTCTAATTTTATATTCACGTGTTTCCGAAGCGACCTCAGCCCGAATACAGCAGACCTCGCCGATTTCAGCCTGCTTTATGTAAAGCGGCTTTGACCAGTCAAGATATGTTCGCGGATAAAAATGCAAAAGAGCCTCGGCATCAGCAATGCCAAGCTGTGCAAACAGCTTGGCTCTGCTTTCGCCGACACCCTTTAAATACATAATACTTTTAGAATTGATTTTCATATTTATTCGATTGAAATTATAAAGTGATAAACTGCCTGCATACCCTTGACAAGTGAAATCTCGGCGCTTGCCAAAACCTTTGTGCGCACAAGGTCAACCGTCTGCTGTGCCTGCTCGTCGGTAATATCCTCGCCGTAAAAAATAGTAATAAAGGTATGATTCTTTTTGTACATATGCTTTACAAGCCGTGCACAAGCCTTTACGGGGTCATGCTCAACAAATTCGATTTTGCCGTTATCCATTGCAAGAATATCGTTTTCTTTGATTTTAAGACCGCCGAATTCGCTGTCACGTGCCGCGTATGTTATCGCTCCGCTGGAAACTGATGAAAAAGCCTCTGTCATTGTGTCGAAATTTTCGGAAGCATCCATGTCAGGGTCATATGCAAGCATTGCGCATACACCCTGAGGAATGGTTTTTGTCTTAAGAACTATAACCTTGCGGTCAGCAAGAGAAACGGTCTGCTCCGCCGCCATTATAATGTTTTTGTTGTTCGGAAGAACAAATACCGTTTTTGCCGGAGTAGCCAAAATCGCTTCAAGAATATCATCGGTACTGGGATTCATTGTCTGACCGCCGCTTACGACATGAGTACATCCAAGCTCCTTGAAAAGCTCACAAAGTCCCTCGCCTGACGCAACGGCAACAAAACCTATGCCTTCCTCCGGCTCAACCGGAGCAAGAGCTTTTTGGGTTCTTTCTTCTATTAATATACGCTGTTGTTCGCGCATGTTTTCAATTTTAACCGAAATCAGCTGTCCGAATTTAAGACCCTCCTGCAAAGCCTTTCCGGGATTGTCGGTATGAACATGAACCTTAACGATTTCTTCGTCATCAACAACAACCGCGCTGTCGCCGATACCTTCAAGAAACTCACGGAGCTTCAGCGGGTCAGCCTTGCTTTTTTCACTGCGCTCGGCGATAAACTCCGTACAGTAGGTAAAGGTAATCTCTCCCTCGTATTCATTAGCCTTTGAAAGCGAATCGTTCGTGTTTGCTTCAACGATAGCTCCGGTCTGTTCATAAACAATACCGTCCTTTATAACGGAGCGCATACCCTCAAATATAAGAAGCACGCCTTTTCCGCCCGCGTCAACCACACCGGCTTTTTTAAGAACAGGAAGTAAGTCAGGCGTTGTGGCAAGAGATTCCTCCGCGCCGGTAACAATCGCGTCAAAAAGCTCTGCATCGGTACAGCTTTTAACACAGGAAATCGCCGCACGCTCCGAAGCAACACGTGCAACGGTAAGCATCGTGCCTTCAGTAGGCTTCATAACAGCCTTGTAGGCGTATTCAACACCTAAAGCAATCGCCGTGCTGAATTCTACGGGAGTAACCGACTCCTTGTTTTCAAGACCCTTTGCAATACCTCTGAATAAAAGGGATGTAATAACACCTGAGTTGCCTCGGGCACCTCTTAAAAGCGCCGAAGCGGCAGTCTGCGCCGTTTCTCCCGCTGTTACGGTATCGGGAAGCTTTTCAAGCGCCGCAGCCGCAGCAGACATTGTCATTGTCATATTTGTGCCCGTATCTCCGTCAGGAACAGGAAAAACATTAAGCTCGTCAACACTCTGACGATAATCGCTTAGCTTGTTATATCCTGAAATTATTGCGTTTTTTAAGGTAATTCCGCTAATCAATCGTTCCACCTCGAATCGAATTTATAGAAAAACATGCGATTATTTTATCATACTTGACATTCTAATGCAATCAATTTTTTCCATGTGCCGCTGCGTGCCGCAGGAGCGGAAGCCGGTGGGGCTTTTCGGTCTTGCTGTAGCAAGCCGAAATCCGGAGGATCCGCAATTCGCAAGACGAACTAAAAAATAATTATCAAGCATGTCAGCCTGCGTTGTTTCGCACAGGCAGTTCTCGCTATATAAATTAAGGCTTACAAGCCCTTTTCCTTAAGCCCGTTTACCAGACTTACATAAAACTCGCAGACATCAAAATCGCCTATATTTTTTCTTGTTAAATCAATCATGTCGCCATGTGAAATCCCTTTGTTTTTTGAAGGAGTCAGCAATCCTGAAAAATTTCCCCATTTCATTGAGCTTGTCGCTACAAGACCGTCATTGTCGCCATCCAAAGGTTTTATTATACTGTATCCGACATTTAGCGGAAAATAGGAGCTGAAGCGTGTTTTCATCATTGAGCCTGAGCTTTGGTATAACACGTTTTCGCAGTCGGGCATTTTTTCATTCAGCTCCGCGCACCTTTTTGCTGTTAATTCAGAAATTCCGCCGAAAAAATCGGGACTGTCGTCACCCAATTTGCCAAATATGAAGTTATATTTTTTATCTACCGATGAAATAAGCTTTTCAGGCGATTTTTCAATTATTTTTTCTGTGAAATTGCATCCGAAATGGGGAGTGTTTATCGTTGTGAGAGAAGCAGCATGCTCATCCATACCAAGACAGCTTATTGCGTATCGTGAATCAAGTCCGCCCTTGGAGTGAGCTATAATGTTAACTCTTTCACAACCGGTTTCTGCCACTATACCCAAAATACATTTTTTTATTTCAGCTGCACACTGTTCAACCGACGCTGAGGATTGATGATTGCCATAATAAACGGTTGCGCCATTGTCGGTAAGCTCTTTTGGTATGCGTCCCCAGTAATTAAAAATCTTCCAGTCCCGAAAGAAAACACCGTGCACGAACAAAACAGGATATTTTGTTTTGCAAATGTTTTTCCCCTTCCGCGCACTGTTTCTAAGCTGCTTTTTACATTCAAACACATATTCTGACTTTATAGTTAGGCATGAAATAATCAGAAGTATGACATTTACAACAGGCATCCACCATAAAAAAATCATGGCAATCCTGAGCGCTGTACCCATCTGTTTTGAAACAGCAAATATTCTTAAATAGCCGTTTAAAAGAACGATAATTAAAAAAAGTGAGCTGATAATTGCGTTTACAATAAGAATCCACGCTTTGACATGTCTTTCGCTGAAAAATATTATATAGGAGTACATAAAAATCTGAAAAATAAAACAGAACGCGGCACAAAGAAGCAATTCGTAGCCGCAAATCATAATCTTCATTTTTTTTGACGATTCTTTGTATCCGCCCGGATTAATATTATAGTATATGAAAAATCCGAACAATATTACAAATATGCATACCTTTAAAGGAAATATAAGGGTGAAAAAACGGGAGAACAGCAAAAAATTAATAAAAAAAGCTGTGAAAATCCATTGAAATGCACGTTTTATGTATAGCATCCGATTGCCCTCCCGGCAGGTTGAACCTGCACACAATTCGCACCCGAACTTTTTTCGGGTGTTTTTTTATTATTCGCCTGCGATTAGGCTTGCATCTTTTTTGTATAACAAAGACATATTATATAAAACCGTAGTGTCTTGTAAACGTTAAAACTTGACGCTGCAACCACCCCGCCGCCTTGCAGGCGGCACCCC
>JGI994J12354_10003606_pt1 | contig 14364 bp, 13 predicted proteins | sample IntmicLarv3ML3BL_FD_12354 | JGI IMG/M metagenome (IMG submission 12354)
GCCTGCTGCGCCGCCGGAACGCCAAGATGTCCAGCCTCGCGACGCTGATGGAGCGGCTGCCTCAGGTGATGATCAATGTCGAGGTTTCCGAAAAAGGAAAGCTCCGGTTTTATACCGACCGGATCCTCAAGGACTCGATCGAAGCCGTCAAAAACGAACTCGGTTCGACCGGCCGGATCCTTGTCCGCTGTTCGGGAACCGAACCGCTGGTTCGGGTCATGCTCGAAGGCGAGGACACGGCGCAGATTACGGCGATTGCCGAACGCGTCGCCGCGCAGGTTCGGGAAAGGCTGGCAAAATGAGACTGTCGGAATGGAAAGACTACGAACTGATCGACGCGTCGGGCGGCGAGCGCCTGGAGCGCTGGGGAGAGATTATCCTCATCCGTCCCGACCCGCAGATTATCTGGAATACGCCGAAAACCCACCCCCTATGGAAAACGCCCCACGCCCGCTACCACCGCTCCAATACCGGAGGCGGCGCGTGGGAAACCCATAAACCGGTTCCCGAGGAATGGAAAATCGCCTATGGCGACCTGACCTTCCGGCTCAAAACCATGGGCTTCAAGCACACCGGGATCTTTCCCGAACAGGCCACGAACTGGGATCTCATGGCGGACAAAATCCGGAAGGCCGGAAGGCCCGTGAAGGTTCTCAACCTCTTCGGGTACACCGGGGCCGCGACGCTGGCCTGCGCGCGGGCCGGGGCGCAGGTCTGTCATGTGGACGCCGCCAAGGGCATGGTGGCCTGGGCGAGAGAAAACGCCGCCGCCTCGGATTTGTCAGATAAACCGATCCGCTGGCTGGTAGACGACTGTATTAAATTTGTCGCGCGCGAACAGCGGCGGGGCAGCCTCTATCACGGGATTCTCATGGATCCGCCCTCCTATGGCCGCGGCCCGGGCGGCGAGGTGTGGAAGCTGGAGGAACAGCTTTTCCCCCTCGTGGAGGCCTGCAAGGAACTGTTGGCTCCCGACGCGCTTTTCTTTATCATAAACTCCTACACAACGGGGCTTTCCCCGTCGGTTATGGAATATCTGCTGGGGGCGCTTCTTGTCCCGAAGTTCGGCGGAACGACCTCCTCCGACGAGATCGGGCTTCCGGTCACCGTCTCCGGACTTCCGCTGCCCTGCGGCTCCACCGCCCTCTGGCAGGGCTGAATCCACCGTTCCGTAAATAGTAAGAAGAAAATTGGGATAAACTACGATGAAAACAGAAAACATGATTACAACTGAACATGTCACCTTCCACTATGACCCGGAGAACACCGAGCTGGAAACCGGCGTATTGTCCGACGTCTCCCTGACGGTTCGGCGGGGGGAGTTTTTAACCCTGCTTGGCCGCAACGGCTCGGGGAAATCGACGCTGGCCAAACACTTCAACGCCATGCTCCTGCCCACCCACGGCAAGGTCTTTGTACAGGGCATGGACACGTTGGACGAGGCGCTTCTCTATGAAATCCGGCGGCGAACCGGGCTGGTCTTTCAAAATCCCGACCACCAGCTGGTGGCGAGTGTTGTCGAGGAGGACGTGGCCTTCGGCCCGGAAAATCTCGGCATCCCATCGGCTGAAATCCGAAAGCGGGTAGATGACGCACTCCGTACCGTGGATATGCTGGAATACAGCCACCACGCGCCCCACAAGCTGTCGGGCGGCCAAAAACAGCGCGTCGCCATCGCGGGCATCATCGCCATGCTCCCCGACTGTATTGTATTGGACGAACCCACCGCCATGCTGGATCCGCGGGGACGCCGGGAGGTGCTGGACACCATCCACAAGCTGAACCGCGAGAAGGGAATCACCATTGTCCTCATCACCCATTATATGGAGGAGGCGGTGAATTCCGACCGGATCATGGTCATGGATCATGGCCGGATTTTGACCGAGGGAACGCCGCGGGAGGTTTTCTCCCGGGTGGAGCTATTAAAATCCGCCCAGTTGGACGTCCCCCAGGCCACCGAGCTGGCCTATACACTGAAACAAGCCGGTTTCCCCCTCCCCGGCGGGATTTTGACGCCGGAGGAATGTGCGGAAGCGCTTCATTTGTTGCTAAAGTAAAGACCCTCTCTGGAAAGGATCGATTATGCCCATACTGGAAACGCAAAACTTAACCTATACCTATTCGGTCGGTACCCCCTTCGAGCTGGACGCCATCACCGACGTCAACATTCAGATCGAAAAAGGGGAGATGATCGGTATTATCGGCGAGACCGGCTCGGGGAAATCGACGCTGGTTCAGCATCTCAACGGCCTCTTAAAACCGGTCTCCGGCCGCGTTCTGCTGCATGGAAAGGATATCTGGGAAAACCCGAAGCAGATCCGTGCGGTGCGGTTTCAGGTGGGTCTGGTTTTTCAGTATCCGGAGCACCAGCTGTTTGAGGAAACGGTCTATAAAGACATCGCCTTCGGCCCGAAAAATATGGGGCTGGAGGAAGCGGAGATCAAGCAGCGCGTTGAGGAAGCGGCGGACTTCGCCGGACTTTCGAAAAAACTGCTAAAAAAATCCCCGTTCCAGCTTTCGGGCGGCGAAAAACGCCGCGCCGCGATCGCCGGTGTGGTCGCGATGCGCCCCGAAATCCTTATTCTGGACGAACCCACCGCCGGGCTGGATCCCCGCGGCCGGGACGACATCCTCGACCGGATCGTCCGCTACCAGCGGGAACAGGGGCAGACGGTGCTCCTTGTCAGTCACAGCATGGAGGACATCGCCCGGGTCGCCCAGCGCGTCCTCGTAATCCACAAGGGAAAAATCGCCCAGTTCGCCCCGACAAAGGACGTCTTTTCCCAGGGAAAGGCCCTGTACGATATGGGATTGCAGGTTCCCCAGGTCACCCGCATCTGCACAAAGCTTCGGGAACGCGGTATCCCGCTCCCGGAGAGCATTTATACGCTGGAACAGGCGGCCGACGCCCTGTCGGCCCTGCTCCGCGAAAAGGAGGGGAAACGCCTTGATTAAGGACATCACGCTGGGTCAGTTTTTCCCCGGACAATCGGTCATCCACCGCCTCGACCCGCGGATTAAAATTTCTCTCCTGATGGGCTTCATCGTGACGATTTTTATGGCCTCTTCCCTTCTCTCCGTGGCCGTGGTTCTGGCGGCGCTGTTCGCCTTAATCGCCATGACGCGCATCCCCCTGAAAACCTACCTGCGCGGACTGAAATCCATCTTGGTGATCATTCTCTTCGTCTCCCTCCTCAATATCTTTTACGGACGGGGCGATCCCCTCTGGGAGTGGTGGATTTTCAAGATCACGATGGACGGAATTCTGCGGGCCTTTTATATGACCATTCGCATCGCCAGCCTGATTTTGACCAGCTCAGTGCTGACCTATACCACCTCCCCCACCGACATGACCGACGGCCTGGAACGGCTGATGAAGCCGCTGAAATATATAAAGGTTCCGGTGCATGACATCGCCATGATGATGACCATCGCCCTGCGGTCGGTGCCCATGCTGCTGGAAGAGACCGAAAAAATTATGAACGCCCAAAAATCCCGCGGCGCGGACCTGGAAAGCGGCGGACTGTTCCAGCGAATCCGCGCCATGGTACCCATTCTCGTGCCCCTGTTTGTTTCGGCCTACCGCAACGCGCGGGACATGGCCGACGCGATGGAAGCCCGCTGTTACCAGGGCGGGGACACCCGCACCCGCATGAAGATCCTGCATATGCAGGCCCTCGACTACCGGGCGCTGGTTTCTCTCCTGTTTTTGGCCCTTCTTGTGGTTCTCCTGAACACCTTTCTCGCCGTTATGCCGCTGGGAGGGATGGGATGAGAAACCTGTTGTTTACCCTCCGTTTTGACGGCTCCGCTTACAGCGGCTGGCAGATTCAGCGCAATGCTCCCCCCATTCAAGCCGCCTTTCAGGAGGCCTTCGCCAAACCGTTCGGCCACTGTCCCGACCTCAAGGGCTGTAGCCGCACCGATTCGGGCGTTCACGCCGATATGTTCTGTCTGAGCATGAAAACGGAGCTTCTCCTCCCGCCCGAGCGAATCCAAGCCGCGGTCAACCGCGCCCTCCCCGACGCCATCGTCATCACCGCCTGCCGGGAGGTTCCGGAGGATTTCCACGCCCGGTACGACTGTACCGGCAAGGAATACCGGTATAAAATCTGGAACGCGGCGGTTCGCAACCCCTTCGCGCTGACCTACGCGCTCCATTATCCCTATCCGCTGAAGGAAACGCTCCTGCACGACAGCGCCCAAGATTTTTTGGGTACCCATGATTTTTCCGCATTCCAGACCCTCGGTTCCTCGATTGAGGACACCGTCCGAACCATGACCGCCGCGTCGGTGGTTCGGGAGGGCGATTGGGTAACCTTTTTCATCTCCGGAAACGGCTTCCTGTATAATATGGTACGGATCATGACGGGCACCCTGCTGTTCATCGGACAGGGGAAAATTGCCCCGGACGCGCTCCCCGCGATTCTCGCGTCAAAAGACCGCGGCCGCGCCGGAATTACCGCCCCGCCGCAGGGACTTTATCTTCACCGTGTAGACTATGAGGTTTGACTATGAATGATCGAAAAAATCAAAATCCCCCACCGAAAAAAAGAAGCTATACCGTGGTGGACAGCGACGAATCGCTGTACCGCACCGCCAGGCGTTCCGATACGGCCCGGCCGGAGGAGCCGCGGCGCGCGGAAATCCGCACCCGCCGCCGGCGGGAGGGCCGCAATCTTCTCGGGATGAAGGTGATCCATCCCGCTGTCTTTTCTGTCGTCCTGATTCTGATTGTTCTGTTCGTCTCCGTGTTTGTTCTCATGAACGCGCAGGGCGCGTCCCCCGCCAACCTGATTGAATGGGTTCAGGGACGGATTCTCGGGATTGAAACCGGCGGAGGATACCCGGTTAAGGTCGCCGCCTCAGAAGTAAAAATGAACAACTTCCAGTTCCTCGACCGTGAACCGGCACTTCTCTCCGACACCGCCTTTTTGCTTTACAACGCCTCCGGCGCCCAGATTTCCGGACGCCATCACGGCTACGCCAATCCCGCATTTTCGACCGGCGCCAGCCGCGCCCTCCTCTATGATCTCGGCGGCTACGGGTACCGTCTGGAGAGCCGCGCCGCTTTGGATCATGAGGGACAAGCCGACCAAAAGATTTTCGCGGGGACGATCTCGCCGAACGGCGTCTATGCGCTGGCGACAGCCGGAGACGGTTACGCCTCGGAGCTGACCGTCTATGGCCGCAATCACAAAAAGCTGTATACCCGTTTCCTGCGGGACGACTACGCCACATCGCTGGCGCTTCGTTCGGACGGAGGCCTTCTGGCCGCCGCCGGACTTCGCTCGGACAGGGGCGGCGTCGGCTCCACCCTGTTTCTGCTGAGCCTCAACGATCCGGACCCTGTTGCAAAATTTGAATTTTCTGATACTATTATAGTGGCTCTCCGCTTCCTGCGCGGAGGCGGAATCGCCGTGATCGGCGACCGGGCCGCGTATCTGATTGACTCCGGTCACCAAAATTTCGAGACCTACGATTACGGGAAACGCACCCTGCAAGGCTTCAGTATCCATGAGGACAGCGGGCTGGCGTTGGCGCTGACCGGCGCCGACGGAAAATCCTGTTCGCTGACGCTTCTCGGGTCGGACGGAAAAATTCTTGCGGAAAAAGAAACCGAATCTCCCTGTACGGCGCTCTATTATACGGGGGACCAGCTCTTTCTTCTTTCCGAGGACATTCTCTTTCGTTATTCCGCCGAGCTGGCGCTTGAAAAGGAAACCGCCTGTCCGGCCATCTGCAAAGGTCTGCTGGTCAGCGGCTCCGACTGTTATCTTTTGAGCGCGGGAAACATCTGGAAACTGGATACCAGATAACTCCCCGCCTGTGGTATGATGGATTCACTTGAAAAATAATTGACGGATATAATTTGAAATTGGGAAGGATGTTCATTATGAGTCTTGTGCTGGATCTTCTTTTGGTCGTTATGATTTTCGCGTGCGCCTACCGCGCGCGGTCACGCACCGTCTACCGTACGGTGGCCAATCTCTTGGTTCTGGTCGCTGTTTTCGCCGGAGCGTCACTTCTTTCTCTCGTGTTCCGTCCGGTGGTTCAGTCCCTTTTCGTGGAACCGCCCTATGCCCGCACGGTCGCCAAGGACATGGCCGACATGGTCAGCGCCTCCGTTCTGAACGACCCGTATAAAACGGTGGAGTCCATCGACGTCCCGGCGCTGATTGAAAAACAGCCCGACCAATTCGCCCAGCTGACCGGACGGTACAACGTCACGCCCCAGACCGTTCTGGAGGCGGTGCAGACGGCACCGGAGAATGATATGACGCCCTCCGAGGCCGCGCTAAAATCCATTGTAAAGCCCGCCGCCAATGATGTGTCCAAAGGGATTGCGTTCGCCGCTCTCTTCCTGATTCTTTGGCTGATTTTTGGGGCGATCGCGAAGAAAATTTACGAAAAACGGGCCTTGGGCGTAAAGATAACGCGAAACCCTGCGGTCTCTCTGTGCTTAGGGATTCTGATCGGCATCTTATGGTGCTATACCCTGGTCGCCACGCTGATCAAGTGCGGCTATCCCTATGATTTCGGCCTGTTCTCCCTCTTGAATCTGCGCAGCGGCGTGGACAATTCCTTCCTGACCAAGTATCTGGTTCTCTTTAATCCGTTCTAAGCGCGAAAATTCCTCTGATTTTTCCCGTCTGACTCGAAGACGGTTTCACGCGGTAATATTGCTTTTAATGGTATTCAAACGACATTTTTTGTGCTATACTGTTGCCAGAAACCCTCTAAAAGCATTATAACTTATCTTTTATTTCCAGGAGGCAATTATGGGCTTTTTTTTAGATCTGATCGTTGTATTTATTTTCCTGCTTTTTATCTGTATCGGCGTTAAAAGGGGCTTTATCAAGTCGATTGTGAGCCTGCTCGGTTCGTTTGGATCGCTGCTGGTCGCCGGACTTCTGGCCCGGCCGATCGCTACCGGAATTTTTGATCTGTTTTTCAGGGACTCGCTGACGGAAAAAATCAGCAGCGGGCTGATGAACTCCGGCGGCGCGCAGGCCTCGGAAAAAGCCGCCGCAGTCCTGGACGGACTTCCGGGCTTCTTGTCCGGCTATGTTCAGGCCGGCGATTTGCAGGGACAGCTGGAGGGCGCGGTCAGCGGTACCGTCAACACCGCCACCAACACGGTGGTTTCCCTTCTCAGCCCGCTCTTCATCACGTTTATCCAATACATCGTCTTTTTCGTACTGTTTCTTGCGCTCGCCATCGCGGTTCGAGTCTTTGGCCGGGTTTTGGAGGGTGTATTCCGCGCTCCGGTACTGGGCAGCGCAAACCGTCTTTTGGGCGGCACCTTCGGCGCGCTTCGCGCCGTGATTCTCCTCCTGATTGCCGGTCTGGTTCTCTTCCTGATTGCCCCGCAGCCGGGGGATCAAAGCTTGGTATCACAGAAAACGCTGAACCAGTCGCTGTTGTTTTCTTACTTCTATTCCACGAAAAACATGCTTGTTTCTCTGTTCGGCAGTTTTTAACTTAAATTTTTTTAGTATAACTCATGCGCTTGTGGCATTTTACGGCCCGGGGCTTGCCGGGCTTGAGCTTAGGAGGTATCCATGAACATTCCAAATTGCCTGTCCTCTTTGCGCATATTGATTCTTCCCTTTTTCATATACTTCTTTTTGAAGGGCGACTGGACAGCCGTAGCCGTATTCCTTATCGTTTCGGGCCTGTCCGACTTCTTAGACGGGCTGATCGCGCGAAAATTCAATCAGATTACGGAGCTGGGAAAAATTCTTGATCCGGTGGCCGACAAGATGACCCAGGCCTCTGTGGCGGTCTGTATGGCCTACCATTTCCGCCACGTAACCATTCTCATCATATTGCTCAGCCTTTTTGTCGTGAAAGAAGCCACCATGCTGCTGGGAACCATCCTGTTGTTCCGAAAGGGGATGCGCCCAACCCCGGCCCGCTGGTATGGAAAGCTGGCCACCGGCTGCTTCTATTTCTCGATGATTCTCATTATATTCCTTGAGGCCTTCGATTACCAAAACATGACCCTGACCATCGTGCTGACCGTTCTTTCGGCCGCACTGATGATTTATGCGTTTGTCCGTTATACTTTTGTGTTCCGCTCGCTCAGCCACGGCGGCTCCCGCGAGGAGGAACCGGAACGGACGGCCGACAAAACAGCCGTTTAGATCGTTATCCGGACGGCAAAGCGGCCCTAATTTGACTATACCTGACTAAAGGAGACACCTATGCTATGTTCACGCTGTAAAGAACGCCCGGCGGTTATTTTTATTGCCACCAGTTCCCCGGAGCATCCCCGCAACGAGGGTCTGTGCCTTGTCTGCGCGCAGGAACTCGGGATTGAACCAATCAACAACATCCTCGGCCAGCTCGGTATCAACGACGAAAATGTCGAATCGATTTCCGACCAGCTTTCCGGCATGATGCAAAACCCGGAAACCATGGCCTCCCTCTTCAGCATGATGGGCGAAGCCGGCGGAATCGACGGTCTTTCCCTTTCTCTCAACGGCGGCGAAAAAAACTCGGAAGACGAGCCGGAGGACGAACCGGACGACGATTCGGACGATGAGGACGACCTCTCCGAGCTGGAGCAGACCATCTCCCTCTTGGAGCCGGAGTCCTTCAAAAAAGAGGAGAAGTCGGAGGAAACGCCGCCCCAAAAAGGAGAAAAGGATCCCTATCTCAGCCGCTTGCTGGAGACAATGAAGTCCCAGCAGCGTGGAGATCCTGCGGCGGAAAACCGGAAAAAGCGGGAAAAGAACAAGACCAAACGAAAATTTCTCACCAGTTACTGCACCAATCTGACGGCCCGCGCCCGCAGCGGCGAGCTGGACCGGATCATCGGCCGGGACAAGGAAACCGGACGGGTCATCCAAATTCTCTCCCGGCGGACAAAAAACAACCCCTGCCTGATCGGTGAGCCGGGCGTCGGAAAAACGGCCATCGCCGAGGGTCTCGCCCTGCGCATTGTGGCCGGAGACGTTCCGACCCGCCTTCACGACAAGGAAATTCACCTCTTGGATCTGACCGCTCTCGTGGCCGGAACCCAGTTTCGCGGCCAATTTGAAAGCCGCGTCAAGGAGCTGATCAGCGAGGTCAAGGCCGAGGGCAACATCATCTTGTTCATCGACGAGGTTCACAATCTGGTCGGGGCCGGCGATGCGGAAGGCTCCATGAACGCCGCCAACATCCTGAAGCCCGCCCTTTCCCGGGGCGAGATCCAGGTCATCGGCGCAACCACCTTCGACGAATACCGGCGGCACATCGAGAAGGACGCCGCGCTGGAACGCCGTTTCCAGCCCGTCACCATCGCGGAGCCGTCTGTTGACGATACCACCGCTGTCATCCGCGGTGTCTGCGAATATTATGAAAATTACCACCGGGTCAAGCTGCCCGAACCCCTGATCCGCCGGACGGTTGTCCTGTCTGAACGGTATATCACCGACCGGTTCCTCCCCGACAAAGCCATCGACCTGCTGGACGAAGCCTGCGCCCACGCCACGCTCCGAAATATGAAGCTGGTGGAATACGACGAACTGAACCGGGCGCTGGCGCTGAAACGGGAGATTCTGGAGGGCCTGATGATCCACGCGTCGAACGATTATGAGACGCTGGCGAAGCTTCGCTCCGAAATCGACGTACTGGAAAAAGAAGCCGACCTGCTGTCTGTTGAGGCCTTGGGCAACGAGGTGACGGAGGACGATCTCGCCCATGTCATTGAGCTTTGGACGGGCATCCCCGCCTCCCGCGTCAAGGAATCGGAGTTTAAGCGCCTTTCCGGGCTGGAAGCCCTTCTCAAGGAAAAAATCATCGGTCAGGACGAAGCAGTCGAGGCCGTAGCCAACGCGATCCGGCGCAGCCGGGTACAGATCACACCCCGCCGCCGTCCCGCCTCCTTTATTTTTGTCGGACCGACCGGATCGGGAAAGACTGAACTGGTCAAGGTTCTGGCGAACGAGCTGTTCGATTCCCCGGAAACCCTGATCCGGCTGGATATGTCGGAATACATGGAAAAACACTCGGTCTCCCGCATCATCGGTTCGCCCCCCGGCTATGTCGGGTATGACGAATCGGGACAGGTCACCGAAAAGGTTCGCCGCCGCCCCTATTCCGTCCTCCTGTTCGACGAGATTGAAAAGGCCCATCCCGATGTGCTGAATGTCCTGCTCCAGATTCTGGACGAGGGAAAAATAACCGACGCCCACGGCCGGCTGGTCAATTTTGAGAATACGGTCATCGTCATGACCTCCAACGCCGGAAGCGACAAAAAGGACAACGCGCTGGGCTTCGCGAAGAGCGAGGATGAGCTGTCCAAGGAAAAAGCGATGAAAGCCCTCTCCGACTTCCTCCGCCCCGAGTTTTTGAGCCGGATTGACGAGATTATCGTTTTCCGGACGCTGACCGAGGAGGATTATCAGCAGATCGCCGTGCTGATGCTGGAGGAGTATATTGGGACGCTGAAGGAACGTGGGATTACCTTTAAATTCGACAAGCGCGCCACGCGCTGGCTCGCGGAGCGCTCCCACGGCGGAAAATCGGGCGCCAGAGATCTGAGAAACCTGATCCGCCGGGAGGTCGAGGACAAAATCGCCACGATTTTGATCGACAACAACGACACGCCGTATACCTACATCGGCCTAACGGCGAAGGGCAGTCCGAAGGTGCTGGTTTTTAATTCGCTGTAATTGTATGCCCCATTAATTTTTAGGAGAATGAGTCAATGGAATGGATGATCGCCCCTTTGAGGAAGTATGCGGATTTTTCCGGACGCGCCCGCCGTAGGGAATTCTGGATGTTTTACCTGTTTTTTGTGCTTGTTAACATGATCTGCCACTTGGTAGTCCTTCCCCTCGGAACCTTCGGTTCGATTTTCTCCCTTCTGGTCGCTTTGGTCCTCCTTATTCCCGTCCTGGCGGTGGGTGTACGTCGCCTGCATGACATCGGAAAAAGCGGCGCGTGGATCCTTCTGATCTTTGCCCCGCCAGTCGGAACCATTATTTTACTGGTCTTCTTCTGCACCGAAGGAACCTTCGGGCAAAACCAGTACGGTTTCAATCCCAAAACAGGAGAGTAATCCACCCAGGGTTTTCTCTCTTCGCTGAAAAACGAACAAAAATGCCTGATCTGTTTTCAGATCAGGCATTGTTTTAAGTTTATCGGCGATATCAATGCAAAAGCGTCTCGTAGCTGAATTTTTTAAAGGAACCCCTCAGCGACAACATCGCAATGGCGGCGAGAAGCACCCCCAATCCCAACAGGAACCAGACACTCACCAGCATCAGGCCGGTGAATTGCCCCACCGCGAGCATAAGAATCGGAAAAATCAAAAACACGCTGCGCTGCTGGGATTCCTCCATGCTCTGCGCCTTGGCGGAGCCGCGGACAATCAGCGTGATGGCGATCAGGGCAAGGGCCGGGGAGACCAGAAGCATCAAAATCAGCCAGCTGATATCCGGGAAAATCATGTGTCCCATCGCGAGCTGAAGCTCCGCCTCCACCACGAAAAGCATCACGACAAAGGACAAAAACGAAACCGCCATGCTCAATACAAAAGAGGCGAAAATCTTGGCGTTAAAAATCTGTTTCAGCGTCAGGGGACTGTAAAGAAGGGTCTCCAGCGTCCGCTTTTCCTTCTCCCCGACGAAGGAACTCGCCGCCATCACCGAACCAGCCATAATCGGGATCAGCAGGAAAAAAATCGGCATAATGTTGTTAAAAATCATGCGGACGACCAGCTGACTCAGATCCCCGCCCTGCAAATCGGCGGGGAGAAGCGCCAGCATACTTTCAAAGTCCGCCATCTCCTCCATGGGCGCGAAGGCCGCCGTCAAAATCAGAACCGTGGGGAAAAAGATGGTCATCACCAGCGGAACGACCAGGAGAACGGAAAACATACGCTTGTTGGACGTGATGCTGCGGATATCCTTTTTCATCAGCGCGCGCTGCATAGAATTCATCATGACCTCTCCCCCCTGTGCTCCCCCCGCCGCTCGATCAGCGCGAAGTAAATTTCCTCCAGCGAAAGCTCCCGCGCCGACACATGGGAGAGGTTTCCCCCCGCCTCGACAATTTTTCGGACAATCGCCGGGATTTCCTCCTCGGAGCCTACCTTCATTTCGGCATAGCCCTCTTCCGTTTTTTGAACCGGGAGCCCTTCCGGAATCCGATCCGCCTTGAGGGTCAGCGTCATGCCCGAAAAAATCATGGCGCGGAGGCTCTCAATGTCGCCCGCCGCCAGCAGCGTCCCCTCGTCGATCAGGCCGTAATGGGTACAGATTTCCTGCGCGTAACGCAGCTGATGAGTGCACAAAAAAACCGTCGTCCCCTGATCCTGCGCCAGCCGCTGAATCAGCCGGTTGACGCTCTGCGCGCTCTCCGGATCCAGCCCGGAGGTCGGTTCGTCCAAAAACAGGATTTTTGGACGGTGAATCAGCGCCCGGGCCAGGGAAAGCCGCTGGCGCATCCCGGTCGAATAGGCGGACAGCTTCCGGTCCTTCGCGTCCAAAAGCTCCAGCGTTTCGAGAAGCTCCGCCGCTCGTTTTTCGCCCTCCGCGCCGCCGATTCCGAACATCGCCGCGAAAAAAGTCAGATTTTGCAGCCCCGTGAGATTGTCGTACATCTGGGCGTGTTCCGTAATCACACCGGACAGCTTATGAATCCCTTCGGGGGTTTCCGCCGGGTTCATATCAAACACAAAGCAGCGCCCTTCCGTCGGGGCTAGCATCCCGTTCAGAAGCTTCACCATCGTCGTTTTTCCCGCTCCGTTCGGGCCTAAAAAGCCAAAAACCTGTCCTTCCTCCAGCGAAAAGGAAACATTGTCCACTGCCCGTTTCCCCTGAGGAAAAACTTTCGATAAGCCCTCCGCGCGAACAACCTTCATTGTCATTCCTCCCCTTCCGGTTCTGCCGTCACCGGCTAGTCCTGTTTCATCTTGTTTCCGCATTTATTGCAAAAGGAAAAATCCCCTTCCGTCTTACTGCCGCACACCGGACAGGTTTTTCCTTCCGGAACCTGCGTCCCCGTCTTTTCTCCGCAATGGGTACAGAACACCGCGTCTTTTCTCAGCGGACGGCCGCAGCTTTCACAGGGCGTTCCCGTCGCCGCCGCAGTCGCCTCCGCCGGTTTTTTTGGCGCCTCGTCCGGGAGGTTGGCACGGAACTGAGCGCTCCGCTTTTTTTCTTCTTTTATGTGCTTTTTCACCGACTCCCCCTGTCGGGGAGAGGCGAAGCGGCCGCTTTCCGTCAAAATCTCTTTCGCGTTCGCGTATTGATCCTTCTTTTTTCTCCGCATGGGTCTCTCCTTTTCCGCATTTTCCGGCTCCGGCTTCTTGTTCCACAGCTCAATGGTTGCCGTGTCGGCTTCCGTATCCACCGCCGAATATTCTGTCGGTTCGTCCTCCGGCTCCCATTGCGGTTCCGGCGGATCGAACGCCTCTACCTCCTCCGGCGGGAAGAAGATACGGTCGTCCACAGGAAGCGAATCCGGTCTTTTTTTCACCGCTTTTTTGGTCAGCTTGGCAATCAGATTCAGAACGGAGAGGAGAAGCAGCAGGGACAAAACCGCCACAATCACCAGAAGGGCGACATTTGTTTTTGAACCGCTGAAGAAGAGGCGAATGGCCGTGTCCGCGTCGAAGCTTATATTGTACTCGCCCTTGACTCTCTCCTCAACCGGCTCGTCGCTGTCTCCTGTAAAAAGCTTGGCCTGGCTGATGTCGGAAAAATCGGACGAAAGGATATAGCTTACCGTGCCGGTATATCCGGCGCTTCGGAGAAATTCCCGCAGATCCAACGTTTCCCCCCACTCCACCGACCGGACAAACGCGAAGAAGCTGTCCCCCGGCGCTTCGGTCAGGCCGTTTCCCTCGCCGAACAGCCGGTTCATGGTGGCACTTAGCTCCCCGATCCCGCCGCCGAAAACCGCGGTGACGGTGTGGTCGCCGTCCCCGTTTGTGGAAAGCTCCGTCTTTCTGATCTCCTTTTCCTGTAAATAGGCTTGCAGAAGCTGGGGGCCGTTCAGCCCCTTGGCCGGATCAAAGACAAAGGTAATGGTGCGCTCATATTGATTGCCCGCCCCTTTCGAGGTATATACCATGATGTCCGTCAGAGAAAACTGCTTGCGGAAGGCGAGCTGTACCTCCAGGCTGCCGGCTTCTTCCTGCCGGCTATACCCCAGATTCGGATCAAAGCCGGGTTCCTCTGTCCATTCGCCCGCGTTTTTGGTTTTGGCGCCGACGAAATCATAGGGCGCCTCCGAAGAAAAGACATAGCTTATATTCACTTTTCCGGCCTCATTCAAAAACGCGGAAAAGTCCAGCGTCTCGGTCAGGACGCTCTCCTCAAGGAACCTCGTTGAGGCGCTCTCATCCGAGCCGTATTGGAC
>JGI994J12354_10003607_pt1 | contig 14363 bp, 5 predicted proteins | sample IntmicLarv3ML3BL_FD_12354 | JGI IMG/M metagenome (IMG submission 12354)
TGTGCGGGCCTGTCTCTTGACCTCTTGGCCCGCCGCGCCGAGTCCGCAGGCTTTAAAGGGATTATCCAGTACCCGAACCGAGGCTTTGTCCATGTGGACACCCGGACAAGCCGCTACTTCGCCATCGACCACAGCAACGGCAAAGTCACCCCTGTCTCCACCTTCGGCGGCGCCCTCTACCCCACACCCACGCGGACACTGAAAAAAGGGTATGGCGGAAACGACGTAAAATGGGTGCAGGATAAGCTGGTGGGACAGGGCCTCTCCCCCGGCGGCACAGACGGACTGTTCGGCGCAAAAACCGAAGCGGCGGTTCGCGAATTTCAGGCCGCCCGAAAGCTCACGGTGGACGGAATCGTGGGGCAAAATACCCGAAAAGCGCTTTCTCAATCCTAAAAAAAGGAGATCCATTATGTTTATTTCATTCCCAAAAGGGATTTCAAGGAAAACCCTGGCGCGAACCGCCCTTCTTCTGCTTGCGCTGCTCAACCAGCTTTTGAATCTCTTCGGTTTGCGTCCCCTTCCGATTGAATCGGAGGAACTGAACACGTTCCTCTCTACATCCTTCACCTTGTTCGCCGCGCTTTGGAGTTGGTGGAAAAACAACAGCTTTACCCCGGAAGCGGTCAGCGCCGACCGGTATCTGAAACGGCTGAAAAGCAAAAAATAAGCGAATAAGAGATTTCTTTCTTTCCTTCCTCTAAAAAATAGAATTCTCATGTAAAAACGCGGAAGCCGTCCTTTTTTTCGGACGGCTTCCGCGTTTTATCTCGCTCAAGAACCGTCGGCTCTGCCGGCGGAAAAAGGCTTAAAGGCACGGACAAAAAGGAAACTCCCCGATAAATTGGAATTAAGGTCTGCCAAACCAGAAAAAAGCGCGGCTTGACTTTTTCTGTGGCTGTGCTATAATCAAGAGCAATCAACAGAATAGCGGATACTATGTTGACGGGGAACGTCTTTCCCGGTGTGCCGAAGACAGAGAGGATTGCCTCCGTGCTGTAAGCAGTCCCTTCGGCCGGGAGCAAAGATGACCACCCCTGAGTGTGCGTCGAAGGCAAGAACTTGCGTCTAAGCGTACCGGCTCCGGCCCCGTTATCGGCCGTCTTGAGAAACCGGGCGAAGCTTCGTCCGGGAAACAAGGGTGGAACCACGAACTTTGCCTTCGTCCCTTTCCGGGGCGGAGGCTTTTTTGCGGGCTGGATCAGTATCCGCTCTGCGGTGTAAACACGGGAGCCGAATCCGTTTCTTTCTTGAAAAAGCGAGGTTATCGAAAACAGAAAAGCGGACGATTCCGTCTGCTGGTAAGGAGATAGAAATGATGATAAAAGTAAAATTAAAGGGCGACGTAATCAAGGAATACGAAGCGGGGACAACCATTGCCGATGTGGCGAAGTCGCTGGGTGCCGGGCTGTTCAAAGCGGCCTGTGCCGGGAAGGTAAACGGCGAGCTGCGTGACCTGCGCACGGAGCTTGGAGAGGATTGTGAGCTGTCGATCCTGACCTTCGACGACGAGGAGGGAAAAAAGGCCTATTGGCACACAACCTCCCATGTCCTGGCGCAGGCAGTTTTGCGAATTATTCCCGACGCAAAATTCGCGATCGGCCCGGCCATTGAGAACGGGTTTTACTATGACTTCGACCTGAAAAAGCCTCTTACACCGGAGGATCTCACGTTAATTGAAGCCGAGATGAAAAAGGTAATTAAGGAAAATCTGCCGATCGAGCGGTTCACACTGCCGGTCGAGGACGCGCTGCGGCTGATGGAGGAATACGGCCAGCCCTATAAGGTCGAGCTGATTCGGGAACACGCGGACAAGGGGGAAGCGATCTCCTTCTATAAACAGGGGGACTTCACCGACCTCTGTGCCGGGCCGCATCTGCTCTCCACCGGGGCTTTGAAAGCGGTCAAGCTGACCAACGCCACCGGCGCCTACTGGCGGGGCGATTCCGCCAATACCATGTTACAGCGTATTTATGGCATTTCCTTCCCGAAGACCTCGCTGCTGGAGGAGTATCTGATCCGCGTGGAGGAAGCCAAGAAACGCGATCATAACGTAATCGGCCGTCAGCTGCACTTTTTTACCACCAACGAGCTGGTAGGACAGGGGCTGCCCCTGCTCATGCCCAAGGGCGCGCGGGTCATCCAGACCTTGCAGCGGTTTGTGGAGGACGAAGAGGAGCGCCGCGGCTATCTCCTGACGAAAACGCCCCTCATGGCCAAGAGCGACCTTTATAAGCTTTCCGGACACTGGGATCACTATAAAGACGGCATGTTCGTGCTGGGAGACGAGGAAAAGGAGGACGAGATCTTCGCCCTGCGGCCGATGACCTGTCCCTTCCAATACATGATTTATAAGGCCGACATGCATTCCTACCGGGATCTCCCCCTGCGCTACGGGGAGACCTCTACGCTCTTCCGAAACGAGTCGTCCGGTGAAATGCACGGGCTGATTCGTGTCCGCCAGTTCACCATTTCGGAGGGCCATCTGATCTGTACACCGGAGCAGCTGGAAGAGGAATTCGCCGGGGTCGTGGATCTGGTGAAATATATGATGCGTACGCTGGGAATTGAGGAGGACATCTCCTACCGGCTCTCGAAATGGGATCCCGCCAAAACCGAAAAGTATATCGGGACGCCCGAAATGTGGGAGGAGACCCAGCAGGATATGAAAAATATCCTTTTGAAGCTGGGAATCGAACACACCGAGGCGGACGACGAGGCGGCCTTCTATGGGCCGAAGCTGGACATCCAGATGAAAAATGTCCACGGAAAAGAGGACACCATCATCACCATCCAGATTGACCATTCCTTGGCAGAGCGATTCGACATGACCTATATCGACGCCGCCGGCGAGAGAAAATATCCCTACATCATCCACCGGACGTCCATCGGCTGTTATGAGCGGACGCTGGCCATGCTGATCGAAAAATATGCCGGCGCGCTGCCGATGTGGCTCCTGAGCGAACAGGTTCGAATCCTGCCCATTTCCGACCGCTTCCAGGAGAACGCGCAGGAAATCCGCGCGAAGCTGCGCGCGGCGGGAATCAAGGCCGAGGTGGATACCCGGAGCGAAAAAATCGGATACAAAATCCGGGAGGCACAGATGGAGAAAATCCCGTATATGCTCCTCGTCGGAGAAAAAGAGCTGGAGAGCGGCACCGTGTCGGTTCGCTCCCGGAAGGACGGCGACTTGGGAAGCCGGACGCTGGAGGAATTCATTCAAACGGCGCGGGAACAGATTGAGAAGAGAGCGCTGGATTGAGTGCAGAAATAAAGTTGAACCCTCCGGCTAAGCCGGAGGGTTCAACTTTTGGCAAAACATCTCTTGATTTTTAGGGGGTTCTCCTTTGTCATTGCGGGCTTGAACTGTGGGTCTCGCCTCTTAATCGCGGCCGTGTCTTTCTGTATAGCGCGACGCTCTCGTGCATTTACGCAAAACCGCCGGGTTGGACGCCAATTGATCCAACCCGGCGGAATTCGCGCTTAGACTAAACCTTTACTGTACTGCGTTAGCTTCGCAAGTGTTACAGCGTTTTCGGACGTATGATAATCGTAAATTCATAGTCCGGAAGAATTCTCACAAATTTCACGCCCGTGAGCTTAATCTCCTTTGCGTTATGGGGATTGGTAGAAAGCACCAGCCGTCCCATGGTGGTGGAATGGATCCCGCCCCTTGAGCTAATCGTTACCGGATTAAACCCTGAGCCGGTGTCCACATACGCTGTGACTCCCGACAAATCTATGCCGGTATCCATCACGCCGGGACCCCATTGCTCGCTGCTTGTGCTGACCAATCCTGTCATCCAGGTGATGGTGGTGGTGGTGGTGCCGGTAACATTCGGGTTAAAGATTATGGAAGCGACGTCGTCAAACTTTCTTGCAGGAACCACCGCGGCTTTTTTAGCGTTCGTCCCTCCGATAGAAGCTTCGATTGTTAAGTTATCCACCGGCACCTTCCCTGTAATTTTGAGTGCGCCGGAAATAACGGAACCTGATCGTCCGCAATCCTCGACAACCGAATCATACACCTTACCGTCGGTGCCGAGCAATTTAACCGTCAGCGAAGCGCCCTCGGCGAATTTGGTCGTTACTTTGAACGGAACAACGGCATCCTCGCCTGTGACGATGCTGATGTTCTTCATTTTCGCGCCGGAAAAGGCTGAAGGCTGACCGGTTGGTGTCCATTTTTCAGCATATTCCGTCGTTACCTCGGAAACCTCCGGAGCGGCCTGGACGAATTCGATGGTATAAAGAGCGCTGTCGCCACTTGCGTCGGACACAGCGATTTGCGCCGTATTCCCCGTTCCCGCCTGTGTGACGGTAACCGTCGTTCCGCTGGGAGCCGTCGCCGCGACAACAGGCTTGTTGTCTTTGTCTTCCAACTCGACGACATGACGTGTGGCCGGATTTTCACCCGAGAAGTTAAACGACGGGAGTCTCACGCCATCCAAGGTAATATCGCTCAGAGAAAGCGATTCCTTGAGCTGCACGGCCAGGGGAACCGTATCCTCAACCGTTACGCCGTCTTTGACGACTTTGGCGGTGAGGATTGTCGTTCCGGGAGCGAGAGGTGTCACTGCGCCGGTGTTCGGATCAATCGTCGCCACGGCCGGCCGGCTGCTCGTATAGGTTATGGCTGCGCTTCCGTCCGTAAGATATTGCTCGTCGGTCATCACAACGACCGTGCGCGCATTAAATGTCTCGCCGACATGTGCAACCACTTTATCATCCACAAGCGTTACATTTTTGACCTTCGGAGCGGTCTGCGCCGCAACCGCGAGGTCAAATTTCTTTAGAATGTCGCTGTCAGCGGCAGATTTGGCTACCTGGATTTCATACGTTCCTCCATACACAACGCGCTTGCCCGCGTCGTTTACGATATCGCCGCTGGAGGTGACTCGATCCGGTTTGCCTGTGGAGTCGATGAAGAAGAAATCGTTCGTATCCAGTTCGATGGTAACTTGTTTTGATTCGCCCTTGTTGAGCTCAACGCGCGCGAAGCCCTTGAGTTGCTTTTTCGGGTATTGATTGTCGCCCGAAAGCCTCATCGGAGATACCATGTAAACCTGTACGACCTCCGCTCCTTTTTCCCCATTGTTTGTCACTTTGCATGTAACTTCAATTTTTTCGTCGGCTGACGCGCTGGATTTGCTGATGTTGAAATCTCCGACCTCAAAGTTGGAATAGCTGAGTCCGTAGCCGAACGGATAATCCACTGCGCCTTCATAATACTGGTAGGTGCGTCCGGTGGTGGAATTGGCGCCTTTGCGCAAATAGTAATTGGTGATCGCCGGCAATCCGGTGTTCACGTCGGTAATGCTCTTATACCATGTGAAGGGCAGGCGGCCGCTGAAGTTCGCTTCGCCGGTCAGCAGTTCGGCCATGGCGGTTCCCGTATACGGGCCGTTATAGGCCGTGTACACAATGCCCTTCGTTTTGTTGGTGAAGGAATTCACATCAAAGAATCCGCAGCCTGTCATTACCACAACAATGTTTTCATTGTCTATGGCGCTGATCATCTCGCCCTGATTGCCCGGCAAGGTAAGGGCCGCAGCGCGGTCGCTGTTCTCTGACGCCGTACCGAAAAGGCTTGCGTGATCAAAAGTGCCTCGGTCGGTTCCAACATATGCGATGACGAGGTCGGCCTCTTTCGCCGCCGCCATCGCCTCAGCCTGGTCATTTTTGTACATCGCTGCGCTGCTGGTAGTGCCGAAATTCATACCATTGAAAAACTCAAGGGAACCGGTATATCCTTTTTCTTCAAGGAGAGTCGTCAACCCTTTCTTAAAGTTAACTTTTTCGATAGGCGCTCCGCTGTAGTCGCCGAGTTCGACGTAATTGGCGAGCGCACCCAAGACGACAATCGATTTCACTTTGCTGATGTCGACCGGCAGAATCTTATCATTGTTCTTTATGAGTACCGGAGCCTGACGGGACGCCTCCAGGCTCAATGCAAGACTTTCCGGCGCTTCAAGTACGTCGGCGGTGATTTTCGTATACGAATTCATCTCGGCCGGGTCGAATTCTCCCAGCTTCATGCGCTGGTTCAAAATGCGGTAAATCGCCCGGTTGAGAACATCCTCGGTAAAGAAAGGCAGATTTGCGTTGCTTATCGCATTGGTAACGGTTGCGGCTCTTACCGTAGATCCGCATTCCGCGTCGTTTCCGGCGGTAAGTCCCATCGCAACGTTTCCCCCGCTCTGAGAGATAAGGTTGCCGGTTGACTTCCACAGTCCGTCCGGGCTGCTCCAGCCGGTTCCGTTAAAGCCGCCCTGATTGTTCACGTTGCTGTAAGCGGCGCAGTCGGTGACGACATATCCCCCAAAGCCCCAGGTTTTACGCAGAAGCCTGTCGATGAGATATGTATTCACGATGTTGGATTGTCCGTTAATTCCGTTGTAGGTGGTCATGATTGATCCGGGTTGAGCGTCTTCCACAATATTCTGGAAGGTTGAAACGTAATATTCGCGAAGATCTCTGTCGTCTACGGCGACGGAAATCGAGGTTCTGGTACCTTCATTGTTATTGCAGGCGAAGTGTTTCACGGTTGCGATGGCTTTTTGGTATCTGTCGTTATAATACGGATCATCAGGGTTATCGCCCTGGAAGCCTTTCACAAAAGCTGTACCGATTTTCGACGTAAGGAAGGGATCTTCGCCATAGGATTCGTCTCCGCGGCCCCAGCGGGGGTCACGAGCCAGGTTGATTGTCGGCGAGAAATACATAAGACCTCTTCCGGTCTGCCAGTCCTTGGCGCGGGCTTCGCTTCCCGCCACAGTCATCATATCAAGCATAAGATCTTCATTCCAGGTCGCGACCATACTTAACGCGGTTGGGAACGAGGTTGCGATTCCTTGTCGGGCAATGCCGTGAAGGGCCTCGCTCCACATATTGGTGGCCTTGATGTTCAGAGCGGGAATGGCCGGGGTTTTGACGTAATCATTACCGCTGGCCGTGGTGCTGGTCGTCGCTTTTTGAGCTACCGTCATACGGGAAACAAGATCCGCCGCACGTTCCTCAAAAGTTAAGTTCGTATCCGTCCAAGAACCATAAGCCGTGCTTCGGACAACAACAGCAGGGATACTTCCTTCCGCCTGCATCGCGAATATTCCGAATAACATAATCACGCAGAGCGCAATGGAAAAAATCTTCTTATTCAAAATTATCAGCTCCTTATAATATATATGATGGTTAAACCAACTGGAGTGACTCCCATCACACCAAAACGATTCCGCAATTTTCCGATAAGCGCTAACCTAAAAAGTCAATTGCGTTTTTTAACATCGAATCAGTATGAAGAGTCCGCCTATTTGAAGGTAACTTCGTATGCCTCACATTGCGGTACCAGCGAGGTTGAACCCCACACGAAAACTTTAACCTTCATATAATCCGTAAAGGCAATTCCGTTCCACGTATACCTGCTCACGCCCACAACGGCATCTTTCGCTTTGGATGCGAACAAAAGCCTGTCGTTTGCGTCATAAACGGCGAAGAACACGTACCCGAGCGATTCTCCGGTGGTCCCGGCCGTGTGCATCTTCACAACAATGGAATCGGCTCCCTCTTTCTCAATGCTTGCAATATAAAGATCCGGTTGGTTAAACTCATAGGTCAGGCCGCCGTTCAGCTTTCCGTTGTGCTCAGCGGGAAGGGTGCCGCCAATCTTATAGAGTTCATGCTCTCCCTCCGTACTCCATCCGATAATGGCCGTGTTCGCCTCTGCGGCTTGCGCCGTCACGGTGAAAATCATAAAAAGGCTTGACACCATCAGAAGGCACATCAGGAATTTTTTCATCCTACTTTTCTTCATGCTGTTTTATTCCCCTTTCTCTTTCAAACTGTGTATTTGCTCCAAAAACCCGAATCCCTCCATTATGAAAAGCATCCCTCCTAAAACGCTTCCCCAATTGATTGATATGCCGGAATCGAAAAACGCGTATCTTTCAACGCATTTTTTTCAAGCAGGCGGATATCGTTATCAATTGAAGTCGCCATCATAAAGTATAAGCATCATAAAATTCGACATATTGGCTGAAATGTATTGACAGTGAGCCTATATAATATATAATAACACTTGAAACTGAATAAAACCTTAATAATCATAAGGTTTTTTAGATTGTTCTGGAATTGGCTTAATTGCTGGAGAGGGTAATGAAAATTTTATTGATAGAGGAGAATATTTATTTGCGGAAATTATTGTTAAAAATATTTTCCGCAAACAATTATCAAGCGGAGGCCGCATCCGACGGCGAGTCCGGTTACGATTTGTTGGCCAGCGCGACGTATGACTTGGTGGTTTTGGATATCATGCTGCCGGGAATGTCAGGGCTTGATTTGCTGAGGAAAATCCGAAAGGATTCTTTCTCAATCCCAGTCATTGTGCTGACGGCTCGCGATGCGGTTAGCGATCGAATCCGGGGACTTGATTTGGGAGCCGATGACTGCTTGACCAAACCTTTTTCCACTGACGAATTGCTCGCGAGGATTCGGGCGCTGTTGCGAAGACCCGCTAAATTTCAAAATGACGCGTCGCTTTCAATTAACGCTTTGACGCTGGAAATGAAGAATTGTGAGGTGCGTCTCGGTACGGATACCTTTAAATTATCCGTTACGGAAGCGCTGCTGCTTGAACTTTTAATGAAAAATTCGAACAACTTCGTGTCAAAAGAGATGATTCTGAATACAATATGGAATCATTGCTGGAATGTCGAACCGAATAATGTTGAGGTCTATATTCACCGCCTCAGAAAGAGCGGCTTTTATTCAAGATCCGGCATAGTAATCGAAACGAGTCGTGGCGTTGGATATCGCTTGAGGGTGAAATCTGATGATTAAAACGACAATGCTTCATCTTTCCATTTCCACCCTCTCGCTGTCTGTCCCCTTTCGTTTTTTCCATAAAGTTACCCCCTGATGTTTACTTTCCAACATCAGGGGGTCTTTATCTATTGTCCGTTTTTTAGGGTCCTGTGTACAGGGGACAGAGGTAAAAAAATGTTTTTTGCTGTTTGCGTTTCGTTATTCTTTTACTTCAACCAATCTGAATTTTTGATTGTAATTTCCGCCGTACTCCCACAGGTAAAGCGGCGTTCCGTTTACTGAACCGCCTCCGCCAATATATGCTTTCTCTTCCTTTGGGGTCATATCATTTTAGCACATATAAAAACTCAAAATCTTTTTTATAGCCGCACGGCCTTGCTGGCAAAATGCCAGCAAGGCCGTGCGGAGGCGTGATTGTTGGGGGGTAGTTGAAATCAAAATTATACGCTACTCGTTGTAGCCGACCGCTGTTGACAACGGGACGAAGCTTTCGCTCCAGAGGTACAGCTTATACGTATACCCGTCGTCGGCTGAAATGTTCGGAGGATCAATTTGTACAGCCTTGCCCGCGGTCAGGGTAAGCGGCTGCAGCTCAACGGATACCAACGTATTCGATTTTTTGTATTTTGCGAGAATCATGTTGACCGTCATATCCTCCTTGGGAACTATGATGAATCTGTCCTGATGGAAGATGTCAAGCTTGTCGCTCAGGGAAATGTTGTTATCGGGTTCCAGCGTAGCCCCCGCGAAGGAGATAAGGCCCCAGTGGTTTGCACCGTCGAGCGCCAAAGCCGGCGTATTACGTACGGTCACTTTTCCGGCGCGGAGAGTTGAGAAGTTAAGATCGATGCGCCGATACTGTGTTCCGGCGGGACCATTTGACTGCACAAAGCTGTCATAGGTAGCCGTACCCAGGACACTTCCCGCCTCGTCGATAAAATCAACATATCCTCTGGCGCGCCAGACGGTTGTATATACGCTGATCTTCCATGCCCCGGGGCTGGGGACGTTGACGTCAAATTCCATCCCTCTCGCGTTGTAATTGTTGCTTCCCGTTCCCGTTCGGCCATGCACGAAGGCGGTAACGTTGGAGGCGCTTGCCGTGGGAGCGCCGTCGGTCCAGTTAAAGTTGTACGTCAGGTCGTTGCCCCGGACAAAGTCGAAGGTGCCGCCCATAACGCCGATTGTAACGCCGCTGGCTTCGTTTGAATGTTGGGTTCCCATCGTGCTTCTGGCCGCGGAGATGATGGTCGGCGCGACGCCCGCCTTGCGGTTTACGTCGCCCGTTGCACTTAGGCCATAATGGGCCCAATCGGTGATATGATCCTGTGTCAGGTTGATCGAAGCGCCGTCGATATCCGTCATGCTCACGCTTGCTTTTCCTGCCGGTTCGTCGATATCATAGACGGCGTAAGCGCCAAGCGCCACATAGCCCGCGGCGTTTGCCTGCGCTTCCCTCGTAATCCGGACTCGTATGGGTGCGCTTGTGTCCGACCGATAAACAAGGCTGAACCGCTGGGTCTCGATATTGGCCTCGCTGTTGTTTGAGGATAAGAACACATCGGAAGCCAAGGCTTTTCCCGTAACGGCGTCGAAGGCCTCCAGACGGCAGGTGGCGCGGAAGGCAGAGGCGTAGACGTCAAGCCTTCGCCATGTAGACGCGGACTGTGCCGTGAATTCCACCCATTGATCCGCCGTCACTGTGGACAGTCCGTTTCGGTTTCCGGTGACGGATACGGGGTCCGTTCCGTCGCTATAGGTTATGCCGTTTTCCGCGGGGACAAAATCAGTCCTGCGGGCAACCACCGCCGTCGAGCTGAACATCGGGTCGCTGAGAAGCTTTTTGCCCTCGGATACCCCCGCTTTGCGGTTGACGTCGGTTGTGCTGGACATGCCCGGATGTGCCCAGTCGGAAGCGCCGTTTAAGTCGATTGCCGACGTCACCGGGCTGAGGTTGCTTCTTACGTCCCCCTCAAGGTCATAGAGGGCATAGCCCGCCAGGCAGATGTTGTCGCCTGTCGTCTTGTAGAATTTCACATAGAGGGTCGTGTCCTTCTCGGAGCGGAAATTGATGGAGATACACCGTACGAGGTTTCCTGTGTTGGAGGGCATATTCATTTGGTATCTTGACAATTCGATGCCGTCTTCGTCGAAGACCTCAAGCATTGCGGTGGAGCTCCATAGCCCGCCGTATATCCTGAGCTGCCGCCAAGTGGTGGTGGACGGGGCGGTGATAACGATGGAGCCGCTCAGGCTGTCGGTGCTTCCGTTCGCGGTGGAGGTAAGGCCCTGGCCGCCGCGGTCAAATACAACCGGATTTATGCCGTCGGTATAGCTGAAGCCCGATCCGCCGACTCGTCCTGCGGTGGCTTGATTGTAGCGGTTTCCGCCGTAGTTAAAATCGGAGAATCCCACACCCGAGGTGTTGGCGAAAAGCTGCGACGTATCCAACAGTTGAGGGACACCGGCTTTCCGGTTGTAATAGCCGTGGACGCCGTCTCCGCTGTATGGGTTGTCCGGCTTAACGCCCGCGTGTACCCAATCGAGGGAACCGGCGGTCAGGTCCACCGTGCCGCGGATTGGTTCGATCGACACAAACCGTTCGATCGCCACAGGGGTAGCGTCGGCCGGCGGCCCCGCGGTTACGCCGAACAGGGTGATGCTTCCCTGGTTCGTATAGAGCCTGATCCGCAGGGAGGCCGCTTTATCCGCCGCCGCCTGTATTTGAATCCGGTTAGAGAAAATGCCGGACAAATCGATAAACTGTGAGCTAAGCCCGTCGGTAACTACGACCCTGCCGTTGGCGTTATTTCCGCCCACATAAAGCGTTATTGCCGAGTCCCGCTCGTCAACCTTCACGTCAAACTCAAATCCGCCCCCGGCCGGGACGCTGACACCGCTGGAAACAGCGTCTCTTGCCGGGTTTTCTCCGGTTCCGTCGTTCCAGCTGAAGCCTGTGGACGCGGACGATACGCGGGAGGGGGTTCCGGTGACCGTCAGATCGCCGATCAGGCGGTCGTTCTGGTTTGCGAGGCGTTTTTTTGTGTTTTCATTCAGCGTGTCGGTGCTGTAATGGATCCAGTCCCATTCGCCAAGCTCGGTAAGGTTGGTGGAGCTGCTTAGGTTTTTCTTGTCCAGGCTGTAATCAACTCTCTCGCCCTGGAGCTGGGGAAGGTCTTCTTTGACATAGCTGGCGAACTTCAAACGAAGCTCATGAGAGGCCGACAGGGGCGCGTTGGGGATTGACACTTCAATCACGTCGCCGTCAGGGGCAGCGCCGCTGAACGCGAAGGGGGTCGTGCCCGCGTTTTTGGGGATAACCGTGTAGTTTGTGACGGCGGTTCCGCCTACGGTGACGCCGGTCAGTCCTCCCCAATCCTTCGGGACATGAACACGGATATTCCATGTCCGCGCGGTAAACTTCTCATGATTTTCATAGAAAGGCTCGTAATCGCCCTTGGCCGCGCCGATGTTTACCACGACTTCTCCGGTGGCGCTGTCAAAGGAGGTGGCCAGATCCGTGGTGCGAACCTTGCCGCCGTTTTCCGTTTTATGGGCGTTGGATACGCCGTCGTCCTCATAAAGGGTCTGGGTATCCGACTGTACGGCGCTGGGATAAACGTCCACGGACAATTCTGTCCACGGGCTGTCCTCGGTGGACGCGATGGTTTCGCCGTTTTCTTTCAGGTTGTTCATGAGGGGGGTGATGGATCCGGCCCGGACGTATAAGGGAGAGGTTTTCATGCCGTGGGTCACGGAGATGCTTTTCGGTCCTTCGATGATGTCGCCGTTCCAGACGTCAACCCACCGGCCGTCGGGGATAAAGACCTCTCTTGTGTCATCCATCTGAGATTTCCGCACATATTGGAAGGCAGACGCCCAGGTATTGTTGCCGCTGTTGCGCATATTCTGGGAAGGCAGCACAACCCGGACGTGTTTTGTCTCGCCGGGCTTTATGAAGCCGAGATAGCTCGCCTGCCTGTGTCCGTATACCATGCCATTTCCGGAGCCCATTCTTTCCTCGGCGGGACGTTCCAGCACAAGATCCTTTTTCGGATAAGCGTTTGGATAATAGGAGGTAGGCACATTGGAAACAGGGGTGTAATTGGTGGGATATGTGCCGGCCATTTGGGTGCCTGAGATCGGTTCATAGGCGCCGAAATTTCCGTCGCCATTCATCCACGCCAGCGCGGCGCGGTCGTTGTAAAAGACCAGGCAAATCTCTTCGTCACCGGTATTCGTGAAGGTGCCCTCCCACCGACGGCCGGTCGTCGTCACACTGTTCGTGTTCTGCATGGTGACCGGCGTCGTCATGGCGGAAGTAATGGTCGTCGGAGCCTTAGAGGAGACAAAGGCTTCCTGTCCTGTTTGCATCGCGTTATAGATCGGGGCCACAAGGATATTGTCGCCCAAGGTGTATTGGGTATCATCTTGGGACTCCGGATAGGCGGGGTAATTGTAGTCGAGCCGTCTGGCCAAGGGCATACCCGTTTCGTTGTTTTCATGGGAGAGAGAATAGAGAAGCGGAACCAGACGATATCGCATACTGACATAATCCCGGGCCGCATCCTCCGCTAAGGTTCCCTGCTTGAAGGGCTCACGGAAAACGGGGGTGTAGCTGTGGAAGCGCATAATGGGTGAGAAGGAACCGAACTGCATCCACCTTACGTATTGGGGCGAGGCGGAATGGAAGTTATGGCCCGTCAGGTCGGAGCTGATATAGGGGTTCAAGGTCAGCGCGCCGCTGCGCACCAACGCCTCGACATCCTCCTTCAGATCTCCGTTTGTGGTATCGGTGTCGCCCGTCCACTGAATGGCGTAGCGGTGGGAGGCTACGTTGGGCGGCCGAACCCATGCGCTGTTGTCAACGCCGTCGATGTTGCCCATGATAAAGGCGCGCTTTCCGCCTAGGTCGGCGTATTCCGGCCGCGTCGCGAAATAACGGCTGGTGATGTCCGTGTATAAGTACATGCCAAAGCTTTCTTTATTGATTCCGGACATAGGGGACTGAATGATGTTGTTCCAGTTTCGGTCGAACCACCAAGCGTCCAGTCCGGTGCTTAGGTATTGGGTAAGATTTCTTGTTCGGAAATCCACTTCGGTGGGATTCAGCGGAAGACGGCTGCCTCCCGAGGATTCGGGATGGTCGTTAAAAATGGTCTGGATGTTTTTGCTCGGAAGGGTCGTTGTCAGGAATTGCCTCAGCCCCGAGTAGTTGTCCTCGCCCGCAAGGGGCGGGAAAACGTCGGTTGCCAGATTATATCCCGTGCCGCTACTGCCCGAGCGCCAATCGGTGTCGATGACCATATAGTCAAGGGGGAAGCCATTTTCACGGTACTCATCGATCAGGGAAAGGAAACCGTCGCGAAGATATTTATTGTACCGGCTGTGCCATAATCCCAAGGCTTTGTAGGGGATCAGCTGGGTCTCGCCGGTCAGCGCGGTGAAATCCTTGCGAAGCTGCTTTGCGTTGCCCAGGGGGAGGAATACATACATATCCGCTGAATTGTTGGTGTTGTCCCAGCCGTTCAGGCTGGCGGGGC
>JGI994J12354_10003608_pt1 | contig 14363 bp, 12 predicted proteins | sample IntmicLarv3ML3BL_FD_12354 | JGI IMG/M metagenome (IMG submission 12354)
CTCAACCCGCCACGCGGGCGCAAAGGCTTGGCGCACTGCCTGCCAAACCGTGCAGTCGTCCGCAATCACGGCGTGTCCGTCGTCCACAATGGCGGCGCGTCCGCCGGCAGCTTTGGCGTCGGTGCCGGGTTTTCCAGCAATGTTGGGATCGGACGCCCCGCCGGAACCGAACCCTGCGGCGGAACCGAACCCTGCCGTGGAACCGAACCCTGCCGTGGAACCAGACGCCCCGTTGCCGTTGGGGCCAAGCCGGTTCTCGGCACCATTTCCGTGTACGACAAACTGCGCGTGCTGGGTCAGCATACCCACGGTGGTGTCGCCGCTCATGGAGACGGTTCCGCCGTGGTCATGCTGCCCGGCAAGCGCTTTTAGCAGGGTCGATTTTCCTTCGCCATTGGCCCCCACCAGCCCAATGCGGGCGCCGGAGGGGATGAAGAAGGAAGCGTTGTCCACCAACACGTTGGTGCCAAACGCACAGGTAAGGTTGGATATTGTAACCATCAATTGCCCATTAGCCAGCCCCGATTAGCGGAGCCGTTGTTATATTGCCCATTAGCCAGCCTCGGTTAGCCGGAGCCGCCTTTATTATTCCCATTCGCTGCGTTTCATAATGGTTTCTTCGGTTTCTTTATCAAACAGGCTGATGCGGTTGGCGTTGATGGCCAGTTTGATGTTTTCGCCCTCACGAGCGATGGAGTTGGGGCTAACGCGGGCGATGATATCATCGTCACGGTCGGGAATGGCCATATACAGGAAGGTTTCCGCGCCCATCTGCTCGATAACGTTGACCTTGGCCTCGATGACGGCTTGCGGATTGGCAGCCACGTATTCGGGGTCGTCGTGCATATTTTCGGGACGAATGCCCATGATGATGTCGGCGCCGCCGATGTAGCTTTCGTCTTTAATCAGGCGCACGCGCTCTTCGGGGATCTCAATGCGCATGTCGTTGTCAAATACGCAATACACCTTGCCATCTGTGCCGCGGCGCAAACGGCCTTCAAAGAAGTTCATCTGCGGGCTGCCGATGAATCCGGCAACAAAGGTGTTGCTGGGGTTGTTGTAGAGGTTCATGGGCGAATCCACCTGCATGATGAAGCCGTCCTTCATCACCACAATGCGGGTACCCATGGTGAGGGCCTCGGTTTGGTCATGCGTAACATAGATGAAGGTGGTGTTTAAACGGCGATGCAGCTTGGAAATTTCCGTACGCATGGCTACGCGCAGCTTGGCGTCCAGGTTGGAAAGTGGTTCGTCCATCAAAAAGACCTTGGGCTCGCGCACAATGGCACGGCCCAGCGCCACGCGCTGACGTTGGCCGCCGGACAGCGCTTTAGGCTTGCGGGAAAGCAGGATTTCAATACCCAGGCTCTTGGCGGCGTCTTCCACGCGGCGTTCGATTTCAGCTTTGGGCATTTTGCGCAGCTTTAAGCCAAAGGCCATGTTTTCGTAGACCGTCATGTGGGGGTACAAGGCGTAGTTTTGAAACACCATGGCGATGTCGCGATCCTTGGGGGCCACGTCGTTCATCAGCTTGTCGCCGATGTACAGCTCGCCGTCCGTGATCTCTTCCAGCCCCGCCACCATGCGCAGGGTGGTGGATTTGCCGCAACCCGAAGGCCCGACCAGAATGATGAATTCTTTGTCGGTAATATCCAGATTGAAGTTGTTAACGGCCGTAACGCCGCCGGGATAAACCTTGTAAATGCCCTTAAATGTTACACCAGCCATGGGAATCCTCCTTGTTGTGTCAGGCGTTGGCCGACCCTGCACACGCGCAAAAGCCCGCCCCGCCAGGATGCTTCCAGTATACAACCGATAAGCAAACCGGGCAATGGGCGGACTGCACAAAAAAGAACAAAGCGCGCGGGGCGCTACGCACAGCGGGCAGCGGTTGAGCCCGCGTTTTTAAGCGCCTGCCATGGCAAATCAACGGCCGCACCTAGCCCGTATGGCCATGGATTAAGCAACGGGCCGTGATATGGCTGTGGATTAAGCAATGCCTCGCGCCTAACCCGCACGGCTATGGATTGTTTTCATCCCGCAAGAAATTCGTCAAATGCAAAACCTCGCTCTTTTGCGGTTCCGAAAGCTCGAAAAAGGCCTTTGCCATCAGAATATCCGCGGGATTCGTCACGACATCCGGCGCGCTCGGAATGTAGTCCTGTATTAAATAATCCGAGCCAACGCCCAAGGCTTCCGCGATTTTAATAAAGCGATGAAAGATCGGCGCATAACCCGCAATCATCTTGGATATAAAGTTTTCCGTCACGCCGATGGCTTCGGAAAGCTGTTCAATGGTGATGCCGCGCGTGCGCAAAGGCTCACGGATCCTGGCACCCAAGAGGGGGTATTTTTTGCCATCGCGTGCGGACCTCTGTTTTTTGAATAAAGTGTAGCCTGCGCTGTCCTTGGCGTCAACCCACCGGCACCAAGCTGTTAAGAAACTTGCGCAGCGGGGGCAACGCTGCCAGCGCCAGGCAAAGCGCGGTTTCCACCAGCATATATCCGCCGTTATAGCTGAGGGAATACCACAGCACGGGCGTGCCCTCGGGGGCGTACATGCCCCAAAACAGCACGCCCGAAACCACGTGCATGGTCAGTCGGGCCAGGCAAGCCACGCCAATGCCCGTCATCCAAAGCCATGGCGGGGTGATGCGTTTGCCCAAAGCGTTGGGTTTTCGGCGAAAAAATCCGCACATGCCAAGCGCGCCAAAGGGCAGAATGTAATCCAGCAAAAACTGAAAGGGATGCACTACATACGCCACCTGCATCAGCTGCAAAATACCCAGCGCCACGCCCGCCGCCATGCCCACCGTTGGGCCATACAGCAAGCAGAGGATGAAAATGGGCAGCATGCTCGCGGGGGTGATGCTGCCGCCCATGGGCATGCTGTACAGCTTAAGGCAGGATAGTGCAAAGGAAGCCGCAATGCACAGGGCCGCGGCGGTCAGCGTTTGGGGGGTAAAGCGTTTGCCCGCCAGCGAGGAGGATCCCACCAGTACCATCATCAAGCACATGAGCGCGGTTAAAAACCAAGGGTTGTATAGGAATCCCCCCGCATCGGTGGCTACGTCGTCCCCCAGGTCGGCGGTGGGAAGGTTGATGCACAACAGCAGGACAAAGGCCAAAAGCGTGCCCAAAGCAAACACCAGCGTGGCGGTTTTGCCCGCGTTTTTTTTCAGCATCAACCACAGGCCAACCCCCAACAACGCCAACACCCCAACCACCAGCCAAGCCATGGGTGAAAAATCTCCGAGTCCGGAGAAAAAATCGCGAAAGTACGTAGCCATCGGAAAAACTCCTTTCAAGTAAAAGAAAAAATGGTTTTTTAAGGAATGGAAAAACGGTTCTAGGCAAGCGGAAAAGCGGTTCCGGCTAAACAAAAAGCGGCTTCTGTAAAACAAAAGCCGCGTTCCCTTGAGGAAAAATTTCGGCCGCTCCCTACGCAAGCATTGTCTTACAGGTTCTAAGGGTCGGTGATGAATCACCTCTCAGCCCAAAAGGGCCCCCCTGCGGAAATATTCAATTGTACGCCCACCGTGCACTGCGGACACCCTTATTATAAGTGCGGAGTGACCTTCTGTCAAGACACGTTGCCTTGAGTTTCCCCTTTTTTACGCAGTCCGCCCACGGCGGAATGCCCTACAAGAACGTCCTGTGAGGCCGGACATTTCCGACTAAAGCGACGCCATTTTCACCGGTTTTGACACCGAAAGCCCCCCGCATTTGCCCTCTCGCGGCAGTTTGTGGCATAGCTTTGGCTTTTCGGGGAAACTCAAGCGACTACTTTGTCAAGTGAAAAGCTAGTATGGTGCGTAATGCTTGGTGAAAATGCCAAGCAACAATGCTTTGTGAAAACGCCGAGCAACACGTCTTGCAATGCGGTATGCTTTCCGATATAATAATGCGGATGTGCGCGCGGCGTGCACGTCCCATGCATGGCGCGGCGTCAACCATCCGTCAGCCACCCCAATACCAACCCACGGGAGATCATCGTGAGAGACGGGCGATTTTTCCGCATCCGGCGCGTTTTCGAGCTGGTGCGGCCGTATAAAAAGAACTATATCGCGGTTATTTTGTTGCATATGGTGGCCATTGCCAGCCGTATGGCATGGCCGAAGGTTTCGCAAATTTTGGTGGACGATGTCATTGGCAACAATCAAATTGCCAAGCTGTATTGGGTGCTGGGCCTTATGCTTGGGTTGGGCGTGCTGCGCAATGTGATTTTTGTGGTGCGCTGCTACATCGCCGAGCTGATGGGCCAAGGCGCGATTTGTGAGCTAAAGTTTAAGCTGTTCCGCCACTTGCAGCGTCTGCCATTTTCTTTTTACGACGAACACCGCGTCGGCGAAATCATGTCTCGTCTGACGGGCGACATCGATGGCTTGCGCCATATGATCACCATGGGCTGGGTGCAGGTGATGGAAATGGCGTTGTTTTTTGTGGGTGCCACGGTGCTGATGGTATTCATCAATTGGCAGGTAACCCTGCTGATTTTGCTGGTCATGCCATTTTTGGGCATCTTGGCGTATCGGTACGACCGCAAGGTCAAGCCGGTGTACGCCGATATTCGTGAGCAAAACGCCCAGCTCAACACCCGCGTGCAGGAGAATTTTTCCGGCGTGCGCGTGGTCAAGGCCTTCGCGCGCGAGGCGCACGAGATTCAGACCTTTGACGTCGAAAACGACGAGGTGCTGCGGCGCAACCTCAGCGCCGTGCATATTTGGAGCCGGTTTAACCCAATCATCGACTTTTTGGGTGGTCTGCCCACCATCATTTTAATGCTGGCCGGAACCCTGTTTGCGCTGGCCGCGCCCGAGCGCATGTCGCTGGGCAATTTGGTGGCCATGAACGGCTACCTTTGGATGATCTGTGACCCCCTGCGCAATATCTCATGGCTGGTCAATATGGTGCAGCAATCGCTGACCTCCAGTGAAAAAATCTTTTATTACCTCGATATGGGCGTCACCATCAAGGATAAACCCGACGCCGCGGCCCCTGACGAGATGCGCGGTCATGTGCAGTTTGAAAACGTCAGCTTTCGGTACGGTGATGAGCTGGTGCTGGAGCACGTATCCTTTGATGTGCCGCCCGGCCGTACGCTGGCCGTGATGGGCGCAACCGGCTGCGGAAAAACCTCCATTGTCAACTTGCTGCCCCGCTTTTACGAATGCTGCGGCGGCTCGGTGCGCGTGGATGGTGTGGACGTCAAGGATTATCCCCTGCAAACCCTGCGCCGCGCCATTGGCAATGTGATGCAGGAAACCTTTCTGTTTTCCGAAACCTTGGAAAACAACATCGCCTTTGGACGGCCCGCGTTGACGCACGAGGAGGTTTGCGCGGCGACAGCCGTGGCACAGGGCGCGGACTTTATCGGGCAAATGGAGCGGGGATACGAATCCCCCGTGGGCGAGCGCGGCTTAGGGCTGTCGGGCGGACAAAAGCAGCGGGTCGCCATCGCGCGTGCTTTGGCCATTCGGCCCAAAATTCTGATTTTGGACGACGCCACCTCGGCGGTGGATATGGAAACCGAATACGCCATTCAACAAAACCTAAAAGAAGCCTTGGAACAAACCACAAAAATCATCATTGCCCATCGCATTTCCTCGGTGAAGGACGCGGACGAGATTATCGTGCTGGAAGCCGGACGCGTGGCCGAGCGCGGTACGCACCAATTCCTATTGGCACAAAAGGGCATGTATTGGCAGATGTTCCGCGAGCAATACAGCGACTATGAGGCGCTCGGGGGAGGTGGCCTGGCATGAGCAAAAGAGCATTGCGCAAAAGAAAAAACAAAATCGACGCCCATCTGCCCCAAGACAAAATCAACACCGGCCTGCCCCAGGGCAAAGAAGGCCTGCTGGATGAAGAAGCGCTCGAAAGCCCCTTTGTTGCCAGCCAGCTGTGGCGGCTGCTGGCGTATCTGCGGCCCTATCGTTGGCAAATGGCCTTGGCCATGGGGCTGCTGATTATCACTGCGTTGTCTTCGCTGCTGCAGCTGCGCTTGCTGACTTCGGTAATCGGGGTGGTGCAAACCATGCTGGAAGCGGCGCAACTGGGCGAAGTGCCCGACCCACAGCTGCTTTCGCGCACCTATATGCTGGTGGGCGGTATGCTGGGCCTGCAAATTGCGGCGGGCATCAGCTATTATTTCCGCACCCGCATCATGGAAACCGCGGGCCGCAGTGCCATTGCCGCCCTGCGTCACGATGTCTTTGCGCACCTGCAAAGCCTGTCGCTGACCTATTTCGACGGCCGCCCGGCGGGCAAGCTGCTGGTGCGCGTGGTCAACGATGTCAACAGTTTGAACGACCTCTTCACCAATGGCATCATCAACATGCTGGTGGATTGCCTGACGCTGATTTTTGTCGTCATCATCATGATGGCAACGTCCGTTACGCTGACACTGGTATCCCTGTGCATGCTGCCGCTTTTGGTGTTGATGGCCTTTGTCATCAAACGCCGTATGCGCCAAGCGTGGCAGGCTGTGCGCAGCCGGAGTGCCGTGGTCAATGCCTATTTGCACGAAAGTCTGGCCGGGGTGCGGGTTACCCAAGCCTTTGCGCGCGAGGAAGAAAACTTTCGGCAATATGAATCCTTAATCAACGCACACCGTAAAACATGGATGCAAGCCATCAAGGTCAACAATATCTTTTGGGCCGCCACCGATTTCATTGGCACGGCGGGCACCGTGCTGCTGTATGCCGTGGGGGTCAATCTGTTGCAGCAAAACGGCCCTGACATGCTGGAAACCCTGCTGACCATGGTGTGGTTTCTCGGTCGATTCTGGGGGCCGATTAACAATCTATCCAACTTTTACAACAGCATCATGGTGGCGATGGCCTCCACCGAGCGCATTTTTGAAATCATGGATACAAAGCCGGATATCGGCGGTCTGCCCGACGCCCCTGCCATGCCGCCCATTCAAGGGCGGGTGGCTTTCGAGAAGGTTGGCTTTGCCTACGAGGGCGGAAAAACCGTGCTGGAAAACGTTTCGTTCGAGGTCAAGCCCGGCCAAACCGTGGCGCTGGTGGGGCCGACCGGGGCGGGAAAATCCACCGTGGTCAATCTGATCAGCCGGTTTTACGATCCCCAAACCGGGTGTGTGCTGGTGGATGGACAGGACATCAAAGCCGTCAACCTCAATAGCCTCCGAAGCCAAATGGGCGTCATGCTGCAGGACAGCTTTATCTTTTCCGGCTCAATTTTGGATAACATCCGATACGGCAAGCTGGATGCCACGCGTGAGGAAGCCGAGGCGGCGGCGCGTGCCGTGCTGGCGCATGATTTTATCATGGAAAAAGAACAGGGCTACGACACCGAGGTCAACGAGCGCGGCTCGGCGTTGTCCGTGGGGCAGCGGCAACTGATTTCCTTTGCCCGAACCCTGTTGGCCGATCCCCGCGTCTTGATTTTGGATGAAGCCACGGCTTCCATCGACACCAAAACCGAGCGGGTCATTCAACAAGCGCTGGAAACGTTGCTGCGCAACCGCACGAGTTTTGTTATCGCGCACCGCCTTTCCACCATCCGCAAGGCTGACGTGATTATGGTCATCAGCGAGGGCGGCGTCGCCGAGGCGGGCACCCACGCCCAGCTGATGCAAATTGAAAACGGACACTATCGTGGATTATGCGAGGCGCAATACCGGTTTTTGGAAGCGTAGGGGTTGAATCGCATAAGAAAAAAGCCTTCGGGTTCAAAAATCGCATAAGAAAAAGGCCTCCGGTTTATCAAAATCCGAAGGCCTTTCGGCATCGCCGCAAAAGCGGTTACTGCGGGACCCGAGCGCTTGCCGCGCAGTTGTCAACGCAACGCCTGTCACGGCGACGTTTTCGCTAAGGTTAACGCAACGCTTGCCGCGCTGACAGTTTCGCAAAGGTTAGCTCAACGCCTGCCGCACCAGCAAATCAAAGGATCGCAGCACATCGGCGGTGCGGTCACCGTTGTCGATGCGCGCGGCCAGGGTGGAAAGCTGGGCCACCAGCACGGGGTCGTCGGTGACCACCACGCTGGCGCCGGCACCCGCCATGGTTTGCAGCACGTCGTACACCTGCGTCTGCACGGTGGCGGTGCTGAGCGCTTTAAACTGTTCGCCATAGGTCACGCCCGCCATGGTGAGGTTGTTCATGGTCACCACCACACCGCTGTCAATTTCGGGTAAATCCAGCAGCCGTTCCACCATCAGCACAGCTTGGTCGGTGTCGCCCGAGGAAAGCGCGGGCGCGGCAGTGTTGGTGTCGGGCGATTGCCCATCCTCAGGCAAATCGGTAGGCTCCACGGGCGGCGTCGGGCTTGGGGGGGGCGTTTCCGTGGGCACCATCAGGGTTGGGGATGCCGTGGGCACGGGGCTTGGCGAGGGCGCCTTGGTGGGCGTGGCGCAAGCGGCAAGGCTTACGGTCACCACAAGCATCAACAGAAACAATAAGCTTTTTTTCATGTAAGGATCTTCCTCCTATGTTTGGCATCAATCGTGGAAATGCTACAGACGGCTGGCGCAAACGGCAGAGCCGCAACGCATAGCGGCCAACATGGGGTAGTCTGCACGGTTTTTCGCAAACTATACGAAATGCAGATAGAAAGCATTGCACAGGGTGCCCCGACCCGCGTTGTCCGCAGGTGGTAAGGCAACGCGAAGCCGGCCCTTCAAGCGGATTTCGGACAGCACGACGCCAAAAAGGTTGCCCGCAACGTTTGCGATAGGGTATAATGGTAGCAGCTCCCGGCCGCCAATGCCGGAATCAATCCATCGGCGAATTGCTATAAGCATAAGAAAGGGTTCCATCATGCGTTATTATGATTGCCACATTCACCTTTCGCCCGGCAAAACCGACATGCTTACCCCTGCCGAAGGCTATGCCGCCATGACCGCCGCAGGCGTTACGCGGGGCAATGTCTTTTCCCCTGCGCCCGGCAAGTTCTGGCTACCCCAGCATGGCACCCCGGATGACTGTGTTGGCCGTATCGAAACCCTACTGACCAATACCGCCGTCAGCGCCGAGCTCATGCCCTTTTTCTGGGTGGATCCCACCGAGCCGGACGCCATCGAGCAGGTGCGGTATGCCGCGCAAAAGGGGTGCGTGGGGTTCAAAATCATTTGCAGCGGCCACTACCCGGGCGACGAGCGTGCCATGCCCGTGTACCGCGAAATCGTCAAGCTCAAAAGGCCCATCATGTTCCATTCCGGCATCCTGTACGACGGGCTGGACTCTTCCAAATACAACCGTCCCGCCGAGTTCGAGTGTCTGCTCAATGTGCCTGGCCTGCGGTTTTCCGTGGCGCATTTCTCCTGGCCGTGGGTGGATGAATGTATTGCGCTGTATGGAAAATTCCAATCCGCACGAAGCCGTTACGCGCCATCTGAGCAGGTTGATCTCTGGCTAGACAATACCCCCGGCACCCCCGCCATGTACCGCGAGTATGCCTTCAGGCATGTGCTAGGTTTTGAAATTGACACCACCAATCGCGTCATGTTCGGCGTGGATACCGAGTTTAACCACTACAACACCGCTTATGCGCAAGAGATTATTGATCATGATAACGTCATCTGCAATGCCATGGGCGTGGACGATGAAACGCGGCAAAAGATTTTCTACGATAACGCGGTTAAGTTTGTGCGTGTTGAATAGAAAACTAAGATTATTAAAACTGAAGGAGAACCCAATGCATACCTTAACTGTTTCAATGCTAGAAAACGAGTTCTGGTGGGGTGGTATCATTCACCATGGCCGCCAAATGCCCCTGACCGCGACTTCCACCTACGCGGTGGATTTGGCCCGTGAGGCCGCCGGAAATCAATCGTCCCCCCTGTTTGTATCCACCAAGGGGCGGTATTTTCATAGCGCCGAGCCGTACCAATTGACGCTGGCGGACGGGATTTTTACGCTGGAAGGCCCTGCGCCTATTACGCTGTATCAGGATGGCAACACGCTGGCCGACGCCTATTACGCTGCCATGAAGAATCCCTATAAATTTAGCGAAGCCGTTCCGGAAAAACAGTTTTTCACCCTGCCGCAGTACAACACGTGGATCGAGCTGCTCTATGATCAAAACCAAGAAGGCGTGCTGGATTATGCCCGCAAGTTGATTCAATACGGCTATCCGCCCGGCATTTTGATGATCGACGATACCTGGCAGGAGGATTATGGCCTGTGGCAATGGCATCCCGGCCGCTACCCCGATCCCAAGGCCATGATGGCCGAGTTGAAGGACATGGGTTTCCGTGTCATGCTGTGGATGGTGCCCTTTATTTCGCCGGATTCCGGGCCCTTCCGCGAGGCGTGGCGCAACCCCAAGCGCCTCTTGCGCTACGAGGGCGGCGCGCCTTTTATGCTGCAATGGTGGAACGGCTACTCGGCCATGTTGGACATGACTGCCGAAGAGGATATCGCCTGGATGCACGGCCAATTGCGGCATTTGCAAGAGGAATACGGCATCGAGGGCTTTAAGTTCGACGGCGGCTCGCTGCAACAATATCAGTTGTGCCTTGGGCATGTGCCCGGCATTGATCCCGCGCGCCAGGCCCAAGGCTGGATGGACATTGCCCTGTGTTACCCATACCACGAAATGAAGGACACCTGGGACGCGCCCGGTCTGCCCGTGGTGCAGCGCCAACGTGACAAACGCCATGCGTGGGGCGACGAGGGCTTGGCGGATATTCTGCCCGACGCGCTGGCGCTATCCGTCACCGGGCATGCGTATTTCTGTCCGGATATGGTTGGTGGCGGCGAATGTGACGACTTTATGCACGGCCAAGACGTGGACGCCGCGCTCTTCGTGCGCATGGCACAGGCCTCGGCGCTGTTTCCCATGTACCAGCTTTCCAAAGCGCCGTGGGGCGTGCTGGACGAAAAACACAACGAACTGGTGCGCCAAGCCTCCCTGCTGCACGCCCAATTCGGCGAGGAAATTTACGAGTTGGCCTGCCAATGCGCCAAAACCGCCCGGCCCCTGCTGACCCCACTATGCTTTGATTATCCGAACGACGGATATGAAACCATCACCGATCAATTTATGCTGGGCAAGAATATTTTGGTTGCCCCCGTGTTAACCCCGGGTAACGAGCGCAAGGTGGTGTTCCCGCAAGGCAACTGGCAAGACGCCGCGGGCAATGTCATGCAAGGCCCGTGCGAAAAGATGATCGCGGCAGATATCGATACGCTGCCGTGGTATAGACGGCAAGGGTAAGTCAACGCAAGCCAGCCGACAAGGATATGCAACAGCCAACCGGACGGCAAGGATAGGCTAACCAATCAGCAAGGGTGAGATGCATCCAGCTGTGCAATCGGTAAGCCGCCCACAGTCGGCAATGCACTGCCGTGGCGGAAGGGGCAAAACCCGCGCCTGTCACCCTTTGGCGAAATTGAACATACCCTATACCATGCCCCAATGGGGAAATTTCGGACGAAAGAGGTATAGGGTATGTTTTGTTTTAACGGTATCGGCAATGGTGGGTGCAATGCCCGCTGCAATCAGAGGCCTAATGCTGGTGAGAATTCGTGTTGCAAGCAGCGGCCTAGGGTTGGGTGTAATCCACGCAGCAACCAGCAGCCCAATGCGGGTTGCGGCAATCGGGCATGTGCTTTTGGGTGTAATCCGTGTTGCAATCAACAATCCAATGTGGGGTGTAACCGACCATGCAATCCCGTGTGCGGTCCCGGTTGCAATCAGCGGCTCGGCGCGGACGGCCGTAACCGATCGTGCAACCCCTGTTGTAGGCGGCAGTCCAACATCGACGGCTGCAAGTCGCCCTGCAATGTGGGTTGTTGCAATCGGGCATACAACCCACATTGCAATCAACGCCCCAATGCCGGCTGTTGTAGGCGGCCGTGCCCGCGTTGATGCGCAGGGCGGTGCCATGCACGGGCTTTGTCACGCAAGCCCTACCAAGGCTTTGAGCCGTCCATCCGGCCAAAGCGCATGGGGGAAGCATTGCGAGAAGCCGGTTTCTTTTTTGAAAATCAGGGTGGGCTGGATTGAGTTATCATAGACCAACACACTGTCGCAGACTGCAATCACCTCGGGGAGCAACGCAAGCGCGCGGTGGTAGCGGCTGCGAATTTTATCCTCGGGAACCGCGTGCCCACCCGCGGCAACCCGCGCGCGTACCCGCGCCACATTGATGTTTTCATCGCAGGTCAGCACATAAACGCACTGCACCTCATAACCGCTTTCCTTGGCTTTTTTAAGGAGCAGCAGATTTCGATTCGTGGATAACACCGTTTCAAAGGAAAAATCGGCCTGCCGATGAAGCAGCTGGTTCCGAAGCGCCTCCGCTTGCCGGGCCGCTTCGAGATCGGATAGCGCATACGCTACCTTCAAATCGTCGGCGTTGACATAGGTGCCAAATATGGGCAATCCGCGCATGACGGTGCTTTTTCCAGAACCGTTCGGCCCGGCAAAAGCAAGCACTGCGGGGCGGCGCGGTTGGTCACTTTTCATCAACGTATTCTCTCAACCCATCGACGTTTTCTAAATAAGCACGTCGCGTGGCTGCGTCATAGCGGGCAATGGGAAACCCCTGTTTCGTATGCTCGCCGGCCTCTCTTGCGACGGTGTCGGAAAACATGCGGGTGATGTTTTCGGAGGAAAGCCTGCCTGCCGTGCTTGCCGGTCTTGCACTGACGGGAAAAGGGATGGCGTTTTCAGCCACCGCCTTGCGCAAAAAAACAGTAAAGGCCGTGGTCATGTTCATCCCCAAGCGTTCAAATAAATTGTCGGCGCTATCCTTTAAGCTTCGCTCCACCCGAACCGTCACCCGGACATCCTGTTGCTGTGTGTTCATATCCAAAGCCCTCCTTTACTGGTCTCGCCACTCATAGTATGCATCACTGTTGTCGATTTGTCAACTGTTGTATGTCTATTGCACGACCTTTGGCGCATTTTGGACAAATTATATTGAAATAGCATGTCAAAAGCGCCGGGCAAGCGTCGCAGAACAGCGGCTGCAACCCCCACCTTGTGATAATCCTCAATTCGTGATATACTGATTGCCGCGCAAAGCCGTGGGCTTGGTACAGGTCATTGCGGCCCGAACCTAAAACCAATTTCATCCGCGCGGTGATATTGGTTTTCGGCTCGGAGCAATTCAATAGCGAGTTTCATCAACAGCGGAGGCGCTGTTGATGGTTTTTGTGCGCACAGCATGTTTGTTTGGTCCCGGAGCGGGCATTTCTATATCCAAATGTTCGAGGCGGCGTGTGCCTCCCCGGATGTTGACGAGCGACGATGAAAGAAGGCGGCACCTTGCTATCTACCCAAGTTCTTTTGGTTCTGGCGTTAATTTTGCTTTCCACTAAATTTTTCGGCATCATATCCCGCCGGGTGCATCTGCCCAGCGTGGTGGGTGCGCTGCTGGCCGGTCTTTTGATTGGCCCGGCTTGCTTTAACATTGTGGTGGAAACTGAGTTCCTCTTTCACCTTAGCGAAATCGGCGTGATTATGCTGATGTTTTTGGCCGGCTTGGACACCAATATCAAAGAGCTCAAAAAAACAGGCTTAGCTTCGCTGGTCATTGCTATGCTGGGGGTTTTGATTCCCTTGTTGGGCGGGTTTGCGGTCTATCACTGGTTTTACGACGGCGTGGGCACCCCCGAGGGCTTCATCAAAGCTGTGTTTATCGGTGTGGTGCTAACGGCTACCTCCATCAGCATTACAGTGGAAACCCTGCGCGAATTGGGGCACTTGACCGGCCGCGTCGGCACGACGATTCTGGGGGCCGCGATTATTGACGACATCATCGGCATTGTGGTGCTGACCTTTGTCATCGGCTTGAACGACAGCGAAACCCAAATCAGCATGGTGCTGCTGAAGATTTTGGGGTTTGTGGCTTTTTCGGGTGTTGCCGCAGTCATCGGTCACTTTATCTTCAAGCGCATGTACGAAAAAACCGGCCCTAAGCGCCGAATTGCCATCTATGGCATCGCCTTTGCGCTGGTCATGGCCTATACGGCCGAAAACCTGTTTGGCGTGGCCAACATCACGGGCGCGTATTTTGCCGGGTTGATTTTGTGCGGCTTGGGTGCCACCAAGTACATCGCCAAAAAAATCAATGTCATGTGCTACTTAATTTTTGCGCCGGTCTTTTTTGCCAGCGTGGGCATTAAGGCGTCTTTTGAGGGCTTTAACCTTACGGTGGTTTGGTTCTCGCTGGCGCTTCTGGTGGTGGCCATCATCACCAAGGTTGTGGGCTGCGGCCTTGGCGCCAAGCTTTTCCGCTTCAATAACAAAGACGCCCTGCGTATCGGGGTGGGCATGGTATCCCGCGGGGAGGTGGCGCTTATCGTTGCGCGAATGGGGGAGCAGACTGGCATTTTGGATGCCCGCCTCTTTCCGGCCGTGGTGTTGGTGGTGGTGGTCACTAC
>JGI994J12354_10003609_pt1 | contig 14363 bp, 13 predicted proteins | sample IntmicLarv3ML3BL_FD_12354 | JGI IMG/M metagenome (IMG submission 12354)
CCTGCTTCCTCATGACCCGCCTCTTTGACCTTTGTGGCTGGGAGGGGCCGGCCTATATGCAGGCCACTCGCCCTGCCATGGAGGCCGTGCCCGTCCCCACCGACAAAGGGCGCTACTTCCTCAGCGACGGCAGTATGACCCTTGACCCGCCTGCCATTGTGCAGGATTTTGACGCTTTGCAATATTACTACCTCACCCATTTTCGTTATTAACCGCTGTCTGTTTTTTTGAGACAGCAGCTTGGACATGTGAAAGGAATGGAGCTATGATGGAATTAAAGCAACTGGAGCGCTATGCGGCGGAATTGCGCCTGCTCACGCTGGAGGAATTCGCCTCCCTTGGTTTCGGCCATGTTGGCGGCGCCATGAGCGTGGTGGAGCTTCTAGCCGTGCTTTATGGCAAACATCTTAAACACGATGCAACGAACCCCAGCTGGCCCGGCCGGGACTGGCTCATTATGAGCAAGGGTCATGCCGGCCCCGCCGTTTATGCCGCACTCGCCATGGAGGGGTACTTCCCCCGTGAAGTACTGCTCACCCTCAATCAGGGCGGCACCAACCTGCCCAGCCACTGCGACCGGAACAAAACCATCGGCATCGACATGACCACCGGCTCACTGGGACAGGGCATTTCCACCGCCATCGGCGTTGCTTTGGGCAATCGCATGGATGGGCGGGATAACCACACTTACTTCGTCATCGGCGACGGCGAGAGCAACGAAGGACAAATCTGGGAAGGCGCACAGTTCGCTCCCGCTCACAAGCTCGACCATCTCATCGGCTTCACCGATTATAACCGCCAACAGCTGGACGGTTACCTCGAAAACGTGCTCGATACCTTTGACCTTGCCGAAAAATGGCGCGCCTTCCGCTGGAATGTCATCGAGGTAGACGGTCACGATGTGGCCGCCATCGATGCTGCCATCACTGCCGCCAAGGCAAACACAGGCAGCCCCACCATGATTGTGCTGCACACCGTCAAGGGCAAGGGCTGCACGCTGGCTCAGGGCAAAGAAGCCAACCACCACATCGCCTTTCAGGCCGAAGATATGGCACCCAGCATCGAGGCCGCCAAGGCCGTCGTTGAGCAGCTGAAGAAGGAGGGTTAGGCAATGTTTAAAGTAAAAGAACTGCGTGAAAAAACGCCAAGCATGATGCGTGAAGTCTACGCTGGCACCCTCATTGAGCTTGCCAATACAGACAGTCGGATTATGGCCCTCGATGCCGATCTGGTCGGCTCCTCCGGCATGGGTGCTTTTCAAAAAGCCCATCCGGATAAATTCATCAACACCGGCATTGCCGAAGCCAACATGATTGGCATTGCCGCCGGCCTCTCCGCCACAGGCAAGGTGCCCTTTGCCCACAGCTTTGGCATTTTCGCTTCCCGTCGTGTCTGCGACCAGATTTTCATGAGCTGCTCCTATGCCAAGCTCAACGTGCGCATTCTGGGCACTGACCCCGGCGTAACCGCCGCCTACAACGGCGGCACCCACATGCCCTTTGAAGATATGGGTGTGTTGCGTTCTATCCCCGAAATCACCCTGCTGGAGCCCTGCGACACCGTGGCGGTGGCTGATTTGGTACGACAGCTGGCCGACCTTTACGGCGTGTACTACATTCGCATGGCACGCAAAAACGCCATCTCTGTCTATGAAGAAGGCAGCACCTTCCAAATTGGCAAGGGCAACGTCCTGCGTGACGGCGCTGACGTGACGATTATCGCCAGCGGCATCATGGTTGCCGAAGCTCTTACTGCTGCGGAAACCCTTGCCACTGCGGGCATTTCTGCCCGCGTAGTGGACATGTTCACATGGAAGCCCATGGACACCGAGCTCGTCGGCAAATGCGCCGCTGAAACCGGTGCGATTGTCACGGCGGAAAACCACAACACCGTGGGCGGTCTGGGCGCCGCTGTGGCCGAGGCCATGGCAAAAACCTGTCCCTGCCCGATGGAAATGGTCGGCACCGACGACCGCTTCGGTCAGGTGGGCACCGAAGACTTCCTGCGCAAGGAATACGACCTCACTGCCGACCGCATTGTCCGCTCTGCCAAGGCAGCCATCGCCCGGAAGAAATAAGAGAAAAACAGGGTGAAGCATCAGCTTCGCCCTGTTTTTTTTCCACATTGCAACATAACCGTTCGTTTTTTCGTCAATCCTATTAACAATCGGTTTAAGGCCGGGGAGGAGGATGCTTCATCAATCGATTACGTAACGCCCGGGGCATCGGCCTGCTGGTGGAAGTGGGAGAGCTTTATTTTTCTAAAAACCTCTCCCGCGCTGCCTCTAGCCTTGCCTACTTCCTCATTTTGACCTTTTTCCCTGTGCTCATCTGCATCCATTCCTTCGTGGGCATGCTCCATCTGGATGCGGCGGCTCTGCTCCATCCGCTGGAAGGCATCATTCCCGCCGATGCCATGGCAGTTGTGGCCTCCTACATCGGCTATTTGAGCGAAAATCAGTCTGCTGCCATCCTCGCAGCCGGTCTTGCGGCCACGTTGGTGTCTGCTTCCGCCGCTCTGCGCCAGCTCACCGCCGTCATGGCCGAGCTCTACGAACGCCCCCGCAGAAGCTCACCACTGCGTTTTCTCCGCTCATTTTTCTTCTCACTTTTGTTGCTGCTCACCATTTACGCATCCATTTATGTCACCTTCACAAGCTCCCGTTTTTTTGACGACCTGCTCTCATACTGGCACCTGCCAAACCCTCTCGTCTCACTGGGGCTTCCCACCTACTGGCTCTTTTCCGGCTTGCTGCTACTGTTTATTCTGCTGGTCTACCGGGTCACTGCCCCCTCCGGCAGGCTCCGTCCGCCGGTGATTCCCGGCGCAGTGCTGGCCACGGTGCTGCTGGTGGCCTCCTCTCTGGTATTCTCCGCCATGATTACCCGCTCCAGTCGCTATTCTTTCCTCTATGGCACCCTTTCCAGCGCCATCATTCTGCTGGTTTGGCTCTATCTTTGCGGCACCGTGCTTATTCTGGGCAATGTGTTCAACTGCGTGCTCCATCGACGCAGAGCCCAGAAAAATTCCATCTAAAGTTAAGTAAAACAAAAAGCCGCCCGAATTGGGCGACTTTTTTCAGCTCAAAATTACTTCGCAACAGTGTCCTTCAGGGCCTTGCCTGCCTTGAAAACGGGCACGACAGAGGCAGGAATTTTAATCTGCTCCTTGGTCTTGGGGTTGCGGCCAATGCGGGCTGCGCGCTCTTTCACTTCAAAAGAACCGAAGCCAACCAGCTGAACCTTATCGCCCTTCTTCAGGGTGCTAGCAATGGTATCCAGGATAGCGGTCAGGGCGGTTTCGGTGTCCTTCTTGGACAGGCCAGCTGCTTCGGCAGCCGCAGTAATCAGTTCACTCTTGTTCATAACAATGTTCCCTCCTAGTAATTTCTGCAAAAAATAAATTTTGCACTACTTAAAAGCACCATTTTAGTGCCTAATAAGACTCTCTCTTCGCTTGCTCCCAAAGCTTGTCCCATCCGGCGGCGTCAAGTTCCTTCAAGGGCATGTCCGCCTGCGCCTCTGCATAGGCGAATCGATCTTGAAACTTGTCCGTGGCGCAAGCCAACGCCTGCTCCGGGTCAACGCCCAGCTTGCGTGACAGGTTCACTGCCGTAAACAGCAAATCGCCAAGCTCTTCCTGGATTTCTGCGCTGTCCCCGCCAGCCATGGCAACCTTCAGCTCGTCCAATTCTTCGCCAAGCTTGTCCAGCGCTCCTTGGGTTTCGTGCCAGTCAAAGCCGACCTTCGCCGCCTTGCCCTGCACCTTTTCCGCCCGCCAAAGCGCAGGCAAACTCCGGGCTACGGCCTCCATGCTCTCGCTCACCGTCTGCTGGCCTTTTTCCTGCTTCTTCAGTTCATCCCAATTGGCCAGCACTTCGGCGGTGTCGTCCACTGACGTGTCTCCAAATACATGAGGGTGACGGAAAATCAGCTTCTTACAGATGGTGTCGCACACCGCATCCAGGTCAAAAGCGCCGCGCTCTTGCTCAATCTGCGCATGAAATACCACTTGCAGCAGTACATCCCCCAACTCCTCTTGCAAGTGAGCCGGGTTGTCCTCTTCAATGGCCTCGATGACCTCGTAAGCTTCCTCCAACAATCCCCGTCGGAGTGTCGCATGGGTTTGCTCCCGATCCCAGGGACATCCGCCAGGCATGCGCAGGATGGCGACAATCTCCACCAAGTCCTTGATACCGTAAGCATTCTTCCTTACAAAATCTATCATATTTTCTCCCTTACTGCAAGACCTTTTCTTAATTTTCTCTATCTATTCTCAAAAATTTTGCAATTTTCTCGCCCTTCGGCATCAACTGCATGTCTTTCATGGTAAATATTTGTAAAAATACCACCAAAATCACGTAAATCGTCACAGCTACAGCCATCGCCGCCAACATGGAAATGCTCATGGGCAAAAAGCGATACAGCAGACCGTAGCTCCCCCATGCTCCTGCGCCCATGATGCCTGCTGCAAGCGTGACCTTGGGAAACACAGTCATGTATCGAGGCGCACCGGGCACTGCCCGTTTGATGAAAAACAAGTTGAACAGGGTGGCAATGATAAAACAAACCAAGGTACCCACCGGCGCACCATAGATGTTAATCTTCGGCTGACTGACCAGCAGAAGGTTGGAGCAAATTTTAGCAATACCGCCCACCACAACCGACACCACCGGCAGGTACACAAAGCTGTTGGACTGCAAAATCGAGGTGGTTAGGGTATAGAGGCACACGAAAACCGACGCCAGACCCAGCGTTGACAGCAATGGCCCCGTCGTGACCGCATCCCGGTCAAGCAGCACCTGACAAATCGGTCCGCCCAGCACAAAAAGTCCCACGCCCATGGGAGCTGCCATTAAATAGCCGATACGCAGCGCCGACTCGGACACGATGCCCGCCTGCTTCCGGTTTTTCGACACCACCGCTGCCGAAACGGCAGGAATGATGCTGGCAGTAATGGGAATCATCAGCGAGGCGGGCAGGTTATATACCGACATGGTAGCCTGATATCGACCGAAGAGCTCCACGGCGGCCTTGTCGTTGCCCAGCAGCTCTTTAAGCTGCATCAAAGTCAGCTTGCCATCCAGCAACGTCACCAGCGAAATGGCTGTTGCGCCCAGCGTAATGGGCACTGCCAGCGACAAAAGCCGTTTTAAAATACGCTCTGTGCTGTCCGCCACGTCGGCAGACTTCTCTAAGCCCATGCCATTTCTCTTTTGGTAAACGAGCATGTACAACAAAGCAATCACGCTGCCAACGGAAACGCCAACCAGAGCGCCCACAGCCGCCTTTTCGCCACCCGCTTCGCCGCCCACAACCCGCATGAAGTAAAATACCAGCGCAAGACCGATTATCAGTTTGCCCGTCGCCTCAATAATCTGCGATATGGCCGAGGGACCCATGTTTTGCCGCCCCTGATTATAGCCCCGAAACGCCGCAATGATACACACGCACAACACACTCGGCGAGAGAGCGATGACGCAATAAACTGCCTTTTCATTTTCCAGCACCACATCGGCACAAAACTGGGCAAAAACGGACATGCCCAAAAAACTGACGATACCCATGGTTAAAAACGTCAGCACCGCCACACGGAAAATGCGCCTCACCTGATTATATCGACCGGCGATGCGCGCCTCGGAAATCATTTTCGACAGCGCCACCGGCAGTCCCGCAGTAGAAATGGTGAGAAAGAAACTATAAATGTTATATGCGCCGCCATAGGCCGCCATAGACGCATCCGGCAGCAATCGGGTAAGCGGAATGCGGTAAATGGCGCCGAGCAGCTTTACCAGAATAATCCCTGCGCTCAAGATGGCTACACCGCCGAAGAAGGTGTTTTTTTTCTGTTGGTTGGACAAATAAACCGTCTCCTTTAGACCTTGCCGTACAGGTGCGGCAGGGCATATTCGCGGACTTCCCTGAGCACTTCCTTGATGTCCAGTGTGAGGAATTCCCCTTCTTTATATATGATGCGTCCGCGCACCATATTCATGCACACATTGCCGCCCCGGGCTGCATAAACCAGGTTTGAGCATAAGTCGTGGCAGGGAATCAGGTTTGAATCGCCGGCTCGCAGCATAATCATATCCGCCCAGTAACCAGGGGCGATTTTTCCGGTCTGCCGCCCAGTGGCGATGCCCCCATTGACGGTGGCCAGCTTCAGCGCCTCAAAGGCAGGCAGCAGCAACGGATCACGGGTTGCACCCTTGTGGAGAATGCCTGCAAACTTCAAATCGTCAAACATATCGTGACTGTTGTTGGAGGACACCCCGTCGGTGCCGAGACCGATGTTGATGCCCTTCTCCAGCCACAGGGCCATGGGGGCAATGCCCGAACCCAGCTTGAGGTTTGAAATCGGATTATGCGCCGCCGTAATGTGCTTTGCCTTCATAATATTCATGTCCGCCTCGGTGGCGAAAACGCAGTGGGCGGCGATGGAGCGCTTCGCCTCAAAGAGTCCACAGCTGTCCAAAAACGCCATCGGCGTCATGCCGTATTTGGCCACGCATTCGTCATGCTCCCGCTTGGTTTCCGACACGTGGACATGGACGTTGAGGCCGTTGTCCACCGCAAATCTGCCCAGATGCTCGCAAGAAGGCCGCTTGTTGGTATACTCGGCATGGATGCCTGCGTCAATTTGGATGCGTCCGTTGTCGTGGCCGTGCCACTTGGCCAGCGCATCCTCAATCTCCCGCATGCCGTTATTACTCTTCGGGTCAAAGCTCTCAAACTCGGTGATGCCGTTGGTCAGGTTTGCATTGATACCCACCTCTGCGCAGAGGGCGGCGATGTTATCAATGCGCATATACATGTCCACAATGCCGGTGGTGCCGGTGGATATCATCTCCGCAAGACTCAACGCCGTGCCCGCCCGCATAGCCCGGTCGTCCCACTTGGCCTCCACAGGGAAAATGTAGTCAGAAAGCCAGTCCTGCAAATTATGCCCGTCCCCGTAGCCCCGCATCATGCTCATAGGCACATGGGTGTGGATGTTATGCAAGCCGGGCATAAGATAGTTGCCGCCGCCGTCAATCACCTCGCCGGTGAAACCGGCAGGCACCTCGCCCACAGACAGGATTTTTCCATCCTCGATTACCACAGCGCTGTTTTGCAGAGGCTCTGCGCACTCCATGGTCAGAATGGTTACATTTTTAATTAAGGTTTGCATGGTTTCCCCTCCATCTCTATGCTTTTGCAGGAGTATTCACTTTTTCTGCGCACCTGCAATTCTAGTTTTTGCCTGACAGCGCAAAGAAGAGCGTCAAACTCTTCAAGCGGATTCAAGTGTGCGTAGGAAACCCCCGCCAAAGGCGGGGGAATACCCACAAACTTACATTTATAGCTCTTTCAGGCACTCCAAAATCAGCCCGGAAAATTGACTGCGGCAAGCTGCCGCCGCCTCAAGCACTTCGCCCTCGCTCAAAGGCTGGGGCAGCATACCCGCCGCCATGTTGGAGAGCAGCGTGAAGCCCAAAACCTGCATCCCGCAGTGACCGGCCACAATGGCTTCAGGCGCAGTGGACATGCCCACCGCATCTGCGCCCAGAATCCGGGCTGCCCGCACTTCTGCCGGTGTTTCATACTGGGGGCCGGGGAAGTAGCAATAAACGCCTTCTCGCAGGTGAATATCCAACTTTCGAGCCGCCTTGCGGGCAAGCTCCTGCAAGGCAGGGGTATAGAGATACGACACGTCGGGAAAGCGCACGCCGAACTCGCTTAAATTCTCGCCTCGCAGCGGCGACTCCATGAAGAATTTAATCTGGTCGGTGATGAGCATGAGCTCGCCGGCCTTCCATGTGTAGTTGCAGCAGCCTGCTGCGTTGGTTACAATCAAGGTATCTGCGCCCAGCAGCCGCAGCACCCGCACTGCATAGCTCACCTCTTCGTAGTCATAGCCTTCGTAATGGTGCATCCGCCCCTGCATCACAGCCACCGGCTGACCGGCCAGCATGCCGAACACCAGCTGACCCTTGTGCCCTGGTGCGGTAGATGCCTTAAAATGGGGAATCTCGCCATAGGGCACAGCAATGCCGCCCTCAACTTCGTCACCCATAAAGCCCAGACCCGAACCCAGCACCATAGCCACCTTCGGCTGGAATGTGCCAATTTTACCCCGGATATAGGCAGCGCTCTCTTCATAATGTGCAAACGGAATGGACATAGTAAAAAACCTCCTTGATTTTTTTGTGCTCTTATTGAGTTCATGATACCTTGAAACTGCGTAAAAAGTCAAGTATTGGGGCCCTTTTTCCCTATGCTCTCCAACATTTCCAGCAGTAAGCGGTCATTGGCCAGCGCTGCCTTGCCCAGCGCCGCCGAGGTCTCCTGCAACCGCTGCCGCACCGCCTCATACTCATCCATGAGCCCGTCTGTGAAGCGCTTGGCCTGTGGCAGAGAAAAATCGCTCACATCTCCGGCGGAGGGCATGTCCAGCTCTTCCAAATAGCTGGCTACCTTCGGGTCATAAACCAGCCCCAGCACCGGCGTTGCCATGTGGGCGGCAAAAATCAATGTGTGCAGTCGCATGGCGAGACAGAGTTGCGCTTCGCCCAGCACTGCCATCAGTTCGTTGGGCGTGAGCTTGCTCTCCGTCGCTGTCTGCCCCTGCTCTGCCCCATCGCCCAGCACGCAAAAAGGCGCAAGCATATGCTGCCCCACCTGCAAACTGGCAGGCACGTCGGCGGCAGGCTGCATGGGCAAAAACAGGATTTGCAGCTCGTACCGCTGGTTCAAATAGTCGCACAGCGCTGCTAAGTCCTCAAAAAGAGCCTCTGTTCCCAGCCACGGCCGCACCGACACCACCGCAAAGGGCTTGTCCGTTGAAATGCCGCAACTGCGCAGCAGCTCCTGCGCCCGCTCTCTGCTTGCCGCCGTCAGGTTGAACACCGGATCTGCCGTCACGTGGAGCGCCGGACGGCGCACCCCCATGGTCTCAAGCTCACGAGCTGAATTCGCATCCCGCAGGGTAACCAGCGTAGCCCGGTCTACTACCTGCCTTACCCGCCGCCGGTTGGCGGATTTTTGCACCGGTCCGATACCGTTGGCGTAAAGCATCACCGGCTTGCCCAGCAACTGGGCACCCTTCATCACCCAAAGATAATATAAAATCGATCGGGTGGATGTGCGGTCTTGCAGCAGACTTCCCCCGCCGGATACCAGCGCATCGCAGCGCCGCAGCGCACACAATACCGTCCAAAAACGAAAGCGGGGCAGCGCCGCCAGCCCATACTGAGTCGTGGTGCTGGCCGGATTGTCGGACAGCACGGTAATGTCTACCTGGTCGCTGGTAGACAAAATCCCCTCGTGGATGGACTGCAAAATCGCATCGTCCCCCGCATTGGAAAATCCATAATAACCGCTCAGCAGCACCTGGTAGCGCCGCCTGCCCGCTTTTTGATACGCCGCCACAGCATCCTCCGCCATGCGCCGCACCGAGTAGTTGTCGAAAATCACCTGACGGCCGTACTGACCTAAACCAGCTTTTTCTTCTTCCGATAGCGCCCATGCGGCCAGAATATCTACCAGCAACCGTTCTGGTCGGGAATCTCCCATGCCGCGGCAGCAGAAGTTGCCCGCCATGGCCTCGCTTAGTCCCTCCGGCGTGAGCAAACCCTGATAGCCCTCATTGCCCGCCACAATTACCGGTTTTCCCGCCGCCATGGCTTCCAGCGCAGCCCGGGACACGCCCACAAACAGGCTCCCCGCCGCCACAATTTCGTTGATGTTGGTGCAGGGGCCGGTCATGACCACACAGGGATAGCCCAACTGCTCATTGGCTTGCTCTGCCGACCGTTTCACCTCGTCAAACACATTGCCGCCGCCGGCAATCAGCAGCCGCAAGTCGGGAATCTCCGCTGCAAGTTGCGGCGCAAGTGCCACCAGCTGCTTCGCCACTAGCGCACGGTCCTCGTCCATGCGGCTCACATAGGAAATCACCGGACTGTCGCCCAGTCCCCACGCCGACCGCACAGCGGCGGCATCCACCGCCGGCGAAAATTTTTCCGTATCAATGCCGTTGATGGTTACGGAAATTTGCCCTGCGGGCATCTGATATTCCCGCATCAAATACTCTTTGATATCCTCGGACACGGCGATGGTGCGCTGTCCCCAATTGGTCAAATAACGCAGCATGCCGCCGGACTCAAACACCCAATGCGTCGTGGTCACAAAGGGGAATTTCAGTCGCCGCTGCAAGCTGCCGCAAACAAAGGCGGGGATGCGGGCATGGGCGTGCACCACCTCCGGCTTCTCCCGCCGGATAATCTCTCGCATAAGCTTGCGGGAGCGAAGGATGCAGCCCACGTCTCGCCGGTGCATGGGCACTTCAAAATGCCGAATACCCGCCTCAGCCAACTCGGGTACGTACACCCCACCGTTGGAGGCCACCAGCACCTCATGCCCCTGCCGTGCCAGCTCCTTGGACAGTTCCACAATATGAGTTTCTGCGCCACCGATATCCAGCGCCATGGTTGCCATGAGTATTTTCATCCGCTCACCGTCCTTTTTCTGCGTCCTGCGCAGGAGAGTTAATCAGGAAATCGGCTCTGTTCCAATTTCCGTCACAAAAATTTTGAAAATGGCATATTTACTGTAAAAATTCCGGCTGGCGTTGACACCCAGATTATAAATCCGGTTGATGTTATACTTGCCGTTGCTGATCTGACCGCTGCTCTCCACCTCAATACGCATGATACAAAAATCCTCTACCTCCACCATAGTCATGGTGCCGTCGGTCATGTTCACGCTGCGGGTGCCGGGCAGACGCTCTACAGCGGTGATTACGCCGATGGCGCCGCCAGTGGACTGGTCTTTATCAAAAAGAACATCTCCTACCTTGATGTTGTCGCCCACAAAGTTGGGAATCGCTTCTGTAACCAACTCAAAGTGAATGGGCGTGCTGGCTACGCTTGTGCTGGTGGGCGTGAGCTCACTTTTCAGGTTCAGCGCCACCGCCAGAACCACCACCACCAAAATCACCAGCAGGTCAATCACGCTAATTTTGCCGAACAGGCGGCCGTCTTTATCAATAATCTTCATCTTCAGCCCTCCTGTTCCCGTGCAATGTTGATAATGGTACCACTCCCCAAATATCCGGGCCCCCGCACCCATGCGGGCTCACCGACTCGCACTTCAAATCCACCGTCCACCAGAATCTGAGCCTCGTTTTCCGTCGCTCTGGCGGTAATCACGATGTCAATGTCCTCCCGCTCGGGAGTTTCCGCCTGACGGAGCACTCGGTTGGCTTCGTCGATGGCCGCTGTTTTTGCAGGCCCAATGGTAACGGAAACCACCGTGCCGATGCTATAATTCTTAATGGCATCCTCCAGCACATCGCCGGGCTGCACCAGTGCGCCGGTGCCCTCCATGGCTCCCCGCAGGCGGATGGTGTACTCAATGGTCTGCTGGGTCGGTGCAACCGCACCGCCATCGCTCTTCGGCGCAAGCCGGTTCCACAGCAGCACCGCCGCCACGATCACCGCCAGCAAAATAATCACCGTGTCAAACAAATTCAGCTTGAACCGTATCTTTTCTTTCATGTGACTGCTCCTTTTCGGGTGCTTGCATACACCGCTTCAATGTTTCCGGCAAAAATTTCTCCGGTAAACCGTTTACTAAACTGATTGCGAGCCTCTCGCCCCATAGCCGCAAGCTCCGCCCGATTATCCATCACCCGGGCGATGCAATCGGCCAGCTTTTCGCTGTCTCTGGCGGGGAAGAGCAGACCGTCCAGCTCGTCATCAATGACAAAGGGGTTGCCGCCATAATCGCTCACAATCGCAGGGAGGCCCATGCTCATACCCTCCAGCAGAGAGAGAGAGGAGGTTTCCGTGCCGTAAGAGGCATTGAGCTGGCAGTTCAGAACCGATAAAATTGCCGCCACGTCACTGCGAAATCCCAAAAACAATAACTCCTCGCTGACCCCCAGCGCTTCAATTTCCTGCCGTAGCGCTTCTTCATAAGGGCCAACGCCTGCCACCAGCACTTTGAGCCCATAGCCCCGCTTTTTGAGCTTCGCCACCGCCTGCGCAATGGTCAGGTGCCCTTTGTAATCCTCGATGCGAGCAAGAATGCCCAGCAAAAATTCGTCCTGCGAAACGCCAAGGCTCTCTCGCAGCGCCGCTTGCTCCTGATCAGAAATGCGCTCCAGCGGCGCAACCCCGTTCATCATCGTCGTGATTTTTTTCGACGAAATGCCCCCGTCGGTCAGATTTTTTGCCGCCGCCGGTGACACGGCGATGATGCGGTCGGCGTAATGCTCGTTGAGCCACTTGTTCATCCACCGTCCCGGCGGGTAGCGCAGTTTTGCCGGAACAGGAAAGGCGCTGTGCCGGGTGAACACAACCGGCACGTTGCAGCGCTTCGCCGCAATCCGGCCAGAGAGATTACCGTGGGTATGCACCAAATCCGGCTTTGTTTCCTGGATCAGGTTTTTCAGCAGCGGCACGTCCTCCTTATGGTACGACCGCTCCGCAATACCGTCCACCTGATGGACAATACCGCCCGCTACCGCCAGCGGCTCGGCCAGCAGGCTGCCTGTCGGCACGGCGATATGGGTTTCGTAGTGCTGCCTGTCGGCGTATTGCAGGTAGTTGAGCAGCACCCGTCCCGCTCCACCAATGTTGGAGTCGCTGATGATGTTAAGCACTCGTGTCACTCATGCACCTCCTTCCAGTTCTCCGCTGCGCGCCACCAATGCGCCCACCGCCAAGAACATCCAGAACATCGCCATCACCCGATGGTTATAGAAGGAAAAATCGGTCATAGCCTGCAACAGGAATCCGGCAATGGCGCCGAAAATCGCTGCGGGATAAATCTTCTCCCGCCAGTTCCCCGCCTGATGAATCGCTGCCGCCATCTGGCGGAAAAAGTGCGCCAACACTGCCACAAAGGAGGCCAGCAAAGTCACGCCACCATCGCAAAGCAACTGCAAAAACAGATTGTGCGAGTGAGGCGCAACAATGGCGTTGTAACTGTACACCGGATAGACCAGATTAAACGCCCCGTCCCCCGGCCCGATGCCGCAGAGCCAATAGTCTTTGAGCATCGCCAGCGTTCCCATCCAAATGTGTACTCGATAGGACGTCGAGCTGTCCGACAAGTCACCGATGCTGGTAAAGCGATCAGTAATTGTGACAGGGAGCACCATATAAAGCCCCAGCAGCACAATGGGAAAGAGGACAATCAAACGGGGATTTAAAATCAGCAAGAACAGCGCACCGCCGAAAAGAAGCCCCAGCCATGCGCCCCGGGCAAACGTTAAAATCATGCACAGAGCCATCACGCCACAGCAAATAAGCCAGAAAATCCGGCTGCCCCAGCTCTCCGCCTTGAGCAGGAGAGCGAAACCCAGCGCAATGGTCAAAATCAAATACTGACCCAGCATATTGGGATTTTGCAGCGTAGACGACACCCGGAAGGTAATACTTGAGAACATGTCGTTGTCCACCCATGCGGCGGACTGGTACCCCCAGCCGAATAAATATTGGCACACACCGTAAAAAGCTACCGCTGTCCCCGCCAGCACAATTACCCGCAACAATACTTCCAACTGGCGGCGGGTCGTCACCGCATTTTGCAGCACCAGACTAAACAGCACGAAAGCGACCGTCAGCAGTCCCACTTTCACGCTCTCTTGCGGCGTCACCGAAAACACGGAAGCCACCGCAAACACCATACCATAGAGCAGCACATAGCGGTTCATGGGCGAAAACGCCAGCACCCGCCCTTTGTCCCGCATAAACATCAGGAACACCGACACATAGCCAATGGCTGCTAAGCCCAAATCCGCCATAGTGGGCAAAATCGGCGCAAAACCCACGCAGAGCATTGCCCAGAAAAAACTGCGCAAAAGCATGCTGCCGGAGAACAGTTTTTCCAGCCGTAACAGCTCGTATAGCCTGGCGAGTCCGCCGTGTAGCAACTGCCAGAGCTTATAAAACACGCTGCTCTCGGAAATGCGCCTGCCTCTCTCGTCGGGCTGCACAAGGGCAGAAATCATCCGGCTCTCCCGCCACTGACGGCCAAACCACCCATCCATAGATACCAGCAGCCGAAAGAGCATGCTGGCCTGTAACGCCTGTCGCACTTGCTTCAAGCCTCGCCACCTCGTTTTCTTTTGATTGCGGCCAACACCGCCTTTGCCTCATCCAGACCCAGCGCCCATGCTGCCAGTCCGTAGCATACACCGCCCACTGCCGCCGTCACCGCCAGCGTGAGCACCAATCCAATTTTTCCAGCCACTGCGCTGGACACGGCCTGCATCACAAATCCCGCAGGCACCGCCATAATCATCGCAGCAGCAGCCATGCGCAACAGCGCAAACAAAAGCCCCCGATTCATCAGTGGCTTGTCCCGCCCTTG
>JGI994J12354_10003610_pt1 | contig 14362 bp, 15 predicted proteins | sample IntmicLarv3ML3BL_FD_12354 | JGI IMG/M metagenome (IMG submission 12354)
CGAAGGGAAAGGGCACCGCCCCGTCGCCTCTGGCGCCACCCCTCCACGGAGGGGAATTGAAGGGCGAAGGGCCGGCGGGCCGACACAAGGTCGGCCCCTACGAAGGGCACGCCCCATGGTCATTCCGGGCTTGACCCGGAATCCCCCAATTCTATATTGTGGGCTACAACGTTTTGCCCTTTCTCTTTCCCGTGGGGGATTGCGGCTCGGGGGCCGCAATGACCGAAGAGAGCGCCCGCCGCCCCACCGCCCAAATCAATCCACCAAAGGTTAGGTGATTTTGTGACATGATAGCCTACATCATCAAGCGCATCCTCATTGCCATCCCCCTCATGCTGGGCGTCATGCTCATCATCTTCCTCATCCTCAATGTGCTGCCGGGCGACCCCATCACGGTGATGATGGGCGAAAAGGCCAAGCCCGAGGTCATCGCCCGGGTCACCGAGCAGATGGGCCTCAACGACCCGGTGATGACGCGGTTTTTCCGCTATGTCAAAAATGCCCTGCGCCTCGATTTCGGCATGAGCTACAAGCTCAACCGCGATGTGGGGCAGATGATTCGCGAGGCCTTCCCCAACACGGTCAAGCTGGCCCTGTCGGCGGCGCTGGTGGCCTGGTGCATCGGCATCCCCACGGGGGTGATTTCGGCCATCAAGCGCAATTCGGCGGCCGACAATATTCTCATGGGCTTTTCCCTGCTGGGGGTTTCGGCCCCCATCTTTTTTGCCGCCCTGGTGGCGCAGTATTTTATCTCCTTCAAGCTGGGGTGGCTGCCCATCACGGGCTATACCAGCTTCAAGCACATGATTTTGCCCGCCGTGGTGCTGGGCTGGGCCTCGTCGGCCTCGGTGGCGCGGCTGACCCGAAGCAATTTGCTGGAGGTCATGCGCAACGATTTCATCCGCACCGCACGGGCCAAGGGGCAGAGCGAGAGCGGCGTGGTGGTGCGTCACGCGCTTAAGAACTCCATGCTGCCAGTGGTCACCGTCATGGCCATCCAGATTTCGTCCCTCTTGTCGGGCGCGGTCATCACCGAGAGCCTATTCGGCATTCCGGGCATCGGACGGCTGACGGTGGACGCCATCAACAAGCGGGACATGCCGCTGTTACAGGGCTCGGTGCTCTTTTGCACCATGCTGGTGCTGGCAGGGAACATTGTGGCCGACATCGCCTATTCCTTTATCGACCCGCGCATCCGCGTCAAGTGAGGGGGGAGCATATGGATACACAGAGCGCCCGCCGGCGCGAGCCGCTGCCGCCCCAGGAGGAGGATTTTTCCGCCGAAATGGTGGAAAGCGATAGCCTGGGGCAAAAAATCCGGGGCATGTTCAAGGCCAACAAGATGACGCTGGCCGCTGTCATTGTGCTCGCCCTCATCATCCTCATGGCGGTTTTCGCCCCGGTGGTGGCCCCCCACGAGCCCAACAAAATTAACATGGGCAAGGAGCTCATGATGCCCTGTAAGGAGTTCCCTCTGGGCACCGACCAGTTCGGGCGGGATATTCTGAGCCGCATCATCCATGGCTCGCGGATTTCTCTCATCGTCGGCGTGGTGCCCACCATCATTTCCATGGCCATCGGCATTCTTTTAGGGCTGCTCAGCGGCTTTCTGGGCGGCAAGGCCGACTTTGTTATCATGCGCTTTGCCGACATGGTGCTGGCGTTTCCGTCGCTGCTGCTGGCCCTCTTGATTCGCTATACCTTCAATCCGAGCCTCTTGATGCTCTTTGTGGCCCTCAGCTTTGTCAGCTGGGCGGGCACGGCCCGGGTGGTGCGCAGCCAGACGCTGTCCCTGAAGGAAAAAGAGTTTGTCGAGGCCGCACGCTCCATCGGCGTGCCGCCGCTGACCATCATGGTTCGGCACATTTTGCCCAACTGCCTGCCGTCCCTCATCGTGCTCTTCACCCTCAACGTGCCGGCCAGCATCATGACCGAGTCGGCCCTCTCCTTTTTGGGTGTCGGCATCCAGCCACCCGACTCGAGCTGGGGACTGCTGGTGAACCAGCTCAAGACCTATATCTTCCAGATTCCGGCGGCCGCCTTTGCCCCGGCGGTTTTGATTTTGCTGGTGGTGATGAGCTTCAACTTCCTGGGTGACGGCCTGCGGGACGCCATCGACCCCTATATGAAAGAATGAAGGAGGCCCCGAACATGGAAAACACCCTGAGCATTCGCGGCCTCAAGACGCATTTTTTCACCGGCCGCGGGGTTGTGCCCGCCGTGGACGGCATCGATATCGACATCCGCAGCGGCCAGGTGGTGGGCGTTGTGGGCGAGTCGGGCTGCGGAAAATCCATCACGGCCATGTCGGTGATGGGCCTTCTGGCCCATCCGGGCCGGGTGGTGGCGGGCCGCATTGATTTGGACGGACAGAGCCTTCTGGATATGGACAAGCGCGTGCTGCGCGCCCTGCGGGGCAACCGGCTTTCGATGATTTTTCAAGAGCCCATGACCTCTTTAAATCCGGTGACCACCGTGGGCAAGCAGGTGATGGAGGCCATCACTTTGCACCGCAAGGTCTCCCCCAGCGAGGCGCGGCGTCAGGTGGTGGACATCTTCCACCGGGTGGGCATCCCCGAGGCCGAAAAGCGCTTTGGCGCCTATCCCCACCAGCTTTCGGGCGGCCTGCGCCAGCGGGTGATGATTGCCATGGCCATGGTGTGCCAGCCCCGGCTGATGATTGCCGACGAGCCGACCACCGCCTTGGACGTGACCATCGAGGCGCAGATTTTGCGCCTCATGCAGGAGCTTCGGCAGGACCATGGCACGGCCATCATGATGATTACCCACAACCTGGGCATCGTGGCCGAGCTGTGCGACTATGTCTACGTGATGTACGCCGGAAAAATCATGGAGCAGGCCAATATTTTTGATATTTTCGAGGCACCCAGGCACCCCTACACCTTCGGGCTGCTCGGTTCGATTCCCCGCCTGGGCGAGAGCCGCGACCGGCTGTTCACCATCCGGGGCATGGTGCCCAATCTGCTCAATTTGCCCAGCGGCTGCCGCTTTTGCCCCCGGTGTGACCGCGCCATGCGCATCTGCCAGGAGCGCGAGCCCGAGCTGATGGACCTCGGCGACGGCCACAGGGTGCGCTGCTTCCTCTATGACCCGGAGGTGATAACCGATGGCTAACACGCTCGTCGAGCTCAAGAATGTCGTCAAGGAGTTCCCGGTCAGCGCCACCTCCCTGTTCAAATCCCGCCAGGCTGTCCACGCTGTGTCCGATGTCAGCCTGTCCATTGACGAGGGCGAGACCTTCGCTTTGGTGGGCGAATCGGGCTGCGGAAAGTCGACCCTCGGGCGCCTTATGCTGGGGCTGCTGCCCCTGACAGCGGGAGAGGTGCGCTTCGACGGCCAGGCCATCTCGGGCCTTCGTGGCCGCCGGATGCACGAGATGCGGCGACAGATGCAGATTATCTTCCAGGACCCCTACGCCTCGCTCAATCCGCGCATGAGCATCCGGAATATCGTGGCCGAGCCCCTTGTCACCCACAAGGTGTGCGGCAGCAAGGCGGAAATCGACGGGCGGGTCTCTGAGCTGCTGCTCAAGGTGGGCATCCGGCCCCAGCTGATGTCGCGCTTCCCCCACCAGTTTTCGGGGGGCCAGCGCCAGCGTGTGGGCATCGCCCGAGCCTTGGCGCTCAGTCCGCGGCTCATCGTGTGCGACGAGCCGGTCTCGGCCCTCGATGTGTCCATCCAGTCGCAGATTCTCAACCTGCTGGGCGATTTGCAGCGGGATATGGGGCTGACGTATCTGTTCATCTCTCACGATTTGAGCGTGGTGCGCTATCTTTCCGACCGGGTGTGCGTCATGTTCCTGGGGAAGGTGTGCGAGCTGGGCGTGACCCGGGACATCTTCGAGGCGCCGCTGCACCCCTACACCCGCTTCCTGCTCGAAGCCGTGCCCAAGCCCGACCCCAGGGCCCGGCGGGAGAAGGCCGTGCTGCTGGGCGAAATCCCCAGCCCGGTGAACCCGCCGTCGGGCTGCCGCTTCCACACCCGCTGCCCCGAGACCAAGGACATTTGCGGGCAGAAGGAGCCGCCGCTGCGGAGTATTGACGGGCGGCAGGTGGCGTGCCATATGGTGTGAGTGGGATACGCCTACGGCTTGAATCCCCATGAAGTTGCTGCGCAACTTCGCTTTCCTTCGCAGAAAATCTGCGGATTTTCTGCGATTTTGGAGTGTTCGGAATCTGCTCACGGGCGAATGAATCGCCCTGCGCAGAAGCGATAAGATGCCGCCTTCGGCGGCACAATGGGCCTTTGAAAAGGGTTTATTGCACGATTTTTTCAAGGGGGGCAGTGTGCGCCATGCGGCCCGCAGGGCCGCCCCATCCTCCCACAAGCCAAAGACAACCCCCTCTTTCGAGGGGGTTGTCTGCATTCAATTTCCTTTTTTGCTCAGCTTTTCATTCCCGTGCTTGAAATGGCCGGTGGCTTTGGCCATAATCAGCTGGGCGGCCTTGCCGTCGGCCCCGGCCATGGCAGCGATAAAGGCCTCGGCCTTTTTTCCGCTCAGGGTGGCTGCCTGTTTGCCGTGCCAGGAAATAAACACCTTGCCGTCCTTGGTGACGCGGTGGGTGAAGATTTCTTCCTCCAGCACGCCGCGCCGGTCGACCGGCCTGCTAGACATTCTTCATGGCGATTTGCTCGATGACATCGGCCACGTGCTCGCAGGCGTCGCAGCACTCCTCCAGGCGGTCGAAAAGCTCGCTCCACGCGGCCACCTCCAGGGGGTCCTTACAGGTCTCGAAGAGGCGGCGCACGGCGTCGATGTAGATGGCGTCGCCCTCCTCCTCCATGGTGTTGACGGCGATAATGGCCTGGTTGAGCTTTTGCGACTTTTGGAAGTTGTGGAACTCCTCCATGGCCGAGCGCAGGGTGTCGCAGCAGCGGACGATGACGTCGGCAAAGGCCAGGGCCTCGGGCCGGATGGTGCGGATGTTGTACATGTAGAGGCGAATCAGGATGTCCTCGATGGTGTCGGTGACGTTGTCGAGCTCATCGGTCATCTGCATGATGTCCTCACGGTCGATGGGGGTGACGAACTCCTTGGCCAGGCGGTTGATGACGCCGTGCTTGGCCTGGTCGGCGGCGTGCTCGATTTTGTGCATGGTGGCGCGGTTGGCCGGCAGGGTGGTGGGGTCGAAGTTCTTGAGCACGGTGCGCAGGTACTCGGCGGCCTCGCAGGAGAAACCGACCAGCGTGACGAAATCTTCAAAATAGGGATTGCTTTTAGCCATATATGGCACATCCTTTCAATGTGGGGTGGGATTCTTGCCTCCGGCGGCTTAGGGTGTTTTTGAAAAAACCCCCTAAGAACCCCAAAACTTTTGGAAATTGTGTTACACACAATTTCAGAATAAATAATAATCAGAAAATCATGTGCAACATGATTTTCATAAAGTTTTTGCGCAAACTTTTTTCAAAAAGTTTGCGGGGTTTGGGGCAGCGCCCCAAGGTCTATAGCACAGCGGTCAACAGCTTGGCCATCAGGAAGCCGATGAGGCCGCAGCCGGGGAAGGTGAGAATCCAGGTGAGCACCATCTCGCCCACCACATTCCAGTTGACACTCCGCAGCCGTTTCGCCGCGCCCACGCCCATGATGGCCGTCGTCTTGGTGCTGGTGGTGGAGACCGGGATGCTGGTGAGGGACGCGATGAGCAGGCATCCCGCGCCGGCAAGGTCGGCGGCAAAGCCCTGGTAGGTCTCGAGCTTGACCATGTCCATGCCGACGGCCTTGATGATGCGATAGCCACCGATGGAGGTGCCCAGGCCCATGACGATGGAGCACAGCAGAATGAGCCAGAAGGGAATCTCAAAGGTGTTGCCGGCGCCCGTCTGTCCGCCGGCCAGGGCCATGCCAAGGAGAAAGACGCCCATGAACTTCTGCCCATCCTGGGCGCCGTGCATGAAGGCCATGGCGGCGGCGCCGCCAATCTGTGCGTTTTTGAAGAAGCCCCCCGTCTTGCGCCGGTCGGCCTTGCGGAAGATGAGCTCGATGCCCTTGACGGAGACAAAGCCCATGGCAAAGCCCAGGAAGGTGGACAGCGCCAGTCCGATGAGCACCTTGCTCCACTCCGCGCCGTTGACACCCTCGAGGCCGCCGTGCATGGCAATGGCCGCGCCGGTGAGGCCGGCGATGAGGGCGTGGCTCTCGCTGGTGGGGATGCCGAAAACCCAGGCGGCCACGGCCCACAGCACAATGGCAATCATGGCGGCGCACAGGCCGATGAGGGCCTCGTGGGAATTGTCGCCGAAGTCGACCATCTTATAGATGGTCTCGGCCACGGTTTTGTTGACCATGGTCATGACCAAAATGCCCAGAAAATTGAAGACGGCGGCCATCATAATGGCCGGCCTCGGGGCGATGGCCTTGGTCGAGATGGCGGTGGCGATGGCGTTGGGCGCGTCGGTCCAGCCGTTGACCAAAATAACGGCCAGGGTCAGAAGCACCGTAACGAGCAGGGCCGGGTTGCCCGGCAGCTGTGAGACAAAGCCGATAAACTCAGTCATGGGCGTCCCTCCCCATGGCGCTCCGGCGGCAGTGGTTCCGGAAGATGTGTGCAAGCATGGCGTCAACTCCTTGGGTAAAATAGCGGTAAAATGGCGGTAAAATCCGCCTCTGAATGATAAAATTATAACACCCCGATGGGGCCTGTACAATGCCATAGTGGAAAAAACTGTGTAAAGATTGTGTCAAATGAGGCGGGGGGGCAGGTTGATTACCAATCGCCAGTCGTCCCATGCAGGGCCTCCGCAAAAACCCACACTCCCCTCTTGACAAGCCGTACTCCTTAAGGTATACTTTAGTTAGTTTCAGCTAACTAGCAACTGCTTCGGAGGGATTCTCATGTCCACTGTTAATAATCGTCCGGCCTCTCACACTGCGCCTCGCGCCCGGAAGGCGGCCGCCTTCATCGAATCCAACCTGGCCGAGGACATCAGCCTCATGGATGTCTGCCGCCACACGGGCACCAGCCGCTGCCAGATGTGTCGCCTGCTGCGGGCCAACCTGGGCCGCAGCTTTTGCGAATACCTCACCGACCGCCGCATCGACCAGGCCAAGCGCCTGCTGCTGCAAACCGAGCTGCCCAGCCAGCAGATTGCCGGCGCCTGCGGCTTTGCCTCGGCCTCCTATTTCACCACCGTCTTCCGCAAGCGCACCGGCCTGCCCCCGGCACGCTTCCGCGCCGAGCACAGGGATTGCGATACACATTTATAATTGCATGAGGGCTTTCGATATGCTACACTGTCACCAATAGTTAGAAATAACTAACTCATCTGGCCGCCAGTCCCCTTCGGGCGGACGCCCGACGCCGCTCTAGCCCTCCATTGCGGGCCGGTGCTGCTGGGGCAAGCACCCATCCCCGATGATTGCAAGCGGCACGGCAGCCAGTTTGCCGCATTCTAGCGCGCCAGCTATTGGGGTTCCACCCCAAACCCCGTTCAAGAAACTTTTTGAAAAAAGCTTCTTGAAAATCTTCAAAAACTTTAATTAAAATCGTGTTTCACACGATTTTGAGAGTTTCTGTTTGCACAACCAACCTCACCCATTCTCCCCCTCTTTTATATGAACCATAGGGAAGCCCGGAGGCTATGCCTCCGGGCTTTTCTGTGTGTTGGGTTTTGGGAAGCGGTGCGCCGAGGTCGCCGCACCCTACGCAGGGCGCTATGCCCCTGCTGCGCCTTTTAGCTCGAGAAATTAGTTGAGTAGTTCTTCGCATCCTCCACCGCAAAGCCGCTCATGCGCAGCATTTCGGCGATGGGCTGGACATCCTGAATATCCAAGCGGATGACGGCCTGGAAGGTGGTGCCGCCCTCGATGGGGAACATGGCGATGCGCTCAATCTCGACGCCCTGCTTGCTGATGACGCCGGTGATGGCGGCCAGCTGGCCCGGCTTGTTCTCCATGTTGACCGCGATGCGGCCGCCGGTGGAGCGCACGCCGAGAAGCTCGACGAAGGCGTCAAAAATGTTGCTCTCGGTGATGATGCCCACCAGCATACCGCCCTGATCGACCACGGGCAGCGAGCCGATTTTGTAGGCCCGCATCATGAGGGCGGCTTCCTCGATGAAGTCGTCCTCCCGGATGGTGATAATCTTCTGGTCCCGGGGGATGGCGTCGCGCACCTTGACGCGGTCGAAGAGGTAGGTGGCCTCGTGGGCGTCCAGCGTGCTGACCGACGAGGGCATGGCCCGGCGGATGTCGGACAGGGAGAGCATGCCAACCGGCTTGCCGCCCTCCACCACCGGCAGGTGGCGGATGCCCTTGTCGCGCATGGTCTTCATAGCCGTTTCGATGGTGTCGTTGCGCGCAATGGTGATGACACTTTTAATCATTCTCTCATGGATGAGCATGGTTTTTTTACCTCCTAAAATGCCTTTGGTAAGCGATGGCTATGTCCAGCCGTCAGATTGCCTTCGCAGGGGCGCCCTTGACCATGTAGGGGACGGGTTCCCCGTCCCGTAGGTATGGAAGAAGGTCGGCGGGACGGGAAACCCGTCCCCTACACGCGCAAAGGGTTTGGGGCGAAGCCCCAAGGTCTGCCGGCGTGGGAGGCTTAGTGCTCGCCGCCGCCCAGATAGGCCTTGATGACCTTCTCGTCGTTCTTGAGCTCGGCCCCCGGGCCATCGAGGACGATGTTGCCCGTGTCGAGGACATAGCCGTAATCGGCCAGGCCCAGGGCCATCTTGGAGTTCTGCTCGACCAACAAAATGGGGGTGCCCTCCTCGTTGAGGGCCTTGATAATACGGGAGATTTCAGCCACAATCAGGGGCGCGAGGCCCATGGAGGGCTCATCGAGCAGCAGCAGCTTGGGGGCCGCCATGAGGCCGCGGCCGATGGCCAGCATCTGCTGCTCGCCGCCCGAAAGGGTGCCGCCCATCTGCTTGTGGCGCTTGCCCAGGATGGGGAAGCGGTCGAACACCGACTGGATGCGGCGCTTGCGCTCGGCATCGTCCTTGAGGATGAAGGAGCCCAGCTCGAGATTCTCGGTGACTGTCAAATCCTTGAAAATCCGGCGGCCCTCGGGGATGTGGATGAGGCCGCGCTGGACAATCTCGTGGGCCGCCATTTTGGTGATATCCTCACCCATAAAGGTGATTTTGCCCGCCTGGGCCGGCGTGATGCCCGAGATGGTTTTGAGGGTGGTGCTTTTGCCCGCGCCGTTGGAGCCCAGCAGGGTGACGATTTGGGTGCCGGTCACCTCGAAGCTGATGCCCTTGAGGGCGGCAATCTTGCCGTAATAGGTTTCGACGGCCTCTACCTTGAGAACGGCCTCGCTCATGCGCCCACCTCCTCCTCTTCGTCGTCCCGGCCCAAATAGGCCTCGATGACCAGGGGGTTGGCCTGGACCTCGGCGGGGGTGCCCTCGGCGATTTTGTGGCCGAAGCTGATGACGACCACCTTTTCGGAAATCTGCATCACCAGGCCCATGTCGTGCTCGATGAGGAAGATGGTGATGCCTAGCTCGTCCCGGAAGCGGCGGATGAGGCCGACCAGATTGTTTTTCTCCTCCTGGTTGAGGCCGGCGGCCGGCTCGTCTAAAAGCAGCATTTTGGGCTTGCTGGCCAGGGCGCGGGCCCACTCGACCCGGCGCTGGTCGCCGTAGGCGAGGTTTTTGGCCACCTTGTCCTTGAGGTGCAGGATGCCGACAAAATCAAGGCATTCCTCGGCGTTGCGGCGGATTTCGGCCTCCTCCTTGCGCTGGGCCGGGTGGCGCAGCAGGGCGCCGCCCACGAACTGCTTGCCCAGGCGGTGGGCGCCGCTCATGACGTTTTCCATGACGGTCATGTTCTTGAACAGGCGCACGTTTTGGAAGGTGCGGATGATGCCCTTGTAGGTGATTTTGTGGGGGCGGATTTTGAGCAGCGACTGGCCCTCGTAGAGAATCTCACCGCTGGTGGCCTTGTAAAAGCCGGTGAGGCAGTTGAAGGCCGAGGTCTTGCCCGCGCCGTTGGGGCCGATGAGCGCGGTGATTGAGCCCTCCTCCACGGTAAAGGTCAGGGTATCCACTGCGGTGATGCCGCCAAATCGCATGGTCAGGTCGGTGACTTCCATCAATGCCATGGGTTGTTTCACACTCCTTTCATGCCCTTAGCGGCGACGCTCGGGCCACAGGCCCTGTGGGCGGAAGATCATAACAATGATGAGCAGCAGGCCAAAGAAGAGCATGCGCATGTCGCCCACCACGGGCACATCGCGCAGCAGCTCGGGCAGGATGGAGAAGACGGCAGCGCCCATGATGACACCGGGAATCTTGCCCATGCCGCCCAGCACCACGGCCAGCAGCACGTTGGCCGACATGGTGAAGGTGAGGTCGTTAGGGGTAATGGCCATCATCTTAACGGCATAGAAGCAGCCGGCGATGGCACCCAGCACGGCACCCATGATATAGGCCCACAGCTTGTAGCGGGTGGTGTCGATGCCCATGGCCTCGGCGGCGTCCTCATCCTCGCGGATGAACTCGATGGCCCGGCCAAAGCGCGAGTTTTTGATGCGGTTGGTGATGATGACAAAGATGACCACCAAAATGAGGAAGACGACATACCAGTGGGTCATCTTGCTCAGGCGGATGCCGAAGAACTCGGGGCGGGGGATGGCGTTGAGGCCGGTGGCCTTGCCGGTGATTTCCAGGTTGCGGGTCGTGATGCGGATAATCTCGGCAAAGCCCAGGGTGACAATGGCCAGATAGTCGCTGCGCAGGCGCAGGGTGGGCGCGCCGGTGGCCACGGCGGCCAGCATGGCCACCACAATGGCGGCCGGGATGGTCAGCCAGAAGCTCCAGTTGAAGCGCAGCATGAGAATACCGGTGGTGTAGGCGCCAATGGCGAACTTGGCGATATAGCCCAGGTCACACAGGCCGGTGAAGCCGATGATGACATTGAGGCCCAGGGCCAGCAGCATGTAGAACATGGCCGTGATGAGCACATTGAGCAGGTAAGCGTTGCCGTAAAGGGGCACTGTGGCGGCGATGACGGCCAGCACGCCCAGGGTAATCCAGCGGTTGCGCTTGTTGTCCATGAACTCGTAGGCCTGCTCGACCAATTTGGCGAAAAAGCCGACCTTGGGGGCATTGCCCTCTTGAGGAGGCAGCGCATTATTCATTTTATCCATCGGCTACATCCTCTCAATCTCAGTTTTGCCCAGCAAGCCGTTGGGCTTGAAGATGAGCATGATGATGAGCAGACCAAAGGCAAAAACGTCCTTCCAGGCCGAGCCGAGATACTGGGTGCCGAAGGCCTCCAAAAGGCCGAGAAGCAGGCCGCCCAGCATGGCGCCGGGAATCGACCCGATGCCGCCCACCACGGCGGCGGTGAAGGCCTTCATGCCGATGATATAGCCCATAAAATAGTGCAGGTTGCCGTAGTAGACGCAGGCCATACTGCCGGCCACGGCGGCCAGGGCCGAGCCGATGAAGAAGGTGAGGCCGATGACCTTGTTGACATTGACGCCCATGAGGCGGCAGGTGTCTTTATCCAGCGAGATGGCGCGCATGGCCTTGCCCCACATGGTGCCGCCGATGAACCGGGTGAGCGCCACCATCAAAATGGCCGATATGGCCAATATGACAATCTGTATGTAGGTGATGGTTATATTGCCGAAGGCAAGGCCGGCTGAATTGTCCACGCTGTGCTCGAAGAACATATACTGGCTGTTGGTAATGCCCATAACGGCGTTGTAGATGACCAGTGAAACACCGACCGCCGTAATGAGCATGGATAACCGCGGCGCGCTGAAGAGCGGGCGATAGGCCAGGCGCTGGGCCAGATAGCCCAAAATGCCGCAAAAAATCATGGCCGACAGCATGGAGAGGGCAATGCCCAGCCAGCCGCTGGCAAATCCGCCCACCACGCTGAAGGTGGCCAGGCAGGCAAAGGCACCCACCATGTACACATCGCCATGAGCAAAGTTGAGCAGCTTAATGATGCCGTAAACCATGGAGTAGCCGAGGGCTACCAGTGCGTAAAAGGAACCGAGCATCAGCCCGTTAACAAGCTGTTGCAGGTTGGTTTCCAAAGCCGAAAATCCCATCTGAGCTTCACCACCTCATCATTCCTAGAGAATTGGGGGACAATGGGTGCCTTGCGGCACCCATTGTCCCCAACAAAAGCTGTATCAGTTAGGGCGTAACAAGCTGGAATTTGCCATCCCTGATCTGAAGGATGATGAAGTTGGAAATTGCAAGCTCGTGGTTGGGGGCGAACTTGATGAGGCCCGACAGGCCGAGATATTCAATTTTCTCAATCTCGGCGATGACCTTCTCATAATCCAGGGTGTTGGCCTTCTTGACGGCCTCGGCCAGCACCATCATGGTGTCGTAGCTCAGGGTCGAATAGGTGCCGGGATCCACCTTGTGCATATCGTTGAAGCGCTTGATATAGTCCGCGCCGCCCGCCGAGAACTCGACGAAGGGAGGCGAGGTGACATAGACGCCTTCACCGGCTGCGCCGCAGCCCGTGATGAGCTCGGGGGAGGAGGAGCCGTCGCCCACGCAGATCTCGCCGGTGTAGCCGCCCTGGCGAAGCTGCTTGATGACGTTGGAGCCGTCGGCAAAGTATCCGCACCAGTACACGATGTCGGCGTTGGCATTGCGGATGGCGGTGACGATGGCCGAGACATCAGCCGCGCCCTTTTCCATAACCTCGGTGGCCACGATGCCAACGCCATAATTGGGCATGGCGGCCGTCACCAGCTCGGCCAGGTTCTGGGTGTAGGAGTCGCCCTGATGAATCAGAGCCATGCGGGAAACGCCCAGGCTGGTGCACAGGTCGCCCAGGGAGAGGCAGGCATGGGTGCCGGGGCTGTTGACCATGAAGGCCGTCTTGAGACCCAGCTCGGTGATTTTGGTCGAGTTGGCCGCCGAAATCAGGGTGACCAGGTTCTCGGCGTCAAACAGGGGCAGTGCGGGGGTGGTAGCACCCGAGCAGTAGCCGCCCACGACGAAGTCGGGCTCGGCCGAGATGATCTTGGTAGCCGCCTGGCTGGCCATGGAGGCGTCGCAGCCATCGTCGGCGGGATAGAGCTCAATCTGGCGGCCCAGCAGGCCGCCGGCTGCGTTGATTTCCTTAACAGCCAGCTCGTAGCTCTTGAGCATGTCACTGCCATAGTAGGCCTCGGGGCCGGAGGTGGGGGTGAGGACGCCGATGACGATGTTGCCGGAATCTTTGCCGGCGCAGCCGACCAGCACGAAGGAGGCGGCCAGAATCAGAGCCAGGATCAGAGCAATCTTTCTTGTCATGAGTAATTTTTCCCCTCTCATCAATTTATCAAGGCCCAATCGCGCCCCGGAGGGCACGGCTTGGAGCGTTTGATTATTTTTCAGGCGGACATTTCCCAAGAGACTCGGCTTCCACTTCCCTTCAAAGGATACTCCCAAAGTCGCGATGATAACAGAAAGCCACTCTCCCGGACTAAGCAAAAGAGGGGCTGAACGGAATCGGCGTCGGTTTGGCAAATTATCCAGAATAACCAACGGGAACCCATTTGACTTTGGGTATTATTTATAACTAATATAGCAGATTTGCCGGCTGTTTGCAATAGTTAATTTTCTGTTAACAGGTTTTTCTGCCGGCATTTTACCCCTTTTGATGCGGTGCATAAGTTTTTTGTAGGGTTTTGTGATACAGTGCGTATTAACAGATGCCGGCACAAAAGGAGGCGATGCCATGACCGTGCTGACCAACGCCCCGGCCCTCCCGCTTGAGGACGACCGCAGGGCCTGGGTTGAGGGCCTTTACAGGCAATACTCGGCCCGGGTTTTCCGCTTTATGCACTACCGCCTGGGGTCTCGGGAGCAGGCCGAGGACCTGACGGCCCTCACCTTCCAGCGGGTCATCGAAAACGCTGAGCACTTCAATCCCGCCAAGGGCAGCGAGGCCGTGTGGCTGTTCACCCTCGCCCGCAGGGTGCTCATCGACCACACGCGGCGCCAGCGGCCCTCGGTGCCTTTGGATGGGTTGGAGCATCTGCCCGGCCCCTCGGCGGGGCCCGAGGCGAGGGCCGAGCAATCTGAGCGGCTGGCCGCTCTGGGGAGGGCTTTGCAGAAGCTCAAGCCTCGGGAGCTGGCCGTTGTCTCCCTCAAGTACGCCGGCGAGCTGAGGAGCGCCGAGATTGCCAAGGTCTTGGGGCTGAGCGAGAAAAACATCGAGGTCATACTGTCCCGCACGCGGCAAAAGCTGCGTTTGATGTTGGAGGAGGACACCCATGAAAAGTGACAATGCGCAAGAATTAGACGCTCTTTTTATACACTATAACGAAAGCCTTCCTGCACCCGATGATGCCGCCCTCGAGCGCGCCTTCGAGAAGGCGGGGGCGCGGAGCCGCAGGTTCCGCCCGGGCCGTACCGTGGCGCTG
>JGI994J12354_10003611_pt1 | contig 14359 bp, 13 predicted proteins | sample IntmicLarv3ML3BL_FD_12354 | JGI IMG/M metagenome (IMG submission 12354)
GACCTAAAAATGATGCATTGTATATGTCTAACTTAAACCCTTGGAGCAGTGTTTTAACAGGAGTTGAAGTAAAATACCCAGGGTATGACCCACTAGAGTATGCAATTTCGGCGGCGCATAAAAATGGGCTGGAACTTCACGCATGGCTTAATCCATATCGTGTTACAACTTCGGGCACAGACGTATCTGTATTGCCAAACGGTAGCGTAGCAAAGGAAAACCCTAGCTGGGTACTTGAACATAACAATGCTTTGTTTTTAAACCCTGCACGTGTTGAAGTACAAAACTTTATTTCTGATACAGTCAAAGAAATATTGATAAACTATGATGTCGATGGTATACATTTTGATGATTATTTTTATCCGTCAAACTACCCTTTAACTGAGGGCAACGGAAATGGTGCAGAGGCTAATCAAAGACGTGAAAATGTAAATAATTTAATTAGAAAAGTAGGTCAAGTAGTCGATACTTACGGTAATGGTGCAGTTTTTGGAGTAAGCCCTCTAGGCATATATAAAAATGTAGAAGGCTCCATTAGAGGGAGTGAAAGTTATTACTCTGTTTATGCAGATACTCTTACTTGGGTTGAAAATGGGTGGGTTGACTATATAACTCCTCAGGTTTACTGGGAAACAACCCATTCAACAGCAGCATATGAAAACGTAGTTAAATGGTGGAATACACAACTTCAAGGTTCAAATGTAAAATTGTATATTGGGGAAGGAATATATAAAGATGCAGTAGCAAAAGAAATTAAACTTCATCTGGATATATGCGAAAAGTATGAGAATGTTTCTGGAAATTTTTACTACAGTTCAAATGCTTTGCTTTCTAATAAAGAAAATTGTTTTAATGTGCTAAAGGATATATATAAGAATAAAGATACCCTAACGCCTGATAAACCAATAGTTGTTGCACCAAATGCACCGCCAACTGAAATAAAATACGTTGAAGCACTTCCTACTCGTTCTATCGTGCTGGTTGACGGAATAGACAAACCATTTGAGGCATACAACATAGGTGGCTACAACTTCTTTAAACTTAGGGATATTGCCTATGTAATAAATAACAGCGATAAACAGTTTAACACTATATGGGAGGAAAGCAAACAAGCAATTACTCTGGATATAGGCAATCCTTATGTAGTTGCGGGTGGCGAACTTAAAACATCAAACAACCTTAATCCAAAACAAGCGGTGACTTCCACAGCAAGACTATATTTAAACAACAATATAGTAAGCTGTGAGGCTTATAATATTGATGATAATAATTATTATAAGTTAAGAGATATTGCTACTATAATAGATTTTGGAGTTACTTGGAGCGAAAGTCAAAACACTGTTGGTATTATTACTTTTATTCCATACAGTGAATAGTATTGTTATCAAAAGCAAGGGGATAAAGCATCTCCTTGTTTTTTGTTGACACCTGATAGCTATATATAATAGAATGTAAACAATTTTATGTTATGGAGGAAATAATAATGAAAAATGACGTTTTAACTTTTAGCGGAAGTAATGATTATGTGGTATCAGAGCAACTTATGCGAGCTGTTAATATAGCAATGGCTTTAGAAAAACCTTTGTTAATTAAAGGTGAGCCGGGTACAGGCAAAACTATGTTGGCTGAATCCATTAGCAAATCACTTAATAAAAAACTTGTAATTTGGAACATTAAATCTACAACTAAAGCCCAAGACGGTTTGTATGTATACGATGTTGTTCAGCGTTTATATGACAGCCAGTTTGGTGGCGAAGGCGTTGATGATATAAAAAAATATGTTAAACTTGGAAAACTGGGGGAGGCATTTAATGCTGATGAGCCTATAATTTTACTTATTGACGAAATTGATAAGGCTGATTTAGAGTTTCCAAACGATTTACTTTGGGAACTTGATAAAATGGAGTTTTATATACCTGAAACAAAAGAAACAGTTAAGGTGAAAAAAAGACCCGTTGTACTTATTACTTCCAATGCGGAAAAAGAATTGCCGGATGCTTTTTTAAGGCGATGTATTTTCCATTACATTGAGTTTCCTGACCAAGAATTAATGGAGGAAATTGTTAAAGTACATTTTAATGATGTTGATAAAAAGCTTGTAGCTCAGGCTATGGAAACTTTTTATCTTATAAGAGATATGGAATTGCAGAAGAAGCCAAGTACTTCTGAATTAATTGACTGGATACAGGCGCTTCAAATTGGTGGTATTAGCGCGGATGTTATTAAAAAAGAAATTCCATTTGTTGGGGTTTTATTAAAGAAAAACGAAGATATTGATACAGTTGAAAGAAGTAAACGAAGATTTAAATACTAAGTTTGAGGTGATATTACAGTGTTTGGTGCTTTTTTTTACCTTTTGCGTGCAAAAGGACTTAATGTATCCCTCAATGAATGGCTTACGCTTATTGAAGCGTTGGACAAGGGGTTAGCAGGCTCAAATTTCACTTCATTTTACTATTTAACTAGAAGTATTTTGGTGAAAAGTGAAACAGAATTTGATACTTTCGACGGGGCGTTCTTGGAATACTTTAAAAATATTCAGCATTTCGAGGAACTGCCTAAGGAGCTTTTAGACTGGCTTAACAATCCGTCAGAAAAAAAGAACAACTATGATAAAGGACAAGATGACTTTAATAAAGGTCTTACGATGGAAGAAATACAGAAAAAGTTGTTAGAGCGCTTGGAGGAACAAAAAGATGAGCACAATGGTGGTAAATACTGGGTTGGAACAGGCGGTATGTCTATTTTCGGCAACAGTGGCAATGCCTCCAACGGTATAAGAGTTGGTGGTAATTCAATCAAAAAAAGCGCTTTGCAAGTGGCAGGGGAGCGAAAATTTAGAGACTTTAGAAATGATACGGTTTTGGATACCCGTCAATTTCAAATGGCATTTAGGCGCTTAAGGCAGTTTTCCAGTCGCCTTGATGCACCAAAAACTGAACTGGATATAGATGGCAGTATTGATGCTACAAGTGAGAATGCAGGAAGGCTTAAACTTGTCTATGAAAGACCAAGACAAAACACAGTTAAGGTGTTGCTATTAATGGATAGTGGTGGCTCTATGGACTACTATAGCCATTTGTGTAGTTCTCTTTTCCAAGCTGTAAGTAAATCTAACCATTTTAAAGACCTAAAAGTTTATTATTTCCATAACTGTATTTATTCAAAGCTTTATACAGACCCTTATTGTATTCCTGGTAACTGGGTAGACACAGACTGGGTGCTTAAAAACATAAGCAGTGAATATAAAGTTATAGTTGTAGGTGATGCGTCTATGGATCCAAGTGAATTACTTGGCAGAAGCTATTACAATTATGGCGCACGTACAGAAGTTACAGGAATGGAATGGCTTAAAAGATTCCAAAAAAAATATGAAAAAATGATATGGTTAAACCCTATAGTAGATACGCAGTGGCGTTCAGGATTTTGGATGCAGACTTATAATACAATACAGGAAGAATTTGATATGTATCCCCTTACTATAAAAGATTTAGAGGTGGGACTTAAAAAGCTTTTAGTTACAAAGTAAAACTGTCATAAAGGAGATGCGAGTTTTAATGAAAAAACATATCCAATACTTGATTGTAGTTCTATGCATAGCGCAATTGGCATCACTTTATAGTATCAAAAACTTACAAGATGAAGTATTAGCGCTTCAAAATACAATGGATCATGTTCACAACAATTTAATAACAAATATAAATGCTATGTATTATAATATTGATGACATATTAAAAAAAGAAACAAGTCTTATTGAGGATGCTAATGTAGAAATAGGAGCGGTAAATACAAAGGATTTTACTGTGCCACTTATATTTACTATTATACCCAAAGAGGTTACAGAAGATACACAGATAAGCCTTGATTTAGGGGATACAATACTTTTACTGGAAAAAAATGGTGTAACTTTTTCAGCAGAGATTTCCAGAGGATTTTTTGATAATGTGTTTCCTAGTATAATAATTGATGAAAATGGCGTTAAAAAAGTTACACAAGATGAACGCATTAACATTGATAGCATTATAGCGTGGGTTTTTCCTGCGGTGTACCCACGTTTATTAGGTGAAAAAAGGGTTCGTGATGAAAAAACTTATGAAGTGAAAGGTTTCCTTGAATTAAATATTAAAGAGGCCACCTCAGAGGTGAAATTCACAAATATTCGTTTGGTTGCAACAGTAGGTGAACAAATAGTTTTAGAAAAAACAATTCCTGTTGAAACATTTTCTCAACACTATGAAATAGATGAACAAATAGCGTTAGAAGCTAACCAAGTTTATATTATGACAGTTATCGCCACTGACAGTCTAGGATTTGAACACAGGTATACAGTTGACCATTTTGTTGAAGGCTCAATTATCCAACAAGAACCTTGGTTTGATGATGAAAAAATTTATTCACCTTCAGGAGAGCTGGTTTGGGAATTTAAAAGTCAATATTAGCATGTTTTTTATACCGCCGAAAATTGTCGGCGGTATTTTTTTTGTGGCGAAATCAAGGGAACCCCAATTCCTGACTTAGATAGAAAACAACTTTAATAGAAATACTTTAGGCTTAGCCGAAGGATTTTTATTGTATAAGTGGAGTTGCAGATGAGATTTGATAACTTTAACAAAGAACAGAAAAATCATTAAAATAGAGAACAGTCATTATAATAAAGAATAGTCATCGAAATAAAGAACGGTCATTTCAAATAAAGAATAGTCATTAGAATAAAGAACAGTCATTCAAAAATATAATTGGTTTCACAGAAAATTTATTTTATAAGTTGTTTACATATATTTTCGCATATGTCTCAGTGCATTTTTTTCGAGCCTTGAAACTTGTGCTTGGCTAATGCCTATTTCATTACTAACTTCCATTTGTGTTTTGCCCTGAAAAAATCTAAGCCCTAAAATATGTTTTTCTCTATCACTCAAGTGGTCCATTGCCTGGGAAATAGAGATATTTTCTACCCAATCTGTATCAGTATTTTTTTCGTCTTTAATTTGATCCATTATATAAAGAGTATCGCTACTATCGTTAAAGACAGGCTCATACAGTGATACAGGGTCTTGAATAGCCTCCAGCGCCATTACAACATCTTCTTTGGGTAACTCAAGCTCCTTCGCTATTTCTTCTATTTTAGGCTCTCTAGACAAAGAATTGGTTAAGCGTTCCTTGGCATTAAGGGCCTTATAGGCTATATCACGCAAGCTTCTATTAACTCTTATGCTATTGTTATCTCGAAGATAACGTCTTACTTCACCTATAATCATTGGTACAGCATAAGTAGAAAATCTAACATTTTGAGTAATATCAAAATTGTCAATTGCTTTAATTAGCCCTATGCAGCCAACTTGAAACAAATCATCCATTTGTTCCCCGCGGTTTGAAAAACGTTGAATAACACTTAAAACAAGACGTAAGTTTCCATAAATATATTGTTGTCTGGCTTCTTCATCGCCTTCTAAGATTCTTTTAAAAAGCCTTTCCTTTTCGTCATTTTTGAGCAACGGCAATTTAGCTGTATTAACTCCGCATATTTCAACTTTGTTATAAAACATTTTGTTTTCCTCCTTCATAAGAAAAGCCTATATAAAAATCTTTTCCAATAGTGGCCGATTTATACAGGGAATAAATATCCAAAATAATTGAGTAATAGACTTTTATTTTTTTCTGTTTTGTAATATGATTGTTTATGGAGGTGACTGATATGGATAGGCTTAATTCGGATAGTATGAATATGAAGGGATTATCTATAGGCGAAATATATATTAGCAAAAAAGGTAGCTTTACGAAAACTATTTCAGAATATGATGTGTATACTTTTGCTGGTATTTGTGGTGATTTTAACCCTCTTCATGTAAATGCAGAGTATGCGAAAAATACACGGTTTGGCGAAAGAATAGCTCATGGAATGCTAAGTGCATCTTTATATTCCACAATAATTGGAATGTGTATTCCGGGAAGCGATGCAATTTTTTTAGGACAAAGCTGTAAATTTTTGAAACCTGTTAAAATAGGCGATACTCTTACAATCGTTGGTGAGGTTATTGATATAAAGGAAGCAAAAAGAATAGTTACCCTTAAAATGACTATTACTAATCAAAATAACGAAATAGTCATTGAAGGAGATGCAACAGCCATGGCAAATAAAGGGAAAGAGTTGGTCTAAAGGAGGCTTATTAATGAGAATAGAAAGAAACGATGCTATTGCAATTGTAGTTGATTATCAGGAAAAACTAATGCCTGTTATCCTTGATAATGAAACAGTAGTTAAAAATTCCGAAATTTTAATAAATGGACTTAGGGAATTAGAGGTTCCGTTTATTGTGAGCCAACAGTACACAAAGGGCCTTGGGGAAACTGTAGCGCCAATAGCAAATGCTTTAAATGATGTTAAGTATTTTGAAAAGAAATCATTTAGCTTATGGCAGAGCGAAGAAATCAAAGAGGCGATAATAGCATCTGGAAAGAAAACAGCAATAATTTGTGGGGTTGAGGCGCATATATGTGTTTTACAAACAGTTATAGATTTAAGAGATGCAGGATACAATGTGGTACTTGTTGCAGATTGTATTGGTTCAAGAAAGAAAATAGATAAACGATTTGCATTAAAAAGAGCGGTTGAAGAAGGTGCATTTTTAACAACGCATGAGGCGATTTTGTACGAGCTTACAATAGGTGCAGACTCACCACATTTCAAAATAATTTCTAAACTGACAAAATAAAATACTAGAAAGACGTTAATTGACATTTATATGTCGGTTAACGTCTCTTTTTTTGTAAATTTGCACATAATTTTTAGCAGGAAAGGGCACAATTGGAAAAGAAGATACTGAAGAAGAAAAAAATAGGAGGTAAATATATGGAAATAAAATTTAAGAAGATAAATAATAATCTTGTTGTGTATCCAATAGGAGAAATTGACCACCATACAGCCGAAAAACTACGTTTGGCAATTGATAGCAAGTTTGAAAAATTATCTGCGAAAAATATAATCGTTGATTTTAAAGAAGTAAATTTTATGGATAGTTCGGGTATTGGAATGATTATTGGAAGATACAAACAGGCCTATAACCATGGAGGCAAAATTGTTGTGGCAGGTGTTAGTGACACAATGGGGAAAATATTTACCCTATCAGGGCTTGGCAGGATTATAAAGATTTACACTACAGTGGAAGATGCTATTAATAATATTTAGGAGGTATATTATGGATTTTGATAATGAAATGAGGATAACTTTCAAAAGTAAAAGTGAAAACGAAAGCTTTGCTAGAACTGCCATTACTGCTTTCATAGTCAGTTTAGACCCTACTGTAACAGAAATCTCTGATATTAAAACAGCGGTGTCTGAGGCGGTAACAAATGCAATAATTCATGGGTATAACAGAGGCAGTGGGGAGGTAAAGGTTCATTGTGGGATTAAAAATACAGATATATACATAGAGGTTGTTGATGAAGGTTGTGGAATTGATAATATAGATAAAGCAAGAGAGCCTTTGTATACTTCAAAACCTCATGAGGAAAGAAGCGGACTAGGTTTTACAATAATGGAAAGCTTTATGGACGAAATGGTTGTTGAAAGCAAAATAGGTTCAGGTACTAAGGTTTCGATGAAAAAAACTTTGCAAAACCTTTTATAAAGAGGTGCTACTATGACCGATATAATGGAGACCATTAAACTAGCGCAAGCAGGAGATAGGAAAGCTAAAAGTACTTTAATCGAGGAGAATAGCAGGCTCATTTGGAGTGTAGTAAAAAAATTTATAGGCCGAGGCACTGATGCAGAGGACTTGTTTCAAATAGGTGCCATTGGGCTAATAAAGTGTATAAATAAATTTGATGTTTCATATAATGTAAAATTTTCAACATATGCTGTGCCAATGATTATGGGGGAGATTAAAAGATTTTTGCGTGATGACGGAATGATAAAAGTTAGCAGGTCAATGAAAGAGCTTTCTAATAAAGCTAAATATATGAAAGAGTATCTGTATATAAAAAAAGGAGAGTATCCCACAGTTAATGAGCTGGCAAGCGCCCTGGATGTTGAAATAGATGAACTTTTACCAGCGCTTGAAGTTTCGGGTGAAATTGAATCAATATATTCTACCCTTAGCCATAATGACGGAAGTGAAACCTATCTACTAGACCGTTTAGTTGATAAAAATGATTATCATCAAAGCTACTTTAAGGAGGATATAATGTTTCTTAAAGATTTAATTTGTAAACTGTCTGAAAAAGAAAGGCAAATAATTGTTATGCGATATTTTCACGATAGGACACAAACGCAAATAGCCAGTTTGTTGGGAATATCTCAAGTTCAGGTATCAAGGTTAGAAAAAAAAATATTAGCGCAAATGAAACAGAAAATGGAATAAAAATTTGTTTATAAACGGCAGATTATGTGGTATAATTCATTGAATATGTTATGAGTTTGAAATAAAATGTTAGAAGGGGCTGCATTTAATGGCGTATACAAATAATGTTTCTGTAAGAATATGTGGTAAGACAATGGTTCTTTCAGGAAATGAATCTGTAGAATATATTACAAAAGTAGCAAATTATATAGAACAAAAGGCTGATGACCTTAGGCAAAGCGATAATTCAAAAAGCCTTAATGCCAACCTTGTATCAGTTTTAACATCAATTAATATTGCGGATGATTTTTTTAAAGAAAAGACAAAAAATCAAGCACTGCTAAAAGAAATAGAAAGCTTAAAGCCAATCTCGCCAAGTAATGTAGATTTAAGTGATGACGAACGACAGTTGTTTGCGCTGGAAATAAGCCAATTGTCGGAAGAACTTAAAGTGGTTAAAGAACAGCGTGACAGTCTATACAGCGAAACAGAAGAACTTAAAGGGCAGATAATTAACCTTGATGATGAGCTTAAGAAACAAATATCAAAGGTTAACCATATTAAATCTGATGAGTACAAAAAGAAAATGTATATGAACATGCAAAAAAATAAAAGCGAAACTCCGTCAAATGAGGCTGAGCCTGATATTCAAGAAGCGATAATGACTGATGTACATAAGGGAGCTACTCCTGTTAAAAATTATTATAAAAATACCTAAAAATAAATAGCAGTTGTTTGCTGCTATTTTTTTCCGTAATACGAGAAAGGGAGAATACTATGTTTGCAACAAAAAGGCCGGAACTTCTTTCACCGGCAGGAAGTATGGATAGTGTGAAAGCTGCTGTTAATAATGGAGCTGATGCAATTTATCTTGGAGGAAGAGATTTTAGTGCCCGCCAGTATGCAAATAACTTTGATTTAGAAGAGTTAGAAGCGGTTATTGATTACTGCCATTTAAGAGGTGTAAAAGTATATATTACTGTAAATATTGTTTATAAAGATAAAGAAATGAAAGAACTTCTTAAATTTGTATCCAGCCTTTACAAAATGGGGGTAGATGCGTTAATAATGCAAAATATTGGCGCTGCTATGCTAATAAAAGAAAATTTTGGTGACGTTAAACTTCATGCCAGTACACAACTTACAGCTAATTCTTTAGATGATGTACAGGCTTTAGAAAAAATTGGGTTTTCAAAAATAGTTTTAAGCCGAGAACTTAATATAAACGAAATTAAAGATATAACCGAACATTCCAGTGCCGAAATTGAAACTTTTATTCATGGCGCTTTATGTGTGTCATATTCGGGGCAATGTATAATGAGCAGTATGTTAGGTGGAAGAAGTGGCAACCGTGGGCGCTGTGCCCAAACTTGCAGGCTTCCTTTTAGCCTTTATAAAGAATACGACAAAATAGATGAAGGGCATTTATTGTGCCTAAAAGATTTAATGACTCTAAATATATTGCCAAGCCTCATAGATGCAGGTATTGCTTCTTTTAAAATTGAAGGACGAATGAAAAGCCCCGAATACGTGGCAGGTACAACAAAAATATACAAAAAATATATTGATATGTACTTAAATACTCCTGAAAAGTATAAAGTTGAAGAAATTGATATAAAGGCATTGCTCCAACTCTTTAACAGAGGTGGATTTACCGAAGGTTACTATAATGCCCATTCAGGCAGAGATATGCTCTGTCCTGAAAGACCTAAAAACTGGGGATTAAAAACAGGTTTTGTAGATACATATGATAAAAAACATGGTATTGCAACTATAAGAACAAGAGAAACACTTGTTCCGGGCGATGGTATCGAAGTTTGGACACAAAAAGAGCCACATGTGGGGACAAATATAAACAAAGCCTCAAAAGCAGGCGAAGTAATAAATGTTTCAATAAAGGGTGACTTAAATAAAAATGACGCTGTTTATAAGACTAACGACAAAGCTTTATTTGATGAGCTAAAAAGAAGTTATCAAAAAGATACTCGCTCACAAAATATAAGTGGTGAACTATTAATGAAAATAGGTATGCCCTTACAGCTTTTGGTGTGTGATGGCCTAGGCAATAAGGCTACTGTTTTTGGCGAAACAGTTGAAATTGCTCAAAACAACCCTTTAAATATAGATAAAGTAAAAGCACAGGTTATGAAAACAGGCGGAACAGCATTTTCTTTTGATGAACTTAAAATTGATGCAGATGAAAATGTCTATATTGGCATAAGTAGTCTTAATCAGTTGCGTAGAGATGCTTTGGCTGAATTAGAAGGAAAAATAGTTGATTATTATAAACACAAAGATGCTAAAATTTCAGTTAACCCTGTTGAAAACAATGGGCAGTTTAATTTTGAGAAAAAACTAAATGTACATGTACATAATTTTTTACAATTTCAAGCTACTGTTGTAAACGATAGAGTAAACATAATTTACTATGAAATAAACAATGATTTCAAAGAAAACTATGAAGAATGTATAAAACTAAGCAAAGCTAACGGTATAAAGCTTTATGGGGCTATACCAAGGGTTTACAGGGGTTATACTGCAAAAATATACGATAGTTTTATTAACGATTTAAAGAAAAGTGAGTTAGACGGTTTTCTTGTTCGCTCAATAGGGCAATTTGAAAGTTTAGAGGGCTTAAACAAAGAAATAGCTGTTGACTTTGCAACAAATATATTTAACTCTGAAGATGTAAACTTTTGGCTTGGTAAGGGCGCTAATACGGTCTGTATTTCTCCTGAGCTTAACATTACGGAAATTAATTTTATGGCAAATAAAGACTGCGAGATGCTAGGATATGGGCATATGCCATTGATGACTACGCATCAATGTCCTATTGGTGCATACGATGGCAAAAAAGATAGCAGTATCTTTTGTTCATTAAAAAATAACAAGGTACAATACAACTTAAAAGACAGAAAAGGTGAAGAATTCCCATTGTTTACAGACTGTGATCAATGTGTATGTATGGTTTTAAACAGTAAACCTTTGTTTTTACTAAAGTTTTTTGAAGAAGTATTAACCACTCCAACAGGAAGTATAAGGCTTATGTTTACTACAGAAGATGCAAAAGATACTGATAGAATCATAAATGCTTATCTTGATTGTTTGGAAAAGTGGGTAAACCAAAAACCGTCTGCTATACGTCTTTCAGACGAAATGGCACAAAAGGGTAGTACAAAAGGGCATTACTTTAGAGGTATAGAATAGAGTGATATAAATGTTTGATTTGGTTATAAAATTCAGTGGCTACTTTTTTACTATATGTATAGTTTTGTTTTTGTATTATGGAGTTGCGTATACTCTTGATATCGGAAACCTCACTAATAAGAGCCACAAAAATGCAATCCCCATTGGACGCAGCCTTATAGTTTTGATTCATATACTAGCTTTTTTAATTCTTTCATACAAAAAGGATACAATAAGCTATGATATTGACACCATTATTTTAGGCGCGCTTAGTTTGGCGTTTATTATTATTGTCAATATTTTAGTTGGGAAAATATACAAAGACAGCTGTCCTTTAATTTGGAACTGTGTGTTTTTCCTTCTTGATATAGGCATAATAACCTTGCAAAGGCTTAGTCCTGAATTAGCGTTTAAGCAAATCATTTGGATTATGCTAGGATTTTTTATAGTCATTTGGATACCTTTAGCACTTAAATTTATACCTAGGTTTGAATATTTCGAAAAACTTTACATAATACTAAGCTTTGCGTTAATTCTATCGACATTAGTATTGGGGCGAGAAGAATACGGCTCTACAAACTGGATTTATATTGGTTCCTTTGGCTTTCAGCCTTCTGAGGCAGTTAAGTTTTTGTTCATTTTTTACTTAGCCAGTGTTTTTAGAAAGAAAGTAGAACTAAAAGAACTGCTAGGCACAGGTATATTAAGCGCAGGTATCTGTGTACTACTGGTGCTACAAAAAGACTTGGGAAGTTCCTTAATATTTTTTATGACATATATGGTAATGCTGTATGTAGCTACCTCCAATGAAGTTTTATTCTTTGGTGGTATGGGAGCATTTTCTGTTGCCAGTGTTTTTGCGTACAATATTTTTGGACATGTTCGTGTACGTGTTTCGGCGTGGCAAAACCCATGGGCTGATATAGACGTAGGTGGCTATCAAATTGCTCAAAGCCTTTTCGCCATTTGCACAGGTGGGCTTTTAGGAAGTGGGCTAACAAGAGGCATGCCTCTTAGTATTCCTGTTGTTAGCAAGGATTTTATATTTGCTGCTATTTGTGAGGAATTTGGCGTTTTGTTCGGTATTTGTTTGATTGGTATATTTCTACTTCTTTTTACAAGGGGAATTTCAATTGCCATTAATAACACAAGGCGATACTATAGCCTTTTAGCCGCAGGGTTTACAGCAATGATGGCTTTTCAAACATTTCTTATAATCGGCGGTGTTGTGAAATTTATCCCTCTTACAGGTGTTACACTTCCATTTATTAGCTATGGAGGTAGTTCGATTGTTGTGAGCATAGTAACTATCGGTATTCTTCAGTGGCTTTGCGGTTGGCAAAGCTTGCCAGAAGAAGAGGAGGTGAGGGAAATTGAATAACAGTAAAACCAGTATAAAACGTGTTTATTTTATGTTCCTTCTTCTTTTTATTCTTGTAATAGGGTACATTTTAAAACTAACACTTATCGACGGTAAAACAATGATAACAAATGCTTATAACCCAAGGTTGAATATAACCGACGATTCCATTAAAAGTGGTAATATATATGGAATAGACGGAGCGGTTTTAGCTTATAGCGAAAAAACCGAAAATACATATAAAAGGTATTATAATAACGGTCAATACAGTGCCCACGTTTTAGGATATACAGGTATTGGTAAAGCAGGGATAGAGGCAACACAGAACTTTATTTTGCAAAAAATTGACGATGAAACCATACAGCGCCTTAGAACATTTGTATCAGATAGTGAGGTTGAAGGGAATAGTGTTGTGCTTACTATTGATTCTCGTTTGCAAAAAATAGCCTCTGATTTAATCGGAAGTAATAATGGTGCAGTTGTTGTTATTGAGATTGGCACAGGCAGAGTAGTGTCTATGGTTTCCAAGCCGAATTATAACCCTCAAATTGTTGCCTCGAATTGGGAGCAACTCCGTACAGATGAAAATAGTCCCTTGTTAAATAGGGCTACAAAGGGGATTTATGCTCCGGGTTCAATTTTTAAAATCGTTACAGCACTCACTGCTATAAGAAATATGCCTGATGTTGATAATTTTACATATGAGTGCACAGGCACAGCATATTATGAAGATAAAATAATGAACTGCCATAGCAAAACAGCCCACGGAACGGTGGATATAAATACAGCTTTTGCAAAAAGTTGCAACGGTTATTTTGCTGAACTTGCAAACACACTTGGAAATGAAAAACTGATAGAAACAGCTAAAACTTTAGGCTTTAATTCGAACATACCTTTTGAGCTTGAAACAAGTATTTCATCAGTTTTATTAAGTGCTACTTCAACAGAAAGTGAACTTGTTGAAACAGCAATAGGGCAGGGTAAAACAACAGTTACACCACTGTTTATGGCAAATTTAGTTGCGGCAATCGGGAATGAAGGTTTGCCAATGCAACCGTATCTTGTGGACCATGTTGTAAACTATAATGGAGGTGTAGTTTCACGTACTTTGCCTAAACCGATGACTGCAATATTTACACCAAGCGAAGCAAAAAAATTAACTGAAATGATGATACAAGTTGTTAATAGCGGAACAGGCAGAAATGCTAACAGCGAATATTTTCAAGTTGCAGGGAAAACAGGCACAGCACAAAATCCCCACGGTAGTGACCATTTATGGTTTGTAGGTTTTGCACCAGCGGATAACCCTGAATATGCAGTTGCCGTAGTTTTGGAAAATGCTAACGGAAGTGCAAATCCTTCTGTAATTGCAAGAAAAATGCTTTATAATTCAATTTATAGGGAAGATAATTAATTTTTTGGACAGACTAGCCTTAGAATGCACTTGGAGGGTTATATATGCTTTTAACGCTAG
>JGI994J12354_10003612_pt1 | contig 14357 bp, 14 predicted proteins | sample IntmicLarv3ML3BL_FD_12354 | JGI IMG/M metagenome (IMG submission 12354)
CGGAATAGGTGGGTTTGTTTTCCTCATGCATACCGGGGCGGGAAACGCCACAAACGCGGCGGGATCCGAAATGAACGCCATCGCCTCATCCATCATTGGCGGCACCCTGCTCACCGGCGGCGTTGGCAATGTGATAGGAACATTCTTTGGGGTGCTCATCTTGACCACCATCAAGGCCATTGTTGTGTCCGCCAAGCTGAGGGATCCGTGGTGGCATAGCATAACCACCGGCGCAATGCTTTGCTTTTTCATCCTGCTGCAAAGCGTTGTTCTTGCCAACCGGGGCAAGGGCTGGAAGGGTTGGAAAAGAAGGAGAAGGGAGCTGTTGTAAGAGGGTGCTCCCTCTCAGTTCTCCGGCTGGTCCACAACCTCCACATTCTCACGGCCAAAGGCATCAAACACGCTCTGCATCAGATTTTTCTGTTGGGGTGTGTTTTTTGTCTGCTCTGCTTCCATTTCAAGCCGCAGGGTTATGGGATGGCCAGCGGTTTCGGATAGCATGGATTCCAGCTTTTTCAGCCGATCACCCTGCCGGAGCATATTCAGGTAGATTTCGCCGCCCTTTGGATAGACCACAAGCGCTGCGCCGTCCTCTATCCTCACAAAGCGCCCCTGGGCGATGGGCGCGTAGAGGTACGGTTCCTTTTTAATCTGCTGGAGCGCCCTTTGCCATATGGCGGCGTTGTCTGCAGGGGGAGAGATGGGGGCGGCGGCAGGCGCTAAAGGGGCGGGAGGCTTGGTGAAAGGCGCTTTTTGAGCAGGGGCTTCCTTTGGGGCCGCAGGGACGCCCTGGGCCACCTTTTTTTCCAATATATCCATACGGGAGCCAAGGGCCTCAAGCCGGAGCGCGTCCTCGGGCAAGCAGGCGCGGACAGCGGCAAGCTCCAGCGCAACGCGGGGCTGGCTGGACCATTTCATGTCCGTTTCAGCGGCGAGGAACAAGTCCAGGACGGCGAGCAGGCGTTCGCGGGAGATGCGCTCGCCTTGGGTGGCATACTGGGCCGCGTCTTCCTCCGTTGTTTCCAAGAGGGCGGGGAGGGCGCTGCCACAGGTTTGCGCCAGCATCAGGGCACGCAGGTGCTGAGAAATATCCCGGGCGAACACATGGGGTTCGCGTCCGGAACGCATCAGCGCGTCAATATCCGCTACGGTCTGCGCGGCATCTCCATTGAGCAGATGATCTGTAAAGCGGAACAGAAAGCCGCGGTCGGCCGCGCCCAGCACGTCGCGCACAAGCGTCGCGTCCACAGAACCGCCGCCAAAGGCCAGGCACATATCCAACAGGCTGATGGCGTCGCGCATACCGCCCTCCGCCGCGCGGGCGATGAGAGAGAGCGCATCGGGCTGCACATCAGCGTGCTCGCCATCGGCAATGGTCTGCAAACGGGATACGAGGGCGGCAACGGGCAGGCGGCGGAAGTCGTAGCGCTGACAGCGGGAGAGCACTGTGGCCGGGAGGCGTTGCGGTTCCGTGGTGGCAAGGATGAATAGAGCGTGGCTGGGTGGCTCTTCAAGGGTTTTGAGCAGCGCGTTAAACGCGCCGGGGGAGAGCATGTGCACCTCGTCGATGATATATACGCGGTAGCGTCCGTGCTGCGGCGGATACTTGATTTTCTCGCGCAGGTCGCGGATCTCATCCACGCCGTTGTTGGACGCTGCATCAATCTCTACGATATCCAGGCTGTTTTCAGCCGATAGCGCCACGCAGGCGGCGCATGTGCCACAAGGATCGCCCTCCACAGGGGCAAGGCAGTTCACCGCCCGGGCAAAGATCTTGGCGGAGGTTGTTTTGCCTGTTCCGCGGCTGCCGCAGAACAAATATGCGTGTGCCACGCGTCCGGAGGACACCTGGTTTTTCAGCGTTGTGACGATTGCGTCCTGGCTAACCACATCGGAGAACGTAGTGGGCCGCCATTGGCGGTAGAGCGCCTGCGTTGCCATGGAATCCCTCCCTGCTTACATACTGGTATTATCACATAGAATGGATTGATTTGCAACGAATTGACGGGTCTGGCATGGAATGGTATACTATAATAAACAATAGGGGGTGTTGCTGTGAGACGATTGTTGGTATGGATATTGGTTTGTTTATTGGCATTGCCCGGTGCGGCATCCGCCCAGGACCAGGATCATGTGACGATTGCCCAGGAGACAGTCGAACAAATTTTTGAAGGAAATGCCGCAAAGGCATATGCGCGGTTTACGCCGGAGATGAAGGCGGCGATCACACTGGATGCGCTGAAGATGATGCTGGCGCAGCTGGAGGATATGTGTGGCGCGTACATAGGCATTGAAGCGGTAGAGGATATTGATGTTGCAGTGATTATACGGGTTGGCATGGCGAAGATGCCGGTTATTGCCCAGGTGAGCATTGATAGAAACGGCTTTGTGCAGGGCTTGGGCATTACGCCCATCCAAGAGGAGCAGGCTCGGGCGGAGAGGACGCTGGAACAAAATGAAGAAGCGGTTGCGGTGGGGGCGTATAAGCTGGATGGTGTTTTGACCATGCCGGCGGGGGAGAAGTTGCCCGCCGTTGTGCTGGTACACGGCTCCGGCCCCAACGACCGCGATGAGACGGTAGGCGATACAGCCATCTTCCGGGATCTGGCGGAGGGACTTTCCAGCGTGGGAATCGCTGTGCTGCGCTATGATAAAAGGTCCTATGCGATGAACCGGGGGATCATTCCCGTTACGCCCGAGGAAATCGAAAAGATGACGGTTTATGATGATACCATTGAGGATGCCGTGGCAGCGGTTATGCTGCTGAAAGCCGATCAGCGCATTGACCCGGAGCGCATATACGTCATCGGCCACAGCCAAGGCGCGATGCTGGCCGGACGCATCCAGGCGGAGGCGAGGGCCGGTGGGCTGGTGCTGCTGGCGGGCACCATGCGCAATATGTGTACGCTGATGGCGGAGCAGTTGGAGGCCTTGGGCGCAGATAGCTTTGCGGAGCAGATCGCCCTGGCGCGTGCCCTTCCGGACATGACGGAAGAGGAAACGGCAGGACTGACGCTCGTTGGCGCGCCTGTGTATATTTTCTGGGAAGAGGCGCAGCATGACCTCAAGGCTGTCTACGACGCGGTGGATGTGCCCATGCTGGTGATTCAGGGTCAGGACGATGCGCAGGTGTACGCGGATAGGGACTATCCTCTGTGGGAGGCCTTTGCCCGGGAACATCCGGAAAAGGATGTGGAGCTACGCCTGTACGAAGGGCTCGGCCATATGCTGACAGAGGGAACTGCGCTGTCGCCGCTGGTGCTGGAGGAGATTGCAGCATGGATTTTATCGCGTTGAACAATCGAGGGGAGCTGCTATGAGACGGGGACATTTTCCGCTTGTTTCTACAATAATCGTGCTGGTGCTTGCGGCGGCTGTGGGGTATTTGACGTTCGTGGATGTGGATGTACCCCGCATCGCCATGCAGGGCGTGGGCGCGGCTATGTCGAGACTGGGTGTGAGCCTCCAAATTCTTTCCCATTCCATTGCGGAGGGCAATGGCGCGTCCGTGGAGACCTACTTTGGCGCGGCACCTGTACCCATGCTGGTGAACATCGAAAACCCTGTGCCGGAGGGTTATACGCCGGAAAATCTGGTGCGGATGCGGGAGTATTGCGATGGGTCGGTTGTGATCATCAAGGGCAGCGAGATTGAGGGAAATAGGCAGGCAGTGGATGCGTTGATGACGATGCTCCAGGTTGCGATAGAAGAGGGCGTTGACAACTGGCAGATCAGTGCGGGCTACCGCTCGGTGAAATACCAGCAGCAGCTATGGGATGATAAGGTGTATGAATACCGCCAGCAGGGACTGAACGGTTCACAGGCGCAGACTGCTACGGCCAAGTATGTGGCCAGGCCGGGCTGCAGCGAGCATCACACGGGCCTTGCCTTTGATGTGACTGTGCCGGGAGAGAGCTTCCCCCTGACCAAGCAGAGCAAGTGGCTTGCCGAAAACTGCTGGAAGTACGGCTTCATCATCCGGTATACGGAGGAGAAGCAGGAGATTACGGGTATCAACGCGGAACCATGGCACATCCGCTATGTGGGCCAGCCCCACGCGCAGGTTATGCAGGAGAACAATTGGTGCCTGGAGGAGTATATCCAGTCGCTGGGGAACTAGGAAAACCACCTGATAAAAAATCACTTCCCATGTGGGGAGTGGTTTTTTTGTTAGGTAAAGCTCGTTCCGGCATGTTTACTTTTTCTTCTCCCGCTTGATGAGTTCGAAAGCTTCGGTCTTGCTGCCGGTATCAGAGCGGATGGAAAACGCAACATTCACAAGGTGGTCGGCGACCCGCTGCAAGGAGAAAAGAACGGAGTAAAGGCTCTTTGATACCTCTATGGAATACATATTTGAACTCAGGCGCACAATATGCACGTCTCTTGTGTAGATGAGCAGATCATTTATTTCTTTATGAATTGCGTAGATTTCCTCAAGGTGATCCGTTTTGCGCGTGATGAAGGATTCCAGGGCTAGGGGGAACATTTCTGATATTTTGGTGGAAATCTGCTGGAGTTCCTCCTTGGTCTGGTCCAGAAAATGGGCATCGCATTGCCGTTGCAGCCCAGGCACTTACCTGCCGAAGTCTGTTGCTGTAGCGTTGCAGCGTTTTTGCCGGGATAGGCATTGTTATCGCTGTGGGGCGGACGCCAGACGCCTTTGGTGGGCTTCTCCTGAAGCCCAAAGGCTTGCGCCGTCGAAACGACAAGGTCACCCAAACATGCCGGCGTTAATTATAGCATCAAACAGCGAAAACTCAATATAAAATTCTAAATTCCGATGGCATGAAATGGCGGATCAAACTGATGAAAGCACATTTCGCAGAAAAGGAAGGCGCCCCCTGCCAAATGCAGCAGAGAAGGGCTTCGGTTTGGCTCGAAAAATAGCCGACAGTCGGCGCGAAAGATGGGAAAAGGGAGCAGGGGCCATTTCTGGTGTGGACATAGGGAAAAGAAAAAACTGAATAATGAACAAAGATTTATGGGGACACGGAAAAAGATTGCCTTTTGCCTTCTCGTCGTTTATACTGAACGTACATGATCGCCGTGGGAGCCGTGTCCCGTTAGGAATCCCGGCCCATCGGCAGAGGGGAGGAAGCATATGTTTATACACCCGCGAAGTACAGATACAGAATGCGACCCTCCTCCTAATAAGCGTTTGAAATTGTAAGCCGGCACGGTATATCGAAATGCCTGTTTAAAACAAGGCGCTTCGTTTATCTCGTCAAACGATACGTAGGCAGGCGCTTCGCAAGGAATTTGCTTTGGGAGCGCATAGAGGGTAGCATCTGTTTTTTGGCAATTTTTATTGGCTAAGATGCAGGTGCTTTTGTTGTGTAGTAAAGGAGGGATGCTCAATGGAGCCCAGGCTGATAGATCAGTTGCTGGAGGCCGTGAACGCGCTTGACGTAAGCCGAATGCGTTCGCTATCCATGCAGATAAATCCTGTGGACATTGCGGAGGCAATGGACGGGTTGCCCGATGACAAGGCTTTGGTTTTCTTCCGTATTCTGGAAAAAGACCAGGCGGTGCAGGTGTTCGCTGAGCTTTCTACAGAAGGGCAACAGCATATCGTGGATACCATTTCCGATGCGGAAACATTAGAGCTGTTGGACGACCTGTGGATGGACGATAAGGTGGACATGCTCGAAGAAATGCCTGCATCCCTGGTTAAGAAAATATTGCGGAACTCCACGCCCAAGGAGCGGGAGCTGCTCAATAAATATTTGCGGTATCCTGAGGCGTCCACCGGCCATATCATGACGGCGGAATTTCTTGAGCTGCACAAGGGCGAAACAGTGGGCTCCGCCCTGTCCAAGGTTCGGGCGGCTAGCCGGGATATTGAAACGATCTATACCTGCTTTGTAACGGACGAGACCCGAATTTTGCAGGGCGTGGTGGCGCTGAAAAACATGTTGCTGGCACGGGACGATGTGTCCGTGGAGTCGCTGATGGATGCCCATCCGATCGTTGTTACGACGATGACCCCCAAAGGCGATACGGTCTCCATCTTTCTGAAGTACGACCTCATTGCATTGCCCGTTGTGGATAACGAGCACAGGCTGGTAGGCGTTGTGACCGTAGACGATGCCGTCGATGAGCTAGTGGACAAGGATACGGAGGACTTCCAGCGGATGGCCGCCATGATTCCTACGGAAAAACCGTACATGAAGACCAGTGCATTCCGTTTGGCATTCAACCGCTTTCCCTGGTTGGTGGTTTCTTTGGCCACCAACATCATTGTAAGCTTTGTGGTGGATGCTTATTCGCCCATTTATGCCGTGTTTCCCATTCTTGTCACCTTCATGCCCATGCTGATGGGCACCGGGGGCAATGCAGGCAGCCAAGCCAGTACATTGGTGATTCGTGGTATGGCGCTGGGGGAAATTCACATCCGTGATTTCTTTTCCATAATTTGGAAAGAGCTCCGCATATCACTGGCATTAGGTGCCGTACTGGCCATCATCAGCTTTGCACGCCTTTGGATTACATACCCGGACCAGAGCATCATTGCAGTGCTGGTTTCGATTTCCTTGATCTGTGCAATATTGGTAGGGAAAACCATGGGCGCAGCGTTGCCCATGCTGGCCAAAATACTTCGGTTTGATCCTGCGCTGATGGCTTCCCCGCTGGTGACAACGGTGGTGGATATCCTGGCGCTGGTGGTTTATTTCAGCCTTTCCGGGATGGTTTTGACGCTGGCCTAAATACAGCCAAAGGAGGTGTAAACCATGGAGAATAAAATTACCCAGGCCAAACTGGGCATGTTGATAGGGCAGCGGAACTATCATGCGCTGCGGGAGTTGCTTTTGCAGACGAATGATGTGGACATTGCGGAGCTTCTCAACGACCTGCCCCCCAGGGAAGCATACATCGTGTACCGGACACTGCCCAAGCATGTGGCTTCGGAGGTTTTTGTCGAGCTTAACCCTGAGATGCAGGAGCATTTGCTCACCAGCATCACAGACAAAGAAATCAATGCGCTCATCGAAACCCTGGCGGTNGATGACGCGGTAGATATGCTGGAGGAGATGCCGTCGGAGCTGGTGGTGCGCATCCTGAAAAATGCGTCCTACGAAACGCGTACGCTTTTGAATCAATACCTATCTTATCACGAGGATTCTGTGGGCAGCATCATGACTGCGGAATACACGGATTTACAAAGGCAGATGACCGTGGCGCAGGCCATTGACCACATCCGTACCACGGGGGAGGACAAGGAGACGGTTTACACCTGCTACGTGATTGAAAAGGATCAATCCCTGGAAGGCGTTATTACCGTGCGTGACCTTATGCGGGCCAAGGACGATCAGCGGATCGAGGACCTGATGAACACCAACCCCATTGCCGTGCAAACCATTACCAGCCGCGAGGAGGCTGCACAGGTGCTGCGCAAATACAGTATGATCTCCTTGCCGGTGGTGGACAGTGAACAGCACATGGTAGGCATCATTACCGTTGACGATGCCGCCGACGTACTGCAAGAGCAGGCCACTGAGGATCTGGAGCATATGGCGGGTATTACTTCCAGAGAGCGTCCGTATCTACAATCCGGAGTGTTTGATCTTGCCAAGAACCGGTTCCTATGGCTGTTGATTTTGATGATTAGCGGCGTTTTCAGCGAGATGATTCTGGGACGGTATGAATCGGCAATTTCCGTAATTCCGCTCTTGGTGGCGTTTATCCCCATGCTTACCGATATGGGGGGCGATGCCGGCAGCCAGGTCAGTACGCTGGTCATTCGTAGCATGGCGCTTGGCGAGATGGCGATAAAGGATATGTGGTCGGTTATTTTCAAAGAGATTCAGGTCAGCCTCATGGTTTCCCTGCCGTTGGGAGGTCTTAACTACCTTCGGGTGATACTTGCCCATGAAAGCGAGCCGATGGTGGCCTTTGTCATTTCGCTGACGCTTGTCTGTACCATCACCATGGCGAATGCATTGGGCGTTATTCTGCCGATGGTGGCCAAGAAGATGCGCATGGATCCCGCGCTGATGGCCACGCCAATGATCGCTACCCTTGTGGACATCATGTCCATGATTGTGTATTTTGCCATTGCGACTGCGTTGTTGCATATATAGAAGTTCCGAGGGGTTCAAAGAGGCACGCGTAAAATTCCTTCAGCATCCGACGAAAAAATAACATCGGCACTCATGAAGCGCAGAGGGAAGAATATCTTGCAAAAAACCACAGCCGGCCTCGATAGCTACCTCTTTAGGCTTTTCCATGATAATGCAATAGAATTGTCTGCTGGAGAGATGCAAAAGATAGCACTGGCGCGAACCTTTTTTCGTGATTGTTCAGTATTAATCTTGGATGAACCGTCTTCCGCGCTGGATCCTGTGAGCGAAAATGAAATATTCACAACTATACAACAAACTGTTGAGTCCAGAATAACCATTCTCACCTCGCACAGACTTGCAATAGCGATCCAGGCTGATAAAATCATCGTGTTGGAAAAAGGTAGCATTATTGAACAAGGCAGTCATAACGAACTAGTTGCAATGCATGGAAAATATTACACAATGTTCCATTATCAGGCCGATCGATGTCAGGCGTAAATACTATTCGTGCATATAAAGTTCCCCCTTTTCCTGCAACAAGGCCGAAGCTTCATGTGCTGTGATATCACCATCTACATATTGGTATACGTATTGTCGCATTGATCCAGCAAACGTGCGGTCATGAATGGGCGTATAGTTGACCAGATCAATCATTTCCATGAGCGTGGCTATGGCTTCATCCAAGTTGGCTGCGTCACCTTCTTCGAGTATCTGGCGGGATGAGTCGCGCAATATAGGGAACGCCACGTTGCGTAAAACATACTCGCACCGTGCCCGATTCAAGGGGAAAAATCCACAGTCGTTATATCGAACACTATCGGTCTGATAAAACAGGAGGCAATGCTTGATGAAGTCCCACGCAAGTTCTGACTGAGTGCAACTGGATGGAATACTGAACCCATACGGCGCAATACTCGCTTGGATTTTGCCTCCCGTGCTGGCGTACAGCTTGGGTGGGGAGTAGCAGTCGTCCGGATACTGAAGCATTCTCTGTAACAACAGGACTGGAGATGGTGTGTATCGAAGCATATAGGTATCTTTAAATCTTTCACCATTTTGATACTTTAGCGCTAATGGGAAGGATTCCCATTTTTCTTGTCGGTTCATCAAGGCATCCAACGCGGATAGATATCGTTCAATGGAGGGGTCTGTAAATCGAACGATTCCGGCCTTGATATCGAAGTATTCAAACCACTCCCATTCAACAATACCTTCTTGCAATAAGTTGGTACCGACGAGATAGTGATTGCGTGTCCCTTTTTGAACTTCCTTTTCAAACCATCTCTGTATCTGGTAAGTACCCGCAACATCTGATGCCATGAACTCCCGATAGCTTTCTGAATCCACTGTCTTACTCATACTTACCATATATAGCGCAAAATTGGTTGAAATGTAGGGAAGCTTTCCGTCTACTTCATACGCCCTCAGTACATTATCAAAGTAATCTGACCGGTCGAACAACAGATCCGCTTCTATGCACGTATTTAGATCCATGATCATTCCATTTTGAATGTATCGATGTATGGGCAAGCCTTCCACTTCCAGAATATCCGCCGCCGTTCCACCCACGACGGCGGTGGCAAGCTTGTTCCAGTATTCGTAATAATCCCCGCTCTCGTTCATGTTCACAACGACGACGTCCACGTCGGGATGCTCTTTTTCGTATGCTGCGGCTATGGATTCCATTTCCGACGGGTCCTTGCCAATCCATACCGTCAAGGTGCGTTTCGTTTTCTCCGGTGGCTGCATCGTTTTATTTTGCTCGTTCTGACCTGCTCGAAATCTAGGCATTTGTGCATATTCCTCGTAGATGTCATCCTCTGGACTGGAGCAGCTAGCGAGACACAGCAGCAGAAGCGCCAGCACGGGCGCAAGTACTCTTTTCAACAAACAAAACCCTCCTTCTTTTTGCTGTTTAAGGATAAATGCGCACTTCATCCCCATCAAATACAGGGCGGTCGTTGTTTATGACAAGCGGAAGCGCCCCCCCCCATTCGTAGGATGTGGCTGTTTTTTGCGTCTGCCGCCAAGGTACCCCCATCCCCTAGGTATGGGGTGCGGAATCCGCTGAGAAGCAGGATTACCAGGGGCACATTGAATACTGCGTGAGTGCCAACGGCGGTACAATGTCCTATGCAGGCAGCAACGACATGTATGATTGATTTGCCTCCTATTCTACAGGCCGCAGTCGGCCTGATCGCCGCGCTGGTTACAGCCTTTCTGATCCCTTTTATCAGAAGCAAGATTTCCGCTGAGAAGCAGGCGGAGCTGGTCACATGGGTATCTATTGCCGTGACCGCCGCCGAGCAGCTATATACTGGCTCTGGGCGCGGCGGCGAGAAGAGGGCCTATGTGATGGAGTTTTGGGAAGAGAAAGGATACATTGTGGATACTGATGCCGTTTCCGATGCAGTGAACGCGTTGATTGAGGCAGTTGTGTATGACCTGAAGAATTGATGGAGTGCCCCCGCTGACTTGGCGGGGGCGTTTTGTCGTTTTTAGGCCGTGGTGGAAATGCCTGGTCTTTTTTAAGAATGGCTACAAATCTATACCCGCATCCTTCTGGATCAGATACTTCATATATGCCTGCATACTTCCGTACCCCTTTTCTTTTGCCACCCTCTTTATCTCCTCTTTCCCCCCAGCCTTGACCGAAAAACGAATCTCATCCAAACTATCTTTATATTTCCGAATCGCTTTCAACGTCGCATCGCTTGTTTTAGCCATTTCAAACACCTCCCCATGCAGTATATCACAAAGCAGGTATAAGCGCACTCATAAAACCAAATAAATAACCGCGCTTATGTTATGATATAGTCACAGGGAGGAAACAACCTCCCGAGTAAACCGGACAGGAGGCGAAAGGAAATGGATGAAGGAATGACAAATGCCGAATTCAACAGCTTCTTGGAAACACTAGCAAAACTGGTCGAGGTCAAGGCGAAAACCATTGAGGAAGCAGCCCAACTCATCTGGGATGCAAAGGCCAACTAAAATAGGTTCCCCACAACCGACTAAAGCTCAGGGAACCTAACGGAAACCGGCGAGGCAGTGACCTGCCGCCTGTCTCGCCCTCATTCTACCACACTGGCAGGAGTTGAGCAAGAGGCATTACGGCAAACGGAATACCACCCGAAGGGAGAAGAAAATGTATCCACCGATTGAAACCGAAATTTGGCAGACGGAAACCTATAGGGATAATGATGGAATTGAATGGTATGTTATCAATCAAGACACAAGCTACAACCTATCAAGCAGCGAGTGGACAATGCAAAGCGCGATAGAGGATTATCAAGATCCCGAAAGGGCCAGGAAACGTGTTGAGTCTGAATGGAGTTCCTGGGTTGATTAATCAGTGTGCTGAGCCGGGCGGCTAATCCCGGCGCCGTGAAGAAGGGCAAAACGGAACAGTATTGCCGTTACAACTACCAACATACGGACGTCTCCGATTCACCCCGAAAAAGGGCAATTTTTTCAGATGCGGCAGTAAAATGGCAGTAAAGCCTTCATGCATAGAGTGAATTTTCGTATACTACAATAAAAGAAAAAACCCAACAATCATTGATATTGCTGAGTTTTTGTTGGCGCGCCCGGCGAGATTCGAACTCACGACCTTTTGATTCGTAGTCAAACACTCTATCCGGCTGAGCTACGGGCGCTTGAACATTGCTATTCTACTAGACAGGCGCATCTTTGTCAAGCATAAATTTCCCGTAAAAAATTTCAAAAGATCCATGGGAAAACGCTTATTTGGAAAATAATAGCGGCATCAGAAAAAACCTGGCGCTCCTTGATTATTCATCAAATGAAGCAATTTTCGTTGCCAAATCCGGTTTTGATTGCCGGTTATAATCGCTTGCCGTGCGGATAGACTGGGAACAGAGAAAAACGCATGGGAGGGAGCAAATTGGCGATTTTTGAGGTGGAATCTGGGGCGCCGCTGATGGGCGAGGTCGTTGTACATCCCGCGAAAAACGCGGTACTACCGATTGTCGCGGCTTCCTTGCTGACAAAGGACACGATTTTTGTGCCTGAGATGCCGGACCTATCGGATGTACGCTCGTTGTGTGGGCTAGCGGAGGATTGCGGTTGTGTGATCCGGCGGGAGGGCGCGGGCATGTCGCTATCCACGCCTAACGCTACGTTGCCCAGCGCGGCGCATATGATGCGCTGGACGCGCGCGTCCGTGTTGATCATGGGGCCGCTGCTGGCAAGGCTTGGCACTGCGCGCATCACCATGCCCGGCGGCTGCGCGATTGGCCAGCGGCCGATTGACCTGCATCTGAAGGGAATGGCAGCGCTGGGCGCGGAAATCGTGACGCGGCAGGGATTCGTAGAGCTGCAAGGACGGCTTCGTGGGAATGTTATCTATTTGGATCTGCCCAGTGTGGGCGCGACGGAAAACATCATGATGGCGGCGGTGTTGGCCGAGGGCGTTACACGCATTGAAAACGCGGCCAAGGAGCCGGAAATCATAGACCTGGCCCAATGTTTAAACGCTATGGGCGCGCAGATACAGGGCGCGGGAACAGGCACCATCAGTATCCGCGGCGTGCGCTCGCTCCATGGTGCCACGCATCAGCCGATTCCAGACCGGATTGAGGCAGGAACCCTTTGCTGCGCTGCAGCCATTGCAGGAGGCAATATTCTGGTGCGCGGGGCCAAACCGGAGCATATGCGTGCGCTGCTGTTTAAATTGCAGGAGGCGGGAACCTCCGTATCGGAATTCCCGGGCGGGCTGCGCATTCGCGGTAAAGCCCAGTGGCCGATGGAGGTGCGCACCCTGAGCTATCCAGGGTTTCCCACGGACATGCAGGCGCCGATGATGGTGGTTGCCTGCGTTGCACCGGGCACGTCGGTGTTCCTGGAGACGATTTTTGAAAATCGGTTCATGCACATCCCGGAATTGCTGCGGATGGGGGCGAATATAAGGGTAGAGGATCGTGTCGCGGTGATTGAGGGAGGGTATCCTTTGCAGGGAACCAGCGTATCCTGCCCGGACCTGCGCAGCGGCGCGGCGTTGATACTGGCCGGATTGGCAGCGGATGGCGTTACCCGGGTGGAGGATCCGCAAGGCCATATCGACCGAGGGTATGAGCGCTTTGAACACGCGCTTACAGAACTTGGCGCGCGCGTGAGGAGGCTATAGCATGTGGGTGAGGAAGATCTTTGCTGGGCTTGTGGTGATGGCGCTGTGTGTGGGGATTCCACTGTTGGCCCGTGGGGATGATCGCCTGGCGGTGTTCATCGGGGATAAAATAGTGGAGATGCCCCGGGAAAAGTATCTCGTGGGTGTGGTGGCGGCGGAAATGCCCGCCTCCTATGAGGTGGAGGCGCTAAAGGCCCAGGCGGTTGCGGCCAGAACACGGACCTTGGGGGCGTGTCTGTCTCATCCTCAGGCGGATGTATGTGGCGATAGCGCCTGTTGCCAGGGGTATCTAGATGAGGAAGAGCAGGCGGCCCGCTGGGGCGAGGAGACGGAGCAGTACCGCGCACGCATTGAGGCGGCGGTGAACGCGACGCAGGGCATCATCATCCTATATGAAGATAAGCCCATCGAGGTGCTCTATCATGCGGTCAGCGGAGGTCATACGGAGGATGTGGAACAGGTATATGGCATGGCGCTGCCCTATCTGCGCGGCGTAGTCTCTCCCGGGGAGGAAAATGCTTCCCGATACGAAACCGTGCAAGAATTCACACAGGAGACCCTTGCAGCGGCATTTCCAGGCATGGCAGGGCCAATTGCCCTGGAGGTGTTGGAGCGGTCGGAGAGCGGACGGGTTTTGCGGGTTCTTGTGGGCGGACACGAGATGACGGGACGGCTCTTTCGATCCGCCCTGGGCCTGAAAAGCACCAATTTTGTCATTGAACAGGATGCGGATGGCGTGCGCATTTGGCAGCGGGGATACGGTCATGGCGTGGGCATGAGTCAGGCTGGTGCCAATGCCATGGCGAAAAGTGACGTGACTTTCCGTGAAATATTGCTGCACTACTATACAGGCGTAGTCCTTGGGACGCTGGCCGAATAACAATGCATGGAAATGGGTATCCTTTCCAATAATCAAGTGGTTGGAGGATTCCCATGAAACAGATCCGTGCGTTTATAGAAAAACAGGGCTTTTTTGTGCTGCTTGCTGTGTGTATCAGCGTGATTGCGGGTTCTGGACTGTGGGCACTGTCCATGAGGGATACGGAGAAGGGTGTGCGGGCCGGTGCGCAAGGGGGACAAAGTCAGAGCCTGTCCGATGCGGAACGGCTGCGGATGGCAGCGCCGGTGGCTGGCGAGATAGCCAG
>JGI994J12354_10003613_pt1 | contig 14353 bp, 11 predicted proteins | sample IntmicLarv3ML3BL_FD_12354 | JGI IMG/M metagenome (IMG submission 12354)
CTGCGGTTCAAAGAAACACCTTCGGATTGCCAGATCGCCAGCCACATTCTCATGCTGCGGGGCGGCTATATCAAAAACGTGGGCAGCGGCATTTTCAGCCTCTATCCCCCGGCCAAGCGCATCGCGCAAAAAATCGAGCGCATCATCCGTGAGGAGATGGACGCCATCGGCGGGCAGGAAGTTATGCTGCCTGTCACCATGCCCGCGGCGCTCTGGAAGGAATCCGGCCGCTACGAATCCGTCGGCAGCGAGCTCCTTCGCTTCAAAGACCGCACGGATTCCGATATGGTTTTGGGCATGACCCACGAAGAAGCTGTGGTGCACTTGGCCCGCGGCGCGGCACAGTCCTATACCCAATACCCCTTCATGGTTTATCAAATCCAGACCAAATTCCGCGATGAGCCCCGTGCCCGCGGCGGCTTGATCCGCGTGCGCGAATTCACCATGAAGGACGCCTACTCCTTCCACACCACGCAGGAGGATCTAGAAGCCTACTACGAAGAGTGTTACAAGGCCTATGAGAATATTTTCAGGCGCTGCGGGATTCCCGAAACCATCAGCGTCAAGTCCGATTCCGGCATGATGGGCGGCAAGGTCGCGCACGAGTTCATGCTCGTCACCGATATCGGCGAAGATTATCTGGCCGTGTGCGATTGCGGCTTCAGCGCCAACATGGAGGTCGCCCCCGCGATCATCGAAAACGCGCCCGCCGCCGATACCCCTCTGGCCAAACTTTCTACGCCGGACACCAAAACGATTGATGCCCTCTGCCAGTTCTGCGACATTACGCCGCAGCAAACCTGCAAGGCCGTCCTCTTCCAAAAGAACGCGACGGAAGAAATCGTTCTGGTGTTTATCCGCGGCGATCTGGAAGTTAACGAAGTCAAGCTGCGCAATCTGCTCGGAGAAGAAATCTTCCCCGCCGTCGATGTCAATTGCCTGCCCTGCGGGTTCATCGGCCCGCTCGGCCTGCCGGAGAATATCACCGTGATCTTCGATCAATCCCTTGTGGGCACGCACAATCTGGTCACGGGTGCGTGCGAAACCGATTATCACTACACTGGCTTCTCCATTGAGCGTGATGTCCCTGATGCGGAATATCACGATGTCGCCAAAATCTTGGAGGGCGGCATTTGCCCCAACTGCCGCAACCACAGCATACGCCTTGTGCGCGGCGTTGAGGTCGGCAACATCTTCCAGCTCGGCACAAAATATACGCAGGCCATGAATATGACCTATCTGGATCAAAACGGCAAACCGCAGCATCCCATCATGGGCTGCTACGGCATCGGCGTGGGCCGCACCATGGCCTCCGTCTGTGAGGTTCGCCGCGACGATTACGGCCCCATCTGGCCCATGAGCATCGCGCCCTGGCAGGTGCATCTCTGTGCCCTGCGCATGCAGGATGAAGAGGTCGCCGCCGCCGCAAACAATCTTTATGCCGATTTGCAGGCCGCAGGCGTCGAGGTCATGTTCGACGACCGCAAGGTCAGCGCAGGCGTCATGTTCAGTGATGCGGATTTGCTGGGCGTGCCCGTCCGGGTGATCATCAGCCCCAAAACGCTGCAGCGCGGCGTCATTGAGCTCAAAACGCGCGATAAGACCATTCAGAAGGATATCGACCCCGCAAACGCAGCGGAAGAAATCGCCGCGCTGGTGCAGGAGTTGCTGAAGGCGTAACTTGATTTGTCGGCGAGACGATGCTCTTGATTTGCAGACGCGATGATGGTTCTTGATTTATAGACGTGATGGTGGTTTTTTAACGGCGGGACGATGTGGGCATCGTCCCCTACAATAGGTTCTGCGCAAACCCAAAAATCATCATACACCCCCTGTAGGGGCGGCTGCCCACAGCCGCCCGCAACCTAAAAAACGACCAACTGTCCACCCACTCCCCTTCCCTATTATCAAACGGAGAACACACACATGAACGAATCCACCCGCGCTATGTGGAACGACAGCTCAGACGACTATTTCGCAAACACAGCCGATTATGAGCGCGATCTGGCGGCAATCAAAGCCGACCCATCCAAGGCGTTCCCGCGCAACGTTTGGGCGATGCTGCAAGCCGCCATGCCCGATTGGAAAGGCAAACGCGTGCTGGTTCCCTCCAGCGGGAGCAATAAAATCGCCTTTGGATTCCACCTGCTGGGTGCATCGCTCACCTCCACCGATATCGCCGAGAACCAACTGCGCAACGCCGCCAAGTATGCCGACGCCAACGGCTGGCAAATCGATTTCCGGCAGGCGGACAGCATGACGCTGGACGGCATCGAAGACGAGGCCTATGATTTGGTGTTCACGTCCAACGGCGTCCACGTTTGGATCAGCGATTTGGAAATGATGTACCGTACATTTCACCGCGTCTTAAAACCCGGCGGGTCATTTGTTTTTTTTGAAACGCACCCGTTCAACCGCCCCTTCAGCGACAAAGGCGGGAAGCTCCGCGTCAAAAAGCCGTATACCGAAACCGGGCCGTTCAACGATCCGCCGGAATATGCCTGGCGGACAGAAGATATCTTGCGTTCACTGCTCACCGCGGGCTTCCGCATAGAGGACTACCGCGATATGCAATCCTACCCGGATGAAATTATGGCCTTTGCCTGGCATTACAGCAGCTACAAAGAGCGCGAAAAAGATCAGCTGGCAAAGTATGATTGGAAGCGCAATGAGTCGGCGGCACTGCCGTCATGGATCGGGGTCGGCGCAACAAAGGTTTAGTACAACCCCGTAGGGGCGGCGCTTGCTCCGCCCGCAACCAGCATGCAACCCCTTGTAGGGCGCGATGTCCTCATCGCGCCGCTCATAAAAATCACCGGTTTCGGTGCGATGAAGACATCGTGGAACGATGTGCGCACCTTACGCAGGTTCTGCGTAAACCCTCAACCCTACAAGAACATGAGAACATTTCTGCATTCTCATTTAATTTGTTTCTTATTTAATCTAAGCAAAGGATGATAGCACATGAACAAACTTTACCGCACCCACACCTGCGGGAAACTTCGGGAAGAACACATCGGCCAACCGGCCATGCTTTCCGGCTGGGTTGCCACGCAGCGCAACCACGGCGGCGTGATTTTCATTGACCTGCGCGACCATTACGGCGTGACGCAGGTGGTGCTGCACGACGAATCGCTCCTGAAGAGCGTCACAAGGGAAACGGTCGTCCGCGTTGAGGGCAAGGTCATGGCCCGCGATGCCGAAACCTATAACCCCAAGCTCGCCACCGGCACGGTTGAACTGCACGCCGATGCCCTGACGATCCTCAGCGCGCCCGCTCTGCCGCTGCCCTTCGAAATCGGCGACACAGACGTCCGCGAAGAAGTGCGACTCAGGCAGCGTTATCTTGACCTGCGCGGTTCACACATGCAGCGCAACCTCAAGTTCCGTGCCGAGTTCATCAAAGCGATTCGCGCCAAGATGGACGATATGAACTTCCTCGATGTGCAAACGCCCATCCTCACCGCCTCTTCGCCCGAGGGCGCGCGCGATTACCTTGTCCCCTCACGCAAGTGGAAGGGCAAGTTCTACGCCCTGCCGCAGGCGCCGCAGATTTTCAAGCAGCTGCTCATGCTTTCCGGCGTGGACCGCTACTATCAAATCGCCCCCTGTTTCCGCGATGAAGACGCCCGCAACGACCGCCACCCCGGCGAGTTCTATCAAATTGACTTCGAGCTTTCTTTTGCCGAGCAGGATGATGTGCTGGAAGCGGCGGAAACCCTGATGCACGATATCTTCACCCGCTTCACCCCAGAGGGCAGCAGCATCACATGCGCTCCCTTCCCGCGTATCCCTTATAAAGAAGCCATGCTGCGCTACGGCAGCGATAAGCCCGACCTGCGCAACCCCCTGCTGATTGAAGACCTGACCGCGTTCTTCGCGGACGTTGACTTCAAGCCCTTCAAGGGCCGCCCCGTGCGCGGCATCAACGCCTCCGGCTGCGCCAAGCAAAGCAAAAGCTTCTTTGAGCAAATGCTCAAGTTTGCAACCAGCGTCGGCATGCAGGGTCTGGGCTATATCTCCGTCACGGAGGACGGCGAGCTGAAAGGCCCCATCGTCAAATTCCTGCCGGAAGAAAAGCAGCAGGCGCTTCTGAAAATTTTCAACATGCAAAACACCGACACTGTGTTTTTTATCTGCGACCGGCCGCAGATGTGCGATAAGCTCGCCGGGCAGATTCGTGCAGAGCTTGGCCGCCGGCTTGCACTCATAGACGATACCCGCTACGAGTTCTGCTTCATCACCGATTTCCCGATGTACGAACTCGACGACAACAAGCGGCCCGCGTTCACGCATAACCCGTTCTCCATGCCGCAGGGTGGGCTGGAAGCCCTCGAAACCCAGAACCCCCTTGATATTCTGGCCTATCAGTTTGACATGGTGCTCAACGGTTCGGAGATTTCCTCCGGTGCCGTGCGCAACCATGTGCCGGAGATCATGACCAAGGCGTTTGCGCTCGCGGGCTATTCCGAAGAAGAGCTCAAAAAACGTTTCGGCGCGTTATACACCGCGTTCCAATACGGCGCACCGCCCCATGCGGGCATGGGCATCGGCTTTGAGCGTGTGCTCATGTGGCTGCTCGGAGAAGAAAGCATCCGCGACGTGCTGGCGTTCCCCCTCAACGGCAACGCGCAGGATGCCATGCTCGGCGCACCCAGCGAGGTCTCAGAACTTCAGCTGCGCGACGCGCATATCAAACTTCGGTAGGGGCGGGTTTCCATGCCCGCCCGTCAACAACACCCCGTAGGGGCGGATGGTAATCCGCCCACTTGCAAAACCCGCACCGCCCGCTTGCAAAACCCGCACCGCCCCGCTTGCAAATATCAATCCAAACATCTAAAACAGCCATAATAAAAAAACAAAAACACAAAGGAGGTTTCATCTTGGAAGAAAACGAACGCCCGGAAAACATAGAAGAACTTGAGCCAACTGAAGCAATCGAAGAACTTGAACCACCCGAGGAGCCGCCGGAAACGGCAGCTGAGCTGAGCCGGCTCACGAACGAAGCCCGCGAAGAACTCCCCGCCGAAGAATCTTCTGACGAAGAAGATGATGAAGATGATGACGACGAACCCACATCAACATCAAACAAAATCGGCTTTGGCGCATGGTTGGCCGCCATCGCGGTGTTCCTGTTTGCGCTGGCGGCGTTCATCCCCGCCTTGTGGAACACGCAGCTCTCCCTCTCGGCCGTCAAAGGCCTGGTGATGGAATCCCGGCACCGCTACAGCAGCGCAAGCGATGCCTACGGCGCGCTCGCCGCGCAGGATCAGACCGCGCAGCAGTGGGCGGAGGAAAACTTCTCTTTCGGCTCGTCCGAAGCCCCGGTATTCTCCGCCGGCAATTTCGTGCTCCAGCGCTTTGCCTTTCTCATCGACAAGCTCAATGGACCCTATAACCTGCAGAATTTTATGGGGCAGCAGCCTTACTTCAACCCCGAAGGCACGATTGTCCCCCGGTATCCCCGGTATCTGAAGCCCGCCTTGGCAAAGGTAGAAGCACTGGACGAAGCCTCCCAAAAGGTCAACGACGCGATTGACGATTCCTATCATGAGGCCGACCCGGAAACCCAGACAACGCTCGTGTTGGAAGCCATCCAAGCCGTCCGGAAAAGCGACAAAGACGAAACCCGCAATCTGTTCTATGACGCAATTGAGCTCGGTCAGCTCTCCATGGCCGACCCCACTTCCAAAGAAACCGGCAAGCTGCTTGCCGCCGTCAAAAAAGCGCCCGGCAGCGAACCCTGGATGTATGTCAGCGTCGAATATGCGCGCGCCATGGAAGCGGAGGATTACCAAACGCTGGCCGGTTTCTTCTCCCGCGAGTTCACCCGCAACCGCGAGGACTATTCCTCCCTTGCGATCTGGATCAAAGCGCTTCACCTCAACAAAGAAACCAAACAGGCGCAAAAGCTGATCAAAAAATATAGCAGCGGCGAACCCGCAAACCTCATCCAGGCCATGCAGGCGGAGCTGCTCATCCGCGATGGAAAGTACAAAGAAGCCGTCAAGCTCTGCAACGCGGTCCTCAAAAACCCCCCGCCCCCCCTGGACGGAACCACGCCCCAAACCATGCAGGGTGACGGCGCGCAGGAAGCCGCCGCGCAAAAAGGCGCTGCCCTCCTCCTGCTCGGCGAGGCCCAGCAGGCCCTTGATTTCCTGCGTCCCCTCCTGGATGCTCCCTATGGCGGCAGTTCAACTTATATCGGCACACTGCTCTCGGCCGCCATCCTTGCCGGCGATGATGCATATCTGGCCCAGGTCACCGGGCTGCTGATGCAGGAAGGCTACGAAATCCCGGAAGAAGTCACAATGCTGATGGACGGCACCATTACACTTGAAGAAATCTATACCACAGGCTGGGGAGGATTTTAGTCTATGAAAATCATTTATCTGATCACAAAAATCATCACATACCCCGGCGCATACCTCAAGGGGTTTTTCGAGCACCTCACCTGCCGTGCGCTTGGCCTGCCTGTGCTCAGCAACCGCTATCTCCGCTCCACGCTGTGGTGCGGTCACGCGGAGCATCTCCCGGCCGCAACCCCCTCGCAAGCCTTTATGCTCTGCTTCCTTCCCTTTATGCTGCAATTCCTGCTCGGCGGCATTTTTCTGGGAGCCTCCGTCGGCCCGCTGCTGATCTTCGGCCTGCGCGGCCCGGCAGAAACCTCGCTCTTCTGGCTTGAGGTCATCTGCCTGTTCCTCGGCTTCAGCCTCATTTGCAACGCGTTCCCCCAGTGGTCGGACGCCAAGCGCCTGTGGCACCTGTTCTATGGAAAGCCGAACGAAGAAGAGCTCGCCCTGATGGAGGCAGAAACCCAAGAAGCCCTCGCCGCCATCGAGCTCCTTGAAGCAGAAGCCGCCGTTGCCGCCGCCATCGATGCGCAGGAAACTGCCATCCTCACCGGCGAAGAGTTCGCGGGCGAAGAATTCACAGATGAGCTTGACGAAGACCCAGCCGAGGAATTCGCAGCAGCCGGCGATGCGGCCTTTGCAGAAGAAGAACTCACCGGCGAAGATTTTGCGGACGAAGACATCTCCGAAGAATTTATCGCTGAAGAACGCGCTGAAAACGACCCCTTCGCGCGCACCCCCGCGCCAAAATTTGCGGGTCTTTTCGCAAAGATCGTCCTGTTCCCCTGCAACCTGCTCTTCATGGCGGGCGCGTTCATGGAATACACCGGGCTTTCCACCATTCTGGCGCTCGGCATCACCATTGCCGCGCTGATTCTGAACTAAGCACGCATTTCAAATATCACGCATTTAAGGGCAAGTTTTTTGATTAAGGGGTGATACCCATGGCGTTTGATTTCAAGAAAGAATACAAGGAATTTTATCTGCCGCCCGCTGCCCCTGCCATCGTTGAACTCCCACAAGCAAGCTATCTTGCCGCCAGAGGCACGGGCAACCCGAATGACGAAACCGGCGCATACAGCACCGCGATGACCTTGCTGTATGCCGTGGCCTACACGATCAAAATGAGCTATAAAGGCGCATACAAAATCAGCGGCTTCTTTGAATATGTCGTCCCGCCGCTGGAGGGTCTTTGGTGGCAGGACGGTACAGCCGGCATCGATTACACGCGCAAAGAAAATTTTCACTGGATTTCGATGCTTCGCCTGCCCGATTTTGTCGCAAAAAAAGATGTTGACTGGGCGGTTGCCGAAGCTTCCCAAAAAAAGAAGCTGGATTGTTCGGCGGTGGAGTTTTTGACCTATGACGAAGGCGTTTGCGTTCAGTGCATGCACATCGGTCCCTACGACAACGAGCCGGAAACGATCTGCGGCATGGATTCGTTTGCGGCATCAGAGGGCTATGCCATTGATATTTCCGCAGCCAGGTTCCACCATGAGATTTATCTGAGCGACCCGCGCAAAACGGAACCGGCCAAGCTGAAAACCATCATTCGCCATCCGGTCAAAATTCAGAACACCGGCACATAGGGGATAGGGGAGGACTTTGGTTTGTGCAGCCACAAATGCAAACACTGCAATCACGAAATACAGTATTCGCCATGCGCAAATTTTATCCTCATCTGCCCAAACTGCCTGAATGCTTACTTGGATTGCGAGTATGGCTATGGGCCGGTCGTGCCTTGCCGCATCTTTCTGGGGGAAAAAGAAATCGGGGTTATCGAAACCAGGGGGTATCTGTATCTTTTGAAAACGCAGTACTCCGACGAAATCATCGAACTGGAAAACAAATATCTGGAAGCGCTGGAAGAAGCCATCGCAGTCATCAAAGGCAAAATAACAGCATAACTTCCAGTTTTCCCACACATCAAAACCGCCCTGGTCACACATCAACCAAGGCGGTTCATTTTTATATCACGCTATAGCAATTTTCACTGCCCCTTCATCCACGCCCCAAACGCTTCCCACTCCGCGTTCCCGTTGCGTATCCTCGTCTGCCACTCCCGGCTCTCCGCCTCAAACCGCTCAAACGCAGCCTTCGCCTCAGCCGTGTGGCGGGCGCGGTTCGCCAGCTTGCTAAACACCTGCCGGTACATCTCCGCCGCGTCGGCCTCCGGATTTTCCGCCGCGTCCACGGGCACAGGCACCGCCTCATGCTGTCCGCATCCGCATGGGAACGGCAGCGCCTCCGCAATCGTATAGCGCCTGCAAATGGGGCAGCGGCGCAGCAGCTGGCGGGATACCACCATGTCCTCCGCAAACACCCGCAGCAAATGCGCAAACGACGCATATTCTGTCGAAACTCCCAGTTCAAATGGGTATCCATTCGCGGCGGTATCCTCCAACAGCGCTTCAAACAGCGCCTCGCGCGGCTTGCCCGTGGCGGAAAACTCCCGCATCAGCGCGCCCCACCGCTGCGACATCCGGGCCGCCGCCTTTTGCCCCACCACCGAGGCCTCCAGCTCCCGGCTTTCCATGCCGCCGGAGAACCCAAACGAGCCGCCGGCATAGGCGTACGCCGCCAGCCGGATCACAGGATCAAAGCCGCGCGCGGTTTCGCAAACCAGCACATGGTTGATGAATTCCCGCATCTCGCCCAGCGATGTCTGCGCAAACGTCTCGCGGAAATACGCGATTTGCCGCCGCCGCTCGCTCTGCGACTGTGTGGAAAGCAGCGGGGAATAATCCCGGTTCATAAAACACAGCACCAGCTCCACCGGGCTTTCAAAGCGGAACTGCAGCGGAGGCCAAGCCGGCATTTCCCGGGCTTCCTCCGCCAGTTCTTCCGCAGCTTTTTCCGCGATTTTCCCCGGGATTTCTCCCGTGATTTCCGCCGCGGGTTCCCGCACCTCTTCCTGCAAGGTGATCACCCCGGCCTCGCTGCCGGACGTGATGAACAATTCGAGTGACATAAAACTTCCTCCTGAACAATCAGAATTTTTATTTAACTTATATTTTGTTTCTTTTAGGCTGCTGCACATCGTGATCAGCGCCCCTCCGTTGGATGGAAATTATCTGCAGCCGTATACTTCGTTTGTGTTTTTCATGAATCTCGCAGAGACGAACCAATTCCCCTCTGTGGAGGGGTGGCCGAAGGCCGGGGTGGTCAGGCGGTGCGCATCGCCGGGGTGGTCAAAAGGCGGTGCGCATCGCCGGGGTGGTCACGTGGCAGAGGGGTGCCCATCGCCGTAGGGGCTGCCATTGGCCGCCCGCAGCAGCTTTGCTTTTATGCCCGCGTCAATTCCAGCATCCGGTCAATGCAGCCGCGCGCGTCCCGCATGGTGTCCTCATCCAAACGGATTTCTTCCCCCGCGCGGTGCTGCAGCGCCAGCAGTACGTCCGGCAGCGTCGTCAGCTTCATGTCCGGGCAAATCAGCCCGCTGCTCAGCGGATAAAAGCGCTTATCAAGGCATTCATATTGCAAGTGCTCCGCAATGCTGTTTTCCGTTCCGATGATGAATTCCGCCGCGTCCGATTCCCTCGCGTACTGCATAATCCCCGCCGTGGAACCCACATAATCCGCCAGCGCCGTCACCTTCGGCACACATTCGGGATGCACCAGCAGCAGCGCGTCCGGGTGCGCGGCCTTTGCGGCTTTTGCCTCGTCTGCCGTCACCTTCGCGTGGATGGGACAGCCCCCCTCCAGCAGAATATATTCTTTTTCCGGCACCATTTGCTGCACATAAGCGCCCAGGTTCGGGTCGGGGATAAAGATGATCTTGTCGTTCGGCAGCCGCCGCACCACCTCCGCCGCGCAGGAGGATGTCACGCAAACGTCGCACACGGTTTTCAGCGCCGCCGTTGTGTTGATGTACGCTGCCACAGCATGGTCCGGATATTGCTCCTTCAGCGCGAGAATCGCCGCCTTGTCAAATTGCTCCGCCATGGGGCAGCCGGCGTTCGGGCTGGCAAGCACCACCCGCTTTTCCGGAGAAAGCAGCTTGACCCCCTCCGCCATGAACCGCACGCCGCACAGCAGCATAGTTGCCTCCGGCCTGCCCAGCGCTGCGGTGCTCAGCGCAAACGAGTCGCCCGTCACATCGGCAACTTCAAGAATCTCCCGCGCCTGGTAGCTGTGCGCCAGGATGCAGGTGTTTGTTTCGCGCTTCAGGCGCATGATTTCGGCTTGCGTTTCTGTTATCGTCATACGGTTTCTCCTTTGAGGGAAATCTCCTCACGTTATCTTATATTATAATAGGTTTTGCAGCAAATAGCAAGAAGATTCTTTAAAGCTCTAAAGAATCCCCTTTGACACGCGAGTCAAATTTGCCGCCCCTTGCAAGGGGTTCCTTGTGGGTGCGGGTTTCCACGCCCGCCCATAATCCCAAAACAATCCGCCGCACTCATATTTTGCTATTCGCACATTAAAAAATTCTAACTTGACCTGCCCATTTCTTTGTGCTATAATAACCTCAAGCTTTTCACCCAGTACCAAAAACATAAAAAAAGGAGAGTTCCATGAAAAAGTACATCGCGCTTCTTCTGAGCCTTGTCCTGGCACTGACCCTCTTTGCCGCCTGCGGAAAAGACCCCGACCCCGTTGTTGACGACAACGCCGCCACAACTGTCGCGGGCGAAGGCGAACCCGCCGCCACCGAGCCCGGCGATCTTGTCACAACAGAAGCCCCAACTGAAGCCACAACCGAAGAACCCACAACCGACGCCGCACGCAAGGCCCCCGAAACCACGGCAGAAATCCTTGCCTTCTATGCCGACGCGGTCGACAATGCCCGTGCCGCCAACAAGATGATCTCAAAGCACTGCAAAACCGTCATCGCCCGTCCTCTGCAGGGCGACGATGCCATCAAAAAGCTGCTCAAGATCGACATCGCGGGCTTTGGCGTAGAAAAAACCGTTTGCGGTTTCCTCGGCGAGGGCGAGAGCACCTGGAACCAGACGGTGAAGGAATCCCTGCAAGCCTCCACCCTGCGCACGGACGACGTCACAGGCGCCACCGCAACCATGGATGACAACGGCGATGTATCCCTCGTCATCAATGTCAAAAACTGCACCAACCCCAAAAAGCTTGCCGAAGGCGGCAGCCCCATGGGCCGCTTCACCTGGGATTTCACGAGCATCAAAAACGTGGAAGACAGCATTGCAGGCGCAGAAAAAGATGTCCCCACGCTGAAGATCAGCATCCCGACAAAGACCCTCAACTATTCCAACATCAAAATCACCGCCACCATCGCGGCGGACGGCACCTTCAAATCGCTTGTCCACAGCTATAACTACACCGCCCGCGTGGAAAACGTGGAAGTCAAGCTTGCCATCATCAAGCTCGGCGGCGGCGCATATGGCCAGGGCAATGCCACCGGCACCATGACCTACAAGTTCTAATCATCCCCCGCAAGCAACTCCGGCCCTCTTCTTCAACGAAGAGGGCCTTTGGTTTTGTATCATAAAAGGGCTGTGTCTGTAGGGGACGATGCCCACATCGTCCCACCCATCACCAACCACGCCCGCAACCAACCCCCGGCCCGCAACTAAAATGAAAACCACCAGCCCCAAAAAAACAGGGCACAGCAACCGCCGCGCCCTGCATTTATTTCGCACTGGGTAAATACCCCGTCCCTCGGGGCGGCACGGATCCAAGGCTTGCCCTGGGGTTCATACCATTTTTTCTCTTAGCCTAATGAACCATGCCGTTCCTTACCAAACAAAGCTGTGATACTTGATTTCCGTGCTCTGCGGGGCGGTCACGTTGGTCTTGATGATGCTGATCTTCACGTCGTTGGCAATCGCCGCCACCTGGAAGCCGTGGCCGCCGGAGGTGACTTGGCCCTTGGCGTTCACAGTGACCGTTGCATAGCCGCTGTGATAGTTCAGGGTTGCGTTGTTGGGGTCGGCGGAAATCGCGTCGCTGATGTTGGTGATTTCGTCGAGCACTTCTTTGCGGGTCAAGATGCCCATCAGGCGGGAATGCGCACTGCTCGTGCCCTTGCCGGGGTTGGTTTCTTTGATGATGTTCACTTTGATGGTCCAGCCGTCGCCGCTCTTCGTGGAGGTGATGGAGGCAACGTCGCTCGCGCGCAGGTCAGAGGCGTTGGCGTTTTCAGAAAGGAACGTGCCAACATTGCCAGAGCCCTTGGTTTTGGTTTCATAGGTCCATTCGCCGGGCATCAGCTTATTCTTGACCATCTCGATGATGCCGTTCGCCACGCCAGCCGCGCCGCTGAGGCTGATTTTGTCGATCTTCAGCAGGGAATCCTTTTTAAAGCCGGGCTTTTCCGTGCGCACATTGTTGACGACCGCGTTGAAGTATTCCAGCTGTTCCGCATTGGAAAGGCTGCCCAGGTTTGCCGGTGCAACAAGGGGATCCGCATCGGCTTCCGCTGTGGTGGGTTCTTCTGTCGTTGGTTCTTCCGTCGTCGGTTCTTCCGTGGCGGGTTCGGTGATCACGGCGTCGCCCTCTTCGGTCGTGTCGCCGTCAGCGCCCGCAGCAACGGTGCTGTTGGCGTCTTCGGTCACGCTGGGGTCGTCTTTTGTGTTGTTGCAGGCCGCAAAAAGGGTGATAGCCAGGATCATGCTCAGCAGGATTGCGATGAGTTTTTTCATGGTTTGTCTCTCCTTCGTGGGTTTGATGTAAAATTGGATCTCTTGCATTGGTATTATAGCACACAACCTTCTTCAGGTCAAGCAATTTTTTTGGGAAAAAGGCTGTGTGTTTTATTTTTTGTTTTATGGAAAATTGGGCTTGTCCGCCATGTTATCCGCCCATTGTTTTCTCCGGCCAGGCGAACTGATATTCCTGCTTGGCCAAGGCGTTGATTTTGATTTTCATCGCCATATAGGTGATGCTGATGTTGTTTTTGTAGGAAAGCACGAGCGATGTCAAATTCCCGTCAAAATCCACATGCGCCACAATTTTCCCCTCAGAAAGATTTGCCGTCGCGTCCACCGTGCGCAAATCAAATTTGATGCGCTGCGAGGCATCCGTCCCGCCCAAAAACAGGTCGCTGAATCCCAGGTCCATGCAGGAGCCATACCGGGTTTTCAGCAGCACGCCGTTGACCATCACATTATGGTCCACTTCAGATATATTTTTAATCCCGCCCGCGTTTTTGCGGAGCGCATCCAGGGTCAGCGTTTCGTTTTTCAGGTTAATCCGAACCACCCAGCCGTCCTTCTGCTGCGTGCAGCTTGCCTTTTGCACATCGGCGCTCTGCAGCCGGCTGACATAGGGCGTGCCGTTGACCGGCATAAAGTCATTGAGCTTGCGGGAAGGCCGGTTCGTGCCGGTTCCGTTCACAAACGTTTCCGTCGTCGTTTTGTCCAGGTCCGGGTCAAACGATTCGATGTTGGTCAGGTTCTTCAAAACCGCCGGCACCTGCATGTCTCCCTCGCGGAAATCATGCTTTTTAACCGTAATCTGTCCGGCAGCCTTCACCGCGTTCGCGCGCCGGTTATAGAACGCCACAATCTGCGCGATATCGCTGCCCGTCGGGGCCTTGATTTTCCCGTCCTCCGTTTGCTCTTCCGTGTAGTCCTCCGTCGTCCCTTCCGTTTCCGCTTCAAGCGCATTGGATATCGCTGCGTCTTCTTCTGCCCTGGCATCCTCCGCCGGCGCGGTTTGCCCCGCCACCGCGGAGTCATCCGGTTCGCTTTTCACCGGCCCAATCTCCCCGCAGGCGGAGAGCATGACCAGCCCCAGTGCCAAAAAAAGGCAAATGATTCGAACTTTCAGCTTGCTGTTCCCCCTTCAATCAGAAATAGCCCAATTAGTATACCAAAGAAAACCAATGAATGCAATGCTTTTAGCAACAACTCCATTATTTTGTACAAAAAGCCAAAACAATCCAAAAAAACAGCACAAATTTGTGTTGTCATTTTTTGGATTGTTTACAATTTGTTATTTTTATGAAAACAACTGGACCAAAATGGAGCCGTGCCCGCCTATTTCGGCGCAATCACGGTCCAGCCGAACTCTGCGGCAAGCTG